>Ga0160447_100790_pt1 | contig 13627 bp, 10 predicted proteins | sample HID1973K_E1MG_FD_108222 | JGI IMG/M metagenome (GOLD analysis project Ga0160447, IMG submission 108222) | Enriched mosquito-associated microbial communities from UW Madison campus, WI, USA - HID1973K_E1 MG | ecosystem: Host-associated > Arthropoda: Insects > Digestive system > Unclassified ...
AGCCTTCAGGCTTGCGGCCGATGGGCAGGCCCATGTTGAAGTTGCCCAGGTACACCTCGATCTCGGCGTCGCGCAGCGCCTGGGGCAAAAATAACGCTTCGAAACGCAGGCGCTCGGGCAGGCGATGAATCCCATCGAGCGGTGTCGCCCAGCGCGGGCAGTGAGCGATCCTGCGGATCGGGTGATCGAACGGTGCCACGCTGAACAGCTGCAACTGCACATTCGGATGGGCCCGAAAAGCGTCTTCAAGGGCACTGTTCTGCCGACCGATGCCGCTGTTCGGAAAGCCCGTCGCGGGGCGGTAATCCAGTCCTACACGCATGCGTGGGCGTCCTCCTGCCGATGAACCCGGGAATAGATACCTTCCAGTTGGGCTGCCGACACCGACCAGTCGTGATACTGGCGCACGTAGGCGCGACCCGCCTCGCCGATTCGGGCCAGCCGAGTGGGTTGCTCGATGGCTTCCACCAGCAGCAGTGCCAAGCCGTGGGCGTCCTCGCAGCCCAGGTAGTGAGTGCCGTTGGCCACCTTGAGCCCCGAACAGCCTTGCGCCGTGGTCACTACCGTCAGCCCGGCAGCCATGGCTTCGAGTACCTTGAGCTTGGAACCGCCGCCTTCACGCAGCGGGGCGAAGAAGATCGCTGCTTCTTTCTGCACGGTGCGCAGGTCCGGAACATAGCCGAGCCAGTCGATGCGATGATCGCCCCAGCGCTCGCGCCACTCGGCGGGCATGGCGTAGCCGCCGATGGTCAGGCGCACCATCGGGTCGAGTTTCCAGACTTTGGGCATGATGTGATCCAGCGCCCACTCCACCGCGTCCAGATTCGGTCCGTATTCGTAGTTGCCGATGAACAGCAGACGGCGGCTGTAGCGATCCGGATTGACCTTGGCGTAGTAGTCGCAATCAACGCCGTTGACCACCAGATTGGTGACGCGGGAGGTCAGGCGGGTAAGGCCCTTGGCGTCGTCTTCGGTGACGGCGATCAGTTCACGGGTTTGCGCGAACACACGTTTTTCCCAATTCTTGTAACGCCATTGATCGAAGCGGGTGAAGGGCTTGGCCCAGTCAGGGAAGTGGTGATAGCTGGCCGCTCCCAGGCCCGACTCGATGTTGTGCTCGGTCATGACGAAGGGCTTTCCCGTGTGCCGCAGCGGTGCTTCGAAGGGCTGGAAACTGTAGCTGTGCTCGATCTGGATCACGTCCCATTGTTCCTGCAGCAGCGTTTCGAATGCCTGCTGCAAGGCCGGCGAAAATCCGTTGGCGCTGGCCAGCATGGGCGGGCGGGCGAAGACCATCGCCAGCAGCGTGCGGACACTGCGCAATGGCCGTCTGGGAATCACGATCAGCCGCTCCAGCCAGGGTTCCAGCGCGATGCGGGTGGCGTCGTCCAGTTCGGTTTTCGACTGCACCAGCAGCGTGATGCGATGGCCTCGGGCCGCGAGGTTGCGCAACAGGTGATATTCCCGAGTCTTGCCACCGCTGGTGGTGGGCCACGGTAAATAGGGCAGCGTCCAGAGAATGCGCATGGCTAACGGTCCCAGGCGAGGATTTGCAGGGAGGGCATCAACGGCACGTCGACCCCTTTGGCATCAGCCAGCGGCGTACGCTGGCCGGTCAACGGGTTGTACAGGTTGGCCGTCTTGATGCCGGGAAAATTCAGGTGCGCACCACTGGCGCTCCAGGCCATCAACAGGTGCGAACCATCCGGGCGGTTCCAGGCGATGGCGTAAAGGTCTTCCGGTACGCTCAGCGCTGGCGGCGGATCGGCCGGGAGCAGCGTCGGCCCGGTGACGTCGAAGAAGTTTTTCAGCGCCGTGTACACCGGCTTTGGCTCGCCGTTGAGGTCCACCAGGCCATAGCCGCGATCCCGGGCGCTGGCCCGTTGATCCAGATCGCTGAGGTTGAACAGGAAGATGCGCTGATAGTCCATGGTGCTCATCATCGCCAGCCGTCGCAGGGTGTAATCGGCCTGGCCTTGAACGCCGATGATCTGCTGCATCTCCACCGGCCCTTTGTAACTCGACCAGCCCCATTCGGTGGCCCAGACTTCCTTGACCCCGGCGTCGTGCAGGCTCTTGTTGAGGGCAGTGCCGCGCACCAGAAAATCCCGGTCTGCGACCGAATCGCCTTCCGGGTATTCGGAATAGGGGTGATAGGCCGCAACGATGTTCTGGCCGGCAAGCCCCTGATCCACCATCGATTGCAGCATGTAACCCGTCGAACCACGCATCTGCCCGTAATACGCCACCCCGGCCGTGACGATCGGTTTGCCGGGCAATGCCCCGCGGATGGCATTGGCGGTGGTGGTCAGCAGGTGGTAATAGGCGACGGGGTCAGCCTGGGGCAGCCAGATGATGTTCGGTTCGTTCCACACCTGCCAGTGACTGACCTGCGGGTAATGCTGGGCGAGGGCGGTCATGCGCTCAGCGAATATCGCGTCGTCTTGGGGTGGGTATTGATCGGCGTTGCTGGCCCCTTGGGGTGCGCTGCTGTCGAAGGTCGCCGAACCCACCAGATAGGCGACGGTGTTGTAGTGGTGGGCGCTGGCGACGTTCATCGCCCCATCGAGATCGCCGAGGTTGTATTGCCCCTGCGCCGGCTCCAGGATCGGCCAGTGCAGGGTCCAGCGAATCCAATTCAGGCCCAGTTGATCGAGCCGGGTCATCTGCTTCTGGTAGATGTCGGGGGTGAAATAATGGAACTGCACGTTGACCCCGAGAAAGTCTTTCCAGGTCACGGCCCGCTGCGCCCGTAGCAGCGTCTCGGCTTCGACGGCCGTGCTGCTCAACGTCATCAGTACCCAGGCGCTTACAGCGGTCATCATCCGCAACGCATTGCCCTTCATTCAGCGCACCTCGCATGCTTGTTGGAATAGTTGTTCGAAGCGTTTGGCGGTCAGGCTCCAGACCCGCTCGCGACCAAGAATAGCCGCACGGTCCGCCCAGCTCTGGGCCAGTTGCGGTTGTTCGCATAGCCGCGTGAGCGCGTCCTTGAGGGCCGCGACATTGCCTTGAGGGTAGATTTCGCCATTGCCATGGGACACCTCCTCGGCGAACGAACGGGCATCCGATGTGATCACCCCGCGTCCGCAGGCCGTGGCCCACGACAACGCGCCGCTGGTGCCGCGCAGCTTGCCGAGGAGCTTCAGTTTGCTCGACTCGCGGTAGGGCAACACCATCACATGGTGGCTTTGAATAACGTGGGGAATGTCCCCGGCCGGCAGGTCCAGGTGCCATCCAATCAGGTCTGTGAGCCCCAGTTCTCGGATGCGCTGACGCAGCTGTTCCAGGTAACTCCCCGAGGGACCGAAGGCCATTTCCGGCTCACTGCCACCGGCCAGGGTCAGACGCACGCGCGGGCGCAGCGCGGGCTTGTCGACGAACAGCCGGGCCAGCGCCTCCAGCAGATCCTCGATGCCTTTGCCCCGGTAGATGAAACCGAAGTACAGCAGCTTCAGCGGACGCAACGGCGGCAGCGGCAATGGCGCGATGGGCAGGTTGCCGTGGGGGATCACTGCCATCTGCCGTGGCTGCAACCCCATGCGTTGCTCAAGGCTTAGATTGCCGGCGTTGGTCAGGGTGACCAGCCGCGTCAACTGCCGTGCCAGTTGCCGTTCCTCATGCAGGCACAAAGGATCGGCCAGCACCGTGGCGATTTCCGGCAACGGCGAGCGCAATGCGCTGGCAAGGGACAACGGCCACGGCAACCTGGCGCGACGCCAGACCAGTCGCTCCGGATCATGAATGGTGGCGGTCAGGGGCAGATGCGCAAAGCGCTGGCGCAAGGCGCGCAAGGCATGGAATTCGGCCAGACGGCCGCCGCCGATTTCGGCATGGACCAGGTTGATCCCCGCCCAGTCCGCTTCGGCCACTCGCTGGCAGGCGGCTTGCGGGTCATTGCCGGTTCCCTGCAGCGGTGTTCTGACCCGCACACCCAAGTCTTCCAGCGCCTGCTTGAGGTGTCCGGCGTAGTCGGCGATGCCGTTCTGTTCCGGCGGCAGCGGGGCGAGGAGAGCAATCTGCATGTCAGCGATGACTCCGCAAGCGGCCGAGCCAGGTCAGCACCTGCTCGGGAATTTCGAAGCGGCGACGGTTGAGGATGATGCCATCCACGTGCTTGAACGCCGTGGTCAGGGTCGCCAGCGCGTTCTGCAGCATCGGCACCGTGGAGGTTTCCGCCCGCACCACCAGCGCGATCAGATCGGCGTCACGCAAGTGCACGAAGGCTTGTTGATTGGAGTAGAAATTCGCGGCATCGATCAACTGGATTTCGCCGGGTTCGGCAGGTCGTCCGCCGCCGACGCGAACCCGGTGACCGTGCTCTTCCAGCAGCTTGCGCAGGTGTTCGACCACAAAGCTCACGCCTTCCCCTGAACGCGCCGAGGTCAGGCCGATGCTCAGTCCTTTTTCGGCCACCTGTTTGAGCGGCAGCACGCTGTACAGGCGATAGAGGCTGGCAGTGAACGCGCTGTTGCGATGGGGCTGCGCAGCGTCGAGGTCGTGCAGGCTGGTCCACAGCGGCACGCCGAACTGCGCCTCAAGCTTGTCGCCATCGTGAATGCGCTGATCCAGCACATAAAACAGATACAGCGCCAGCAGGCCGACGCCCAGGCTCAGGGGGATCGCCAGCAGCAACATCAGCAGGCTTTTGGGGAAGACCCGGCTCGGATTCAACGTCGCTTGTTCGATCACCGCAATGTTGCTGATCCGGCTTTTGTCCAGTTCGCGGTCGATGCGCGCCTTCTCCAGGCTGTCGGTGTAGAGGGTGAAGTTCTTTTCCTCGGCGTCCAGTTCGTTTTGCAGACGGGAAATCTGCGGTTCAAGGGACAGCGCCTGTTGACGATCCTTTTCCAGTTGCGCCAGTTGGGCATCGAGTTGTTGCAGCTGAACCAGCAGTCGGGAATAGCTCGCCTGCTGATCGTTGAGGATGTTCTGCAAACGCGTGAAAAGCGGGTTGGGCGCGATGTTTTCCGTGCGCTGCACCGTCGCGGCCTGACTGCCCCAGAGCGCTTTGAGGTTGATGATTTCGTTATCCAGCGCCTTCACCGGTGGCGCGCTTTCCTTGAACGAACGCAGCAGTTCCTGGCGTTCGACTTCCTTGCTGTTGATACGGTTTTGCAGGTCCTGGCGACTGGGGTTCAGGGCCAGTTCCTTGCCTGAGCTGATCAGTCGCGTCTGCTTGTTGATCTGCTCCTGAATCTTGTCCATGCCGGCCTTGGTCGAGGCGATCGAGCGGGCCGTGTTGTTGCGTTCGGTGCGCAGGTCATTGAGGCCCTGAGCGGTGTCGGCCAGGCGCTGGCTGATGCTCACCGTGCCCAGTTGATCGAGCAGTCCCTGAATCTGCTGTTTGTGGCTCAGGATGTTGCCCTGGGTGTCCTTGACCTCCTGCTCGTAGAACGCGTACAGGCTGACCCGTCCCAGGGTGCGGGTGCGTTCGTTCTCGTACTGCTCGACCCAGCTTTTGAGCACGGTCTGCGCCACTTGCGGGTTGCTCCAGGTGAACGTCAGTTCCATGACCGAAGAACCGGGTTCATGGCTGACCTTGAAGTTCTTCTCCAGATCCTCTGCCAGCCGTTCCTCGGTCGAGCGTTTCTCCACCAGACCGACCAGCTCCAGTGCGCCGCGCACGACGCTGAGCATGCCCTGAACCGTGGCGCGCACCGCGCCTTTGACCGAGGCGACGAAACCGGTGGGCTGTGACGCACTGGACAGCGCTTCCATGTATTGCTGCGCCACCAGACGGGTGATCGGGCGGCCGGTGAGCATGCGCTCTTCGTCCAGCAGCGGGTCGCGCAGGGCATTGGGCATGATGATCGAAGGGCGGTCGGAATACTCGATCGGGACGGTGCTGGTGTCCCGGCCGGGCTTGACCAGCAGCAACGCGGTGGACTCATAACGATTGGGCAGCAGAAACGCTCCCAGCAGGATGATTGCGAACGTCGCCACTACGGTGATCTGGACTTCGCGCCGAAAAATGAAGAACAGGCGCAACAGGTCGCGCAATGAGCGGATGCTGATCATGTCGGTAGTCCCTCCCGGTTAGTTGTTGTCGCGCAAGTTGTAATTCACACCGAATCCCAATGATTTGGAGAAGGGGATCAACTGGTTGAAGTACAGATTCACGCCGTCGATCTTGTTGCCGACCGAGGATTTGGGAACGAACACGACATCGCCGCGTTGCAGCAGAACAGGCGCAGTGGGCCCGCCACTGCGCGCGTAGAGAAGCTTGCTGTAATCGAAAAAGTAAGTCTTGTAGAGCCCGTCGTCACCCTGACGCAGCAGGGCCACCAGACGCGCGTCGGCATCCGGGTTGATGCCCCCTGCGCCGACGAGCGCCTGTTCCAGATTGGTGACGACCGACACCGACAGGTTGGCCGGATTGCGCACGGCGCCGCCGACGAACACCGTATTGCTCGGCGCCTGGCTGATATTGATGGTCAGTGCGGTCTCGCGGTAGACCGGCGCGAGCTTGTCTTCGAGCACTTGGGTCAATTGTGGAACGGTGAGGCCGGCGGCCTTGACCGAGCCGATGTAGGGGTAGGAAAACGTGCCGTCGTTGAGCACGGGAAACAGGGTCAATTCATAGATCGAGTTGGCCGTGAACGCCGAGATCGACGGCGCTTCGCCGGTGTTGCGCACGATGCGCAACGTGTCGCCCGCATGGATGCGCTCGGGTGGCAGCGGCTTGCCCGCCAGTGCCCGCCCGGCTGCCTGGGCCGCCTGGATTTCCGGCGACTCCGGCAAGCCGATCCGCGCGGGCGTATTACACGCGCACAGCAGCAGGACGCTGGCGAGCAGCAGCGTGTTTTTCATTGGTCCAGAACTCCTGTCATGCATGAATACGGCTCCCTTGCGGGTAAAACAATCATGTCGGCTGTACTGCCAAGTCCAATGTCTTCGATGTCGCTGCTTGAGAGGGTGGTTGCCTCGCTGTTCAGTTCAGAGGAATCAGCCGCGACGGGCGCGGCTGCTGCCGATTTTGGTGGTGATCAGACCTTCGGTGCATCCGGTACGCGACCGTAGACATCGGTGAATCGCACGATATCGTCTTCGCCCAGGTACTCGCCGCTCTGCACTTCGATCATCACCAGGTCGATCACCCCCGGATTGACCAGACGGTGGGTGTGACCGGGTTTGATGAAGGTCGATTCGTTGGTGTCGAGCATGAACTCCCGGTCGCCATTGGTTACCCTCGCCATGCCGCTGACCACGATCCAGTGCTCACTGCGGTGATGGTGCATCTGCAGCGACAACGAGGCCTGGGGTTTGACCATGATGCGTTTGATCTTGAAGCGCTTGCCTTCTTCCAGCACCGTGTAAGTGCCCCATGGGCGCGTCACGGTGTTGTGCAGCAGGTACGCCGGGTGGCCCTGGCGCTTGAGTTCCTGAGCGATCAGTTTGACCTCTTGAGTGCGTTCGGCATCGGCGATCAGCAAGGCGTCCGGGGTGTCGATGATGATCAGGTTGTCCAGCCCGACCCCGCCGACCAGGCGTTTCTTGGAGTCGATGTAGCAGTTGGTCACGTCATGCAGCACGACCTGGCCGTTGCACTGGTTGCCGTTCTCGTCGGAGGGGGCCAGTTCGCGAATCGCCGACCAGGAGCCGATGTCGCTCCAGCCCAGCTCGCACGGCACGACAGCCACCTTCTGCGAGCGCTCCATCAGCGCGTAATCAATGGAAATGTCCGGCGCCAGGGCGAAGGTCGTGGCGTCCAGTTCCATCTGCAGTTCGTTCTTGCCTTCCTTGCTGTTGCATTGGGTCAGGCAATGACGCACGGCGGCGAGGACGTCCGGCGCATGGGTTTCGAGTTCCCGCAGCACCACATCGACGCGCATGCAGAACATCCCGGCGTTCCACAGGTGCAGACCGCCCTTGAGGTATTCAGTGGCGGTGGCGGCATCGGGTTTCTCGACGAAGCGTGCGACCTGAAAAGCCTTGTCGGTCAACGCCTGGCCTTTTTCGATGTAGCCGAACCCGGTTTCGGCACGGGTCGGGATCAGACCGAATGTCACCAGCCAGCCTTCATCGGCAAGTTTCTGTGCGTCTTTGACGGCGCGGGCGAACGCTTCGACGTCATGGATCAACTGGTCGGCGGGAAGAATCAGCAGTTGTGCCTCATCGCCGTGCAGCGCCTGCACGTGCAGCGCGGCGGCGGCGATGGCGGGCGCCGTGTTGCGGCCGAACGGCTCGAGCAGGAAGTCCAGGTGGATCCGGTGTTTGTTCAGCAGCCGATAATCATCGACGGTGCGGAAATACACTTCACGGTTGGTGACCGTCAGCAGGCTTTCCACGCCATCCAGACTGCTGGCGCGATTGAAGGTCTTTTGCAGCAGGCTCTCGCCGTCGGGCAAGCGCATGAAAGGTTTGGGCATGGCCTCACGTGAGACTGGCCACAACCGGGTGCCGGCACCGCCGGCGATAATGCAGGGAATAAGGGTGCCCATCAGTAAGCCTCGCGAGAGAAGAGCACTGCCGGAACAGTGCGCAGAAGGATGTATAGATCGAACCAGACGGACCAGTTTTCGATGTATTCAAGATCGAATTCGACGCGCTTTTCGATCTTCTCCACGGTATCTGTCTCACCACGAAAACCGTTTATCTGCGCCAGTCCGGTGATGCCCGGCTTGACTCGATGACGCGAGGTGTACTCCTTGACAGCTTGTTCGAACAGAATGCCGGCGGCCTTCGTGGCCGTGGCATGTGGGCGCGGCCCCACCATTGACATGTTGCCCGCGAACACGTTGAACAATTGCGGCAGCTCATCCAGGCTGGTCTTGCGGATGAAGCGCCCGACACGGGTGACCCTGGCGTCCCCCTTTACGGTTTGTTTCTCGGCGGTGGCGTCCGCCTGGTGGGTGTGCATCGAACGGAACTTGCACACCGTGATCAGCCGATTGTTGTAACCATAGCGTTTTTGCCAGAACAGCACGGGGCCGCGCGAATCCAGTTTGATCGCCAGGGCAATCGACAGCATGACCGGCGACAGCAGCACGATCGCCAGGCTCGACAGCACCATGTCCTCGACACGCTTGAACAGCGGCGACCAGCCGCGCAGCGGTACGTCGGAGGCATTGAACATCGGCAGGCTGGCGACTTCAGTAATGCGGTTGTGCGCGTGGCGAAAGGCGACCATGTCCGGCACCAGCAAGACATTCACCGGCAACCGGCGCAATTCACGAATGATGTAATCCATGCGGTTCTCTGCCGACCACGGCAGGGCCACCAATACCTGTGTGACTTTCTCCTCGCGGATCAGGACTTCCAGATCCTTGGTGTTGCCCAGTAACGGGAGATTAGCCATGGTTTTGGGCATGCGCCCGATACGGTCGTCGATGAAGCCGAGCACCCCGGAGCGGATGTCCTGATTCTGCAGCATGTATTCGGCCAGGCGCTGGCCATTTTCGGTGGCGCCGAGGATGACCGCATTCTGCAAAAAGAAGCCGCGCGCCATCAGGCGTTTGTAGATCATCAGCAGCAACAGGCGCTCGGCGCAGAACAGCGTCAGGCTGGCGACGAACCAGACCATCAGTTGTTCCTGGGTGATGAAGGCGAACAGGTCCATGGCCTTGTGCATGAACAGCAGCACACAGAAGGCTGACGACCAGACGAACAGGATTGTCTTGAAGCGGGAACGGTTGGTGAAGATGGTTTCCGAATACACGCCCAGCGCCTGGAACATCAGCACGCAGACGATACCGAACAGCACCTGCACCATGAGGTAGCTATCGGGGGCGGTGGGGGTCTCGGTTTTCCAGTAGGCAAGGATCAGGATGCCAGGCAGGACTGAAGTCACTCCATGGACCAGCCTGACGGCGAACAGGAAATACTCGATCAGACTGGTGCGCGTGAGCAGCAGGCTGTCGACCGGTTGCAGTCGCATAAAACGTCCTCACCTCTTCGATCCATGAATCCATGACTGACTTATCTACCCAGCATTCCAGTGATAAAAGTCAATATAATGACTTTTTTGCAAGGTGTTTCAGAATAAGCCAATTATTTGTCGATTAAGCACCCTCTGGCCCTGCATTTCAATCCCGCCGCTGAGAAAAAGTCCTAATTATTCCCGAACGGTGTAGGACTACGCCCAAACGCAGATCATAAATCCCTCAAACGAGTGCTTCGAAGAGTAAAGCTGATGAAACAGCAGGTGTCATGCCCAGGGGTGCAAGATGCAGGCGCGAAACGCCTTCGTACGGTCTCGCCGAGGATTTCAGGCCAGATGGGATCCAACGGCTTCAGGCGTTTTGAGGGTTTTTGCGCGTTCAAAAATAAATTTCATCTCACGGCTTTTTCTGCATCGCCTGAGGTCAACATCTGACGAATCGCATCAGCAGAGGGAAGGAACATGACGGAGCGCAGGGCATTATTGATTCTCCATGGCAAACAGGCGCTCAACGAGGATGTTCGCAATGCCGTGCAGCGCAAGCGCAAGCACGGATGGTCACTGGACGTGCGATTGACCTGGGAGGCCGGAGACGCGCAACGTCTGGTGAGCGAGGCGCTGGCCGCCGGGCATACACAGATCATCGCCGGAGGGGGCGACGGTACGCTGAGGGACATCGCCGAAGCGCTGGCACTGGCAGAGAGTAACGCCAGCCTGACCATCCTGCCGCTGGGCACGGCCAACGATTTCGCCCGGTCCGCCGACGTGCCGCTGGAGGTCGAGCGGGCTCTGGATCTGTTGGACGTCCCCGCGCGTACGGTGGACATGGGCGCGGTCGACGGACAGCTGTTCCTCAACATGGCCACGGGCGGGTTCGGCAGTCAGGTCACCGCCAACACATCCGAAGACTTGAAGAAAGTGCTGGGCGGCGCCGCCTACCTGTTCACGGGGTTGTCGCGGTTCAGCGAACTGAAGGCCGCATACGGCGAGTTGAGTGGCCCCGATTTCCACTGGCAAGGCGACTTGCTGGCTTTGGGCATCGGTAATGGTCGCCAGGCCGGGGGTGGTCATCCGTTATGCCCCAATGCGCTGGCGGACGATGGCTTGCTGGATATCAGCATCTTACCGGCGCCTCAGGAAGTCGTCGGTACCCTCAAAAGCCTGCTCGAAGGCGGTCTGGGGATCGATAACCTGTTCGTTCGCGCGCGTCTGCCGTGGGTGGAGCTCAAGTCCGCTCAGGGCCTGAACATCAACCTGGACGGCGAGCCGCTGCGTGGCGACGCGTTGCGCTTCGAAGCCCGGCCGGGCGCCCTGCGCATCCATCTGCCAGCGCATTCGCCGTTACTGGGACAATCGAAACGGATCGGGTGACGTGCGCAAGAACCCCGGTCAGTCCCGGCGCTTACAAACGTTTGCGCGATCCAGCGAACGTCAATCGTCGAGGCTGATGATCTGCTCTCTGACGCAGAACAGCACCAGGCCCGCCACGTCATAGATCTGCAGACGTTTCATGATCTGCGCGCGGTGGGTCTCGACCGTCTTGACGCTCAGGCTCAGGCCGTTGGCGATTTCCCGGGTCGATTTGCCTCGCACGATCAGCCGCAGGATCTCCAGTTGCCGGGCGGTGAGGTTGTGGTTTTCCACCGGCTCGACCTTGTTCGACTGCGCACTGACCAGCGCCTGATTGATCACCGTATGGGCGATGGCGGGACTCAGGTAGCGTTCATCGTTGCGCAGCGCCTCGAGCGCCTGTTCGATCTCGGTTCCGGTGGCGTCCTTGAGCAGGTAACCATGGGCACCGCCTTCCAGGGCGCGCATGATCAGCTGTGGTTCGGTGTGCATCGACAGGATCAGCACCTTGCTCTGGGGCAGGGCCTTGTGCAGCCGTTCGAGTGCATCCAGGCCGTTGCTGTCCTTCATGGAAATGTCGAGCAGGATGATGTCGGGTTTGAGGTCCAGGGTCATCTCCAGCAGTTGCTCGCCGTCGGCGGCTTCGCCGATGACTTGATAGCCGGGGATATCGGACACCAGCGCGCGGACACCTGCGCGGATCAGAGCGTGGTCATCGACCAGAAGAAGATTGCAGATCATGAGTGCTTGTTAATCTCGGCGCGTTCGCGGGCACGGGGTGCCCAGGGGAACAGGGCTTGAATATGTGTACCACGGCCGGGCTCGCTTTCCACGGTCAGATGTCCGCCGAGCAAGCTTGCCCGTTCCATCATGCCGGCCATGCCGCGTTGGCCTTCGCGGGCCGGATCGTTGGCGGGGGAGAACCCCAGCCCGTCGTCCGACACACTCAGCGACAGCCCTTCGGGACGGCGTTGAATGCGCACCAGCAGATTCTTCGCCTGGGCGTGACGCAGCATGTTGGTGACCGCCTCCTGAGTGATGCGAAAAGCCGCGACGGCCATTTCTTCGGGAACGCCGGCCAGGCGCTGCTGGCACTCCAGACTCCAGAGAATCGGCGTGTCGGCCAAGGTGCGCAACAGGTGCGCGCGCAGACTGGCTTCCAGGCCCAGACTCGCCAGTTGCCGGGGGTTGAGGATGGCAGAGACGTCTCGGACCTTGGCCAGCGTCTCGTCGAGAATGCTGTTGAGCATGATGCAGTGAGGGTGCAGGTCTTCCGGCGCTCGACGCTGCAACCAGTCGCTCTGCAGTTTGGCTGCTGTCAGCATCTGGCCGATATCGTCATGCAGTTCACGACTCAACCGATGACGCTCGGTTTCCTGTACCTGCAACATGTGATCGGCCAGTTCCTGGGGCTGGAACTGGATGGTGCGATCGGGACGGCTGATGCAGTACCAGATCGCCAGAAATGCCACCCCGTTGAACAGCGCGAGTGTCAGGGGCAGGTCTACGCCGAGGACGAACGCGGCGGCATTGATTGCAGTTGCTGCCAGACATAATGTCGCGAGCCATCGAAGTACTCTTTTCGAACTCGTAGGCCTTGAGGTAGAGGTCTTGTTGCTGCCATGCATAGCGGATGAAGCCATCGGATTATTGTTGCGGATACCTGAGCGGTAATTCTCAGGCCACTTAAGGTGCTCGACAGAGCGGCACGCATCTGCTCACCTTTTGCGTGTGTACAAAAACCAGGGGGTCGACTTTCAACAAGAATAATGTGTCCGCAGACTTTCCAGTTTCATTCGCGGCGCCGATCTTACCTTAATTGCCAGCGATATTAAGCGCCGAGTGCAAATAACCACGGCAATATAGTTGTCTGAATAGTCAGGATATTGATGGGACTATCGTGCTAATTGGCGACGATATTCCTGCGTCTGCCGCATTCAAGTTTTCCGGAGCGCAAACTTGAGCCTGCCGTATGCAAAGTTGCGATGCAACAGGAAGTGGCGGGCATGTCGTGTTTGATGACGCACGCGTCTCAGGAGGCCGGATTGGTCGTTTTCAGGCACGTCCCTGGAGCCGATCGGAATCGGCGGGACACAGATACAGGCATCAGAGTGCGCTGGATTGGTCGGCGCGTTCGGCCTGGGCGGGTTCCGGATGGACAAGCTTGACCGGCCAATCCACTGCGACGGGTTGGCTGCTTTCTATCTTGCCGATTCCGCAGCAGCAACCGAATTGCTCCAGCAGCGCTTGTTGCTCGGTGTCATCCAGCGGCAGCAGGCCGGTGACCGGATCGATGAGCTCTACCTGCCATGAAAGAAGCGACAGACACTGACGCAAGACCACCAGCGCATTGGGCTGCAAGCGTCCGGCCGCGCTGGCGAAGTAGAGCAGGTA
>Ga0160447_100792_pt1 | contig 13596 bp, 7 predicted proteins | sample HID1973K_E1MG_FD_108222 | JGI IMG/M metagenome (GOLD analysis project Ga0160447, IMG submission 108222) | Enriched mosquito-associated microbial communities from UW Madison campus, WI, USA - HID1973K_E1 MG | ecosystem: Host-associated > Arthropoda: Insects > Digestive system > Unclassified ...
CGCCTGTGCCGCGGCCGGCGTGAAGTACTTTGGATGGGGATAGCTGTTTCTTTGGTTACTTTCTTTGCAGCAGCAAAGAAAGTGACTGCCGCCCCGCACAGGGGCAACGCCAATAGACCGACAAGCCAACGGGATCCGGCGAAACGCTGCGCCGCCGTCTACACCCTCACCGTCCCTTCCACGGCACAAGACGCCGCTCCACCGCGCGCATGGCAAAGTCAAAAACCCAGGCAATCGCGCCGATCAATACGATGCCCATCACCACGACATCCGTGCGCAGAAAGCTCGATGCGTTGAGCACCATCTGCCCGAGCCCTGCCGTCGCGGCGACCATTTCGGCCGCAACAAGCGTGGTCCAGCCGAACCCGACGGCAATGCGCAGGCCCGTCAGAATCTCCGGCAACGCGGCCGGCAACACGACATGCCACACCACTTGCCGCAAGTTTGCGCCGAGCGACCAGGCCGCATTCACCTGCTCCGCCGTTGCGCTCTTCACACCCGCACGCGCGGCCATCGCGATCGGCGCGAAGCATGCGAGCCAGATGACGACGATCTTCGCGGTTTCGTCGATGCCGAACCAGATCACGACGAGCGGCAGATACGCGAGCGGCGGCAGCGGCCGATAGAACTCCAGCGGCGGATCGAGCACGCCGCGCGCGATGCGGCTCACGCCCATCAGAATGCCGACGGGCACCGCGGTGACCACCGCGAGCGCGAACGCGCCGAACACGCGGATCGCGCTCCAGAGCAGATGCTCGGACAACGGCAGCCCACCCTGAAGACGTCCGTGCACGGCGTCGAGAAATGCTCGCCACACCGCTTCGGGCGAAGGCAGGAACAGCGGGGGAATCCAGTGGAAATGCGTCGATTCCCACCAGAGCGCGGCGATCGCGACGACGCACAGCGTGCTTGGGAGCGCGGTCGGACCCGCGCCGGGCATGCCGCGACGCCGGCGCCTCACGCGCTTCGCAGTCGCGTTGCGCGGCGTGTCGGTCAGCGCGTGAACAGGTTGCGTCATGCCGCCTCCGTTTCCGCGCGATGCAGACGGCGCGTCAGACGCTCGCGCCATTCGATGAACGCAGGCGACGATTTGACGGCGCGCGCATCGCGGTTGCGGATGTACTCGCGAGAGAACGGCAACTCGTGCACCTCCTCGATGCGTCCCGGTCCGGGCGTCATCAGCACGAGGCGCGTTGCGAGGAAGAGCGCTTCCTCGACGCTATGCGTGATGAAGAACACGGTCTTGCGCGTGCGCGACCAGACATCGAGCACGATTTCCTGCACGTTTTCGCGCGTGAGGGCGTCGAGCGCGCCCATCGGTTCGTCCATCAAGAGGATTTCGGGATCGCTGGCGAGCGCCCGCGCGATGCCGACACGCTGCTGCATGCCGCCCGACAGCGCGTAGATCTTCGCGTCTTCGTGCTGCGCCAGGCCGACGAGCGCGAGCGTGCGGCGCGCGATCTCGCGGCGTTCGTCGCGCTTCACGCCGCGAAAGCGCAGGCCGAGCGCGACGTTGTCGATCACGTTGAGCCACGGCATCAGCGCATGCTTCTGGAACACCACGCCGCGTTCCGCGCCGGGGCCGTCGATCGGCTCGCCGTTGAGCGTCGCGACGCCTTCGGTCGGATCGAGAAAGCCGGCGAGGCAATTGAGCAGCGTGGTCTTGCCGCATCCCGAGGCGCCCAGCGCGACGACGAACTCGCCGCTGCCGATGCGCAGATCGACGCCCTGCAACGCCGGCGTGCTCGCGCCTTCGTAGGTGACGCCGAGATTGCGGATCGAAAGCGAGGTCATTTCGCGGCCTGCTGCACGAAGCGCGGATCGACGCCCGTCGAATAATCCGCGAGCACGTTCTGAATCGTGCCCTGTTGCTTCAGGAATTGCGCCGTCGCGGTGAGCGATTGCGCCGCGCCCGACTGTTTGCCGCCACCGAGCCATGTCGGCGACGCCTGTTCGCCGGCCGACGGGAACGCGTAGAGCGCAAGGCTCGCGGGCACGTCGGCGGCGGCGGCGCCGGATTCCTGCGCGACCGCCTGCACCTGCTTCGAATCGACCGTCCATGCGGCCTTGTTGTCGCGGTACTGGGCGTCGGTGTCGGCGAGCACTTTTACGAGGCCGGACAGGAACGCGGGATTCTCCTGCGCGAACTTGCGCGACGCGACGAGGCCGTCGAAGGTCGCCTTGCCGGTTTCCTTCGCGACCTCGCCGGACGTGATCAGTACGCGGCCATTCTGTTTAGCCTTCGCGAGCACCGGGTCCCAGATGTAGGTCGCGTCGATGTTGCCGCGCTCCCACGCCGCGGCCACTTCCGGCGGACGCAGATTGACGATCTTCACCGTCGACGGATCGATCCCCGCCTTCTGCAATGCGACGAGCGCATGAAAGTGCGACGTCGATACATACGGCACGCCGAGCGTCTTGCCCTTCAGATCGGCGAGTTTCGTCACGCCCGAGCCGTTGCGCGCGACAAGCGCTTCGGCGTCGTTGATGTTGTCGAGAATCCAGAACAGCGACAGATCGACACCTTGCGAAAGCCCCGCCGCGATCGGGCTGGAGCCGGCTTCGCCCACTTGTATCGAACCGGACGCGAGCGCGCGAATCACATCGGCGCCGCTGCCCAGCTTGCGGTACGTAACCTTGTAGCCGGTCGCTTTCTCGACGGCGCCGCTCGCCTGCGCGTAGCGCCACGGCACGACCATGTCCTGATAGCCGATGACGACCTCGCGCGTGTCGGCCTGCGCGTGAAGGGGCGCGAGCGCGGCGGCGCCGAGGGTGAGCGAGGCGAGGCTGGCAATCAGACGACGGCGGCGAATCGAAGCTTTCATGGCGCGAAAAAGAAGAGAGAGTGAAGCGTTCGACTATAGGCACTTGGCGTGCCGCGGCTACCAATCTTTTGTGCGTAGCAAATGAAAGGGCGGGAGGATTGCTATTGATGGGGGACGTTCGAACTATGGCGCTCCCGGTGCCGTCGTGTGCGAATGCACCGCTCACGACGGCAGTTCGGTGCTACGACTGCTTAGTGGATGCTGGAAGCAACCAGGGTGTCATGAAAGGCCGAATTGGCCGACATCTGGAAACCCGTTGTGGCTGCAGCGACGTCGTTGCTCGTGTAGGAAGCCATCGCCGCGACGAGCTGACTGGTCAGCGTATCGGCACGCGAAGCGCCCAGCAACTGGCTGGCGCCGACGCGAGTGTCCTGCAGCGTCGTGACGACCGAGTGGTTCGAGCCGTAGTCATAGTACTCAAACGTCGTGCCGGAAGCCACGTTGCTGATCGTAGCCACGTTTCCGTTGCCGAGTTGCAAGGTCAGTACACCGTTGGTCAGCGTTGCTGATCCCGAGTAGTTCAAGCGATCGTAAAGCGTCACAACGTTGGTCCCCGAGGAGCTACCTGATCCCACAGACAACGATCCGGTCGTCCCCATTGAGACGATTCCCCCTCCCAGACCATACATCGAGTCCATCGACAGCGAATTGTTCGAGCCATTCAAGAAGAGGACTGTGATTCTGTCGTGATCGAAAATCTGGTTGTTGTCTCCGTTGATCGTCGTTCTCTCTCCACGTGTCTCCATATCGATCGACGCGCCGTTGGCATTGATGGTTCGGCCCCAGAGAGTGGCGCCGCTCCCGTTTGTCGTGCGGATCTGAGCGCCACCCTGTGTGGCGTTGATGGTCGTCTCCCCGTCGGAAGAATCCAGGGAAGCACCGACGCCGAGATTCACCGTGTTGCCGTTACCCCCGTCACGTACATAACCGCCGGCACCTACGGTATCCGTATTGCCACTTCCCCAATCCAGAATATTCCCGTTGGCTCCGACGGACACGATGTTCCCCACACCTTGCACCTGCACATTGGCCGCGCTCACGCTCGAGCCAATCAACGTGTTGCCCGTTCCTGCGATGCCAACGTAACCTGCCCCGGCACTCAGAATCACGGTGTCAGAAGCGCCGTTCACGTTGAGCGAAGCACCACTCAATACATCGAATATGCTATTGCTCAGGTTCGCCAGCACATTCCCGTTCACGTTGTAGAGATTACCCGCCACGTGCAACAGGTTCGAATCCATCAGCGTGGTCGTCGTTTGCTTGCCGGAAGCATCGACATACGTAAGCGTTTCGCCAGAGGCGACCTGGGTGATCGTGGCTACGTTTCCGTCGCCGAGCTGCACGGTCGCGTTGCCATCGGTCAGCGTTACAGAACTGACGTTCGCGGTGCCCGTGAGCGTGATGCCGCTCCCGTCTTCGGTCAGCGAAGCAGTCTTCGTAGTAACCGTCACGCCCGGGTTATATCGATTGTCCATCGACAACTGATTGTTCGATCCCGACAGCGAAAACGATGCCTGTACAAGGATCGTGTCATTGTTGGCGTTGACGGTATTTCCAGTGCCGCCTACGACGATTGCGTCACCACCTTTAAGCGCATTAATGGTCGCGTTCGTTCCAAATTCGGTTACCGCAACGTTTTTGCCGATAGTCAGAGTTGTCCCGTATCCGCTATCGGAAACATAGGTGCCGTAATTGATAAAAGGGGAAAACGGTGGAGTATCGAGAACGTTGTCCCCGTCCCCGATGGAGAGGACGTTCGCGCTCCCAGACAGTTGGAAGTGCGTGCCGTTGGTACTGCCACCCACTACCGTGTTTCCGTCACCCGTGACCTGGATGCTTATCGTGCCATCATTCGTAATCACCTGGCTGTGCGAGGCGGTGAGGTCGAGTGACGCGCCGTTGTCTACTTGGAAAATCGCATTGCTCTGGTTCGCCATGACAGAGCCTGTCACTTCGTACAGGGTCCCGCCCAGATACAAAACGCCTGCATCCGTGAGCGTTGTCGTGGTCGCCTTGCCAGACGAATCGACATATTTGAACGTAGAGCCAGATGTGACATTATTGATCGTCGCCACATTGCCGTTGCCGAGTTGCACGGTAACCACACCATTGATCAACGCAATGGCGCCTGGATTCACGCCACCGGTCACCACAATCCCACCCTGATCTTGAGTCAATGTGAACGCCCCCGCGCGAACTGTGGCGCCCTGGTCATTCAAGTTGTCCATTGAAATCGAGTTGTTCGATCCAGACAACGTGAGCGAAGCGCCTGCCCGCACGGTGATGCTGTCGTTTACGGCATTGATGACATTTCCGGTTCCGCTCGCATAGATTCGATCGTTGCCGTTCGTTGCGTTCAGGGTTGAATTATTGCCGTAAAGGCTGATCATGCTGTCTGCGCCGACGGTCACGGTTTCGCCATCATCTACATCGACAACGCTACTGTGTGCACCGACCGAAATGACATTGCCTGAGCCGCCCCAAACGAACACGTTCGCAGAGTCGGAACCGGTGATCGTGTTGCCACTTCCACCCACATTGACACTTGCGCCGCTGTCCAGAATCACCTGGTCCGACGAGAAAATGCCGCTCAGGGACGATCCTCCCCTTACCTCGATTATCGCGTCAGGAAATAAACCAATGTCACTCACGCTCGGTATATCTACGACGTAATGCGTACTCATAAGCACTCCATATATAAACGATTTTAAAGTATCCACGTCGAAAACCCCCGAAGTGGACAAAGTGGAGTCATGCAAAGTGCACATGTCCTCCGGAACCGGCCAGGAGGCATCGTCTTGACCTCCCTCCGGTGTTGATTGAAACGGTCACATCAAAAATCCCCCTTCCCCAACGCCCCCAATTTCGACGCCAGATCTACCCGCGCATAATCCCAATCCGCGAGCGCCTGAATCCGCCGCTGCTTCGCATTGGCCAGCGCCGTCTGCGTGTTGATCAGTTCAAGGATGTTCCCCACGCCCGCCTCATAGCGATGACTCGCTGCGTCATAAGAGCGCGTGGCGATCGCAAGCAGATTCGCGCTGTTCTCAGCGTTCTTCGTCGCGCCCGTCAGCGTCTGATAGCTCGCCCATACATCCAGCGCGACCTGCCGTTTCGCATCGTCGAGCAAGTCCTCCTGCCGCTCGGCCTGCGCGCGCGCCTGATTGACCTGATAGTGCCGCCCGAAGCCTTCGAACAACGGGATGCTCACCTGCACGCCGATGTACGCGTCATGGCCCGTCGACGGATAGGTCGCGAGCCCCAGTCCAAGGCTTTGCGGCTGGTTGTTCTGGCTGTACTTCGCCACCAGGCTGATGCTGGGCAGACCTTGCGCGCGTGTCTGCGAAATCTTTGCGACAGCCGCGTCGTATTGCGCCCGCGCCGCGCGCACCGATGGATGCGCTTCCTCGACATCGCGAATCATCTGCGCCACCGATCCGCTGAACCGCGGGTCCGTGCGCGCGTCTTCCGCGACCGGCGGCACATCGAGCGGTACGTCCGGGCTGAGGTTCATATCGGATGCGAGCGTGCCCAGCGCGGTCTGCGCATCGCTTTGCGCTTTGGTCAGGCTGAACAGCGCCTGCTCGTGCTGCGTCTGCGCCTGCAACGCATCGGTGATGGGCGCGACGCCCTTGTCGGCGCGAGCCTGGGCCGCCAGCATGCTTTGACGCGTCATGCTCTCCACGTCTTGCGCCGCCTTCAACTGCCCCATCGCTGTCTGCGACGCGTAGTAATCCCTGGCTGCACTCGCGAAGAAACGCTGAAGCGTGGCGTCCTGCGTCGCGCGCGCCGCGTCGAACAGCGCGTTCGCGTTCTTCAACGCCGCCTCGCGGCCGCCGAAATCAAACAGGAGCCAGTTCATGCTCACGCTGGCCGAACGCACATTCGCGTTGATGTCCGAACTCAACGCGGGATGATCCTCGATGTTCATCACAGAGTCTTCGCGCACGCCTTGCCAGTTTGCCGAGAGCGTCGGCAGGTACGCCGCACGCGCCACGCCCACGCCCGCCGCCTGCGCTTTCACGGCGGCCCACGCTTCACGCGTCTTCGGGTTGTGGCACAGCGTGCGCTCGACTGCCTCCTTGAGTCTGAGCGGCCGGCCCGGCGCCTGGGCGAATTCACAGACCGTCACGATCGGGCCAGCTGCCGTGGTGGGAATGGTCTGCTCGGCGCGCAGCACATCGAACGCGTGAGCGCTCCCGCTCAATGCCGCCAGTCCGGCGAGCATCACGAGCCGCTTGTTCTTAACGTTCACGCATGCTCTCCTGTGTCGTCTGCATCACAGGATCAAGGAAATATCCAATCACGCTGCGCTTGCCCGTGCTGATATCGGCCGTCACCGCCATGCCCGGCGTCAGCTGAATCCAGCGGCTGTCCACATGAATACGATTGGTCTCCAGCCGGATTCGAACCGGAAACGTCAATCCGAGTTTCTTGTCCTGCACGGAATTGTTCGAGACTTCGGTAATCGTTCCATTCAGGAATCCGTAACGGGTGTACGGAAAGGCTTCGATCTTCACGGCCGCGTGCTGGCCGACGTGCACGAAACCGATGTCCTTGTTCTGCAGGCGCGCTTCGACTTCGAGCGCATCGTCGGGAACGATCTCCATGAGCGACTGCGCCGTGGTCACGACGCCGCCCAGCGTGTGCACGGAAAGTTGCTGCACCGTGCCGGCCACGGGCGCCACGAGGCTCAGCAGAGCCTGACGGGTCTGGGCCTTCGTTTCATCGTCGTGACTTTGCGTCATCAGTTGCGTGGCCTTCTCGAGCGCGTCGAGCTGATCGCGACGGAACTTCGACGCGGTCGCCTCGACCTGCGCGCGCTGTCCCACGATGGCCGCCGCAAGTTCGTTCGCGTGACTTCGCTGCACGGTCAACTCGTGCTCCTTGTCGAGCGCCTGCTGCTCCTTGTCGAGATAGTCGTTGCGCGCCACGTACCGGTCGTTGACGAGCGCACGATACGCGTCGGCCTGTTGACGCGCGAGTGGCGCGGTCGCGACGAGTTTGTTGATCTGCGCGCGCGTGCTGTCCAGTTCCGCCTGACGCTTCGCCAACTCGGCTCGCGCGCCTTCGTACTGATCGCGGTATTCGAGCCACGCGCCCTCGGCCTGACGTTGCGACGCCTGCATGCGCGCGTCGGGCGCATCGCTCACAGGGGCGACGGCCGGCATCTTGCCGCTGCTCTGCGAAGCGAGCAAGGCATTGGCGCGTGCAGCCGCCAGTTCGGCATCGAGCCGTGCGGAGAAGGCCTTGTTGGCGTCGGCAGCTGCCTGGGTCGTGTCCAGTTTCATGAGAAGCTGGCCAGCCGTGACCCGATCGCCGTCGCGCACGCGGATCTCCCGCACCACGCCCGTGATGGCAGGCTGAATCGTCTTGACGCGCGCGTTCGGAACGAACTGGCCGTTCGCCGTCACCACGATATCCAGCCTGCCGACGACGCCGATCAGCAAGACGACCGCCGAGAGCAGCATCAGCACGCGCATGGTCCAGCGTGGCGCCGGATGCACCGGCGTCTCAACCAGCTCCAGCTCGGCGGGCAGGAAGGCGAGCTGTTCGGCATCGCGCGGCGGCCGCTCCAGTTGCGCGCGCAGCTCCCAGACAGCGCGCCATACGCTTGCATAGCGCCGCATCAGATCGACGGACGCCTGAAGTTTGAGTGATTTCATGGTCAGCCGTCCTGCAGCGAAATGAGGTGTGCGTAGTAACCGCCGTGCTTCATCAGCGCGTCGTGATCGCCGGCCTCGACGATCCTGCCGCGATCCATCGCGATGATCGCGTTGGCGTGCCGCACCGCGCTCAGTCGATGCGCGATGATGATCACCGTGCGCCCCGCGCAGATCGCCTTCATGTTGTCGCGGATGACGCGCTCGGTCTCGAAGTCGAGCGCGCTCGTCGCTTCATCGAAGATGAGGATGCGCGGGTTGGTCAAAAGCGCGCGCGCAATGGCGAGCCGCTGGCGTTGTCCGCCCGACAGATTGCTGCCGTGCTCGCCGACGAGCGTGTCGTAGCCCTCGGGCATCTCGCTGATGAACTGATGCGCGCCGGCCAGCTTCGCGACGTGCATGATCGCTTCGAGCGGCGCACCCGGGTCCGTCAGCGCGATGTTCTCGCGCACCGAGCGGTTGAACAGCAGGTTCTCCTGCAGCACCACGCCGATCTGCCGGCGCAGCCATGCCGGATCGACGAGCGCGAGATCCTGACCGTCGATGCGCACCGTGCCCTGCTCGGGAATGTAGAGCCGCTGCAGCAGCTTCGTGAGCGTGCTCTTGCCCGAGCCCGAGCGCCCGACGATGCCGATCACCTGGCCCGCCGCGATGCCGAGCGACACGCCGTCGATGACCGGTTGCGCATCGGGGCGATAGCGAAAGCGGATGTTATCGAAATGGATATCGCCGCGAATGGGTGGCAGCGCCTGACGCATTTGTGGAATTTCGGTACGCGTGTTCAGGATGTCGCCCAGGCGTAGCATCGAAATGCCGACCTGCTGAAAGTCCTGCCACAACTGCGCTAGACGCAGCACCGGTCCGCTCACGCGCTGCGACATCATGTTGAACGCGACCAGTTCGCCGACGGAAAGCCGTCCGTCGATCACGAGGCGCGCACCGATGAAGAGCGTGCCGAGCGTGACGAGCTTGCCGACGAGCTGTATCAACTGCTGGCCGACGTTGCTCAACTGATTGACGCGAAATCCGGCGCTCACGTACGCCGCGAGCTGCGTTTCCCAGCGCCGGATGAACTGCGGCTCGACGGCCATCGCCTTGACCGTCTCGACGCCCGAAACCGATTCCACGAGAAACGACTGGTTATCCGCGCCGCGCGCGAACTTCTCGTTGAGCCGCGCGCGGAAGGCGGGCACCAGCAGGCCGGACACCAGTCCATAGACCGGCAGGGAAGCAACGACGAGCAGCGTGAGCCACACGCTGTACAGGCACATCACGGCGATGAAGACGACCGAGAAAACAAGATCGATGAATGCCGTCAGCGCCTGACCGGTCAGGAAATTGCGGATGTTTTCGAGTTCGCGCACGCGCGCGACCGTATCGCCGACGCGACGCGCGCCGAAATAGCCGAGCGGCAATGCGACCAGATGCCGGAACAGACGCGCGCCGAGTTCGACATCGATACGGTTGGTCGTATGCGCGAACACGTAATTGCGCAGACCCGTGAGCAGCACTTCGAATATGGAAGCCACGAGCAAGGTCACGCACACGACATTGAGCGTGCTGAACGTGCGATTGACCAGCACCTTGTCCATCACGACCTGGAACATCAGCGGCGAAACGAGCCCGAAGAGTTGCAGCACGAGCGACACGCTCATGACTTCGAGCAGCAGCTTGCGATAGCGAACGACGGCGGGAATGAACCAGGAGAAATCGAAACGCGCGAGTTCTCCGGCCAGCGAGGCACGCGAAGCAAAGAGCAGCATTTTTCCGCTGCTTCGAGCAGCGATATCCTCAATGGGTTTGATCGTGGGCGCCGCGCCTCCCGATTCGAGAATCAGCGCGGTCTTGCCGTCGGTTTTGGCGAGGATGAAATGGCAGCCGTCGCGATCCAGGACGAGTGCGGGAAGGGGTGCGGCGGCGAGCGTTTCGGCGCGCAGTGGGACGATGCGTGCCTTCAGTCCGAGGCTGCGGGCGGAAAGTACGAGATCCTTATCAGTGAGTCGGCCGCTTCCTGTCGCGGCAGCGTGTTTGAGTTGCGCTGCATCGGCAGCGATATTGTGATAGCGGGCAATCGTAATGAGTGCGGCAACCCCGGGATCTTCCGCGACTTTCAGGTTTTCTATTTCACTATTATTCATTTGGTCATGCTTATTCAAATTGCTTTTTTGCAGCGGTGCCTCCCTTGCGAGAATATTCGGCGAGGTTTGTTAGGACAACCGAGGCAGATGGGAATTAAGCAAAATCTGAAGGGATGCATCAAAAAGACGCATTCCTAAAGCGAGTTAATTTTTTGGTAATAATGCAGTAATACACATGTAATGAATGCGTTTTCATGCATGACAACTGCAAGGGAGAAAATGCGCCAATTCGGTTGACTACCTGAGCGACCGTGCCGAAAAGCGATACAGTGCTACCCTTCGCGAGCATCTCAAAAAAACAACCCTAAATCGGAGCTGTCCATGCCATTGCGGTCCGGCGTCGACGAGGCAAGTTTTCGTCGCATTCTCTTTCGCAACATCGCGCTGCCGCTCGGCACCGGCCTCGTCACGGCGGTCGCGTTCGTCGCGCTCGTGCTGTATCTGCTTTCCGGGATCAACTGGGTCGAGCATTCGGAGCGCGTGATCGGCAATGCGCAGGAAATCGGCCGGCTCGTCAGCGAGAAGGAAAGCGCGATCCGCGGCTATCTGATCACCGGCGACGATGCGTTTCTCGCGCCCTACGACACCGCGAAGCCCAAACTCGCCGCCGATATCGACACGCTCGCCGAACTCGTCTCCGACAACGCGCCGCAAGTGGACCGCCTGATCCGCGTGCGCGCCTTGCAGGCGCAATGGGACAAGGTTGCTGAGAATCTCATCGACGCGCGCCGCCGCAATCTGGATTCCGGCGCGCTCGTGCGCGCGGGCCGCGGTTCGGCGGAGCGCGCGGAAACGGAGCGCGAGCTTGCCGCGTTTCTCAACATCGAGCAGACCTTGCGCTTGCAGCGCATCGAGTCCGCGCGGCAACTGACGACCATCACCGTCGTCGTGTTCCTGATTCTGAGCCTGACGTTATCGGTGAGCCTCGCGATCTTCGGCAGGCGCGAATTGATGCAGCTTTCCAACGCCTTCGGCGCCGCGATCGGCGAGCAGGAGCGGCAGACGCGCGCGTTGCAGGAGCAGGCGTGGCTGCGCGACGGGCAGACGCAGCTCGCCGAGCGGGTGATCGGCCGGCAATCGCTCGGCGAGCTTTGCCAGACGATTCTCGACTTCCTCGCGGACTACCTGAAGGTGTCGATGGGCGCGTTCTACGTACGCGAGGACGATGGCGCGCTGAAGCGCACCGCGAGCTTCGGCTTCGATCCCGACAGCGCGCCGGTTCCCGAATCGCTCGCGGGCGTGAAGAGCCTCGTCGGGCAGGCGGTGCACGCGCGCAAGCTGACGAGTCTGAACGATGTCCCCGCCAGTTACTGGAAGGTGACCTCGGCGCTCGGCGCGAGCGCGCCCGCGAGCCTCGCCATCATGCCGATCGAAAACGAAGGCCGGGCGAACGGCGCGATCGAGCTCGGCGCGATGCACACGCTGACCGAGCGCGACCAGCAGTTCCTGAAGATGATCGCGGGCAATATCGGCGATTTCGTCGAGGCGGCGCAGTATCGCGAGCGGCTGCAACGCGTGCTCGAAGAAACGCAGCAGCTGAACGAAGAACTGCAGATGCAGCAGGAAGAACTGCGCACGACCAACGAGGAACTCGAACAGCAGACCACGGCGCTTTCGCAGGCGCAGGCGTATCTCGCGAACCAGAAGTCGGAACTCGAGCAGACCAACGATCAGCTCGCGGAACAGGCGCGCGTGCTCGACGAGCGCAACGTCGCGCTCAACGCCGCGCAAGGCGAACTCGAATCGCGCGCCGAAGCGCTGCAGCGCGCGAGCCGCTACAAGTCCGAGTTTCTCGCGAACATGTCGCACGAGTTGCGCACGCCGCTCAATAGTTCGCTGATCCTCGCGAAACTGCTGTCCGAGAACAAGACCGGCAACCTCACGAACGATCAGATCAAGTACGCGCAGACGATCTATTCCGCGGGCAACGATCTGCTCAATCTCATCAACGATATTCTCGATCTCTCGAAGGTGGAGGCGGGCAAGCTCGATCTGCATATCGAGGACGTGCCCCTGCAGCGGATCATGGAGTCGCTTGCGCGCACCTTCGAGCCGCTCGCGCGGCAGAAGAAGCTCAGGCTCGAACTGCGCAGCGAGATCGACGATTATCCGACGCTCACCACCGACTTCCGGCGGCTCGAACAGATCCTGAAGAACCTGCTGTCGAACGCGGTGAAATTCACGGATGCGGGTGCGGTGTCGCTCGCGCTCAAGGCGGCCGGCGAGGGCGCGGTGCAGTTCGTCGTGACCGATACCGGCATCGGCATTGCGCCGGACCAGCAGCAGGCGATCTTCGAAGCGTTCCAGCAAGCCGACGGCACCACGAGCCGTCACTATGGCGGCACGGGCCTCGGCCTGTCGATTTCGCGCAGTCTCGCGCATCTGCTCGGCGGTTCGATCAGCGTGCGCAGCACGCAGGGCATGGGCAGCACGTTCACGCTGACGATGCCAGTCGCCTACGATGGCGCCGCGCCGTCCGGCGCCGAAGTGCAGGCGCCCGCGCCTGCACCCGCGCCGCTCCTCGTCGATGAAGCGCTGTCCGAGCCCGTCGAAGTCGTGCATGTGATCGACGACGACCGCGCCGATACCGCACCGGGCCGCCGTCTCGTTCTCGTGGTCGAAGACGAACCGGAATTCGCGCAAGTGCTGTTCGATCTCGCGCACGAACTGGGTTATCGCTGCATCGTCAGCGGTACCGCGCGCGAGGCGCTCAGGCTTGCGCGGGACAGCGCGCCGAACGCGATCCTGCTGGACATCGGCTTGCCGGACCGCTCGGGCCTCGTGCTGTTGCAGGAACTGAAGGCGAATCCGGCGACGCGGCATATTCCGGTGCATGTCGTGTCGGGGTCGGACAGAAGCGAGGCCGCGCTGCATCTCGGCGCGATCGGCTACGCGGTGAAGCCGACCACGCGCGAGCAACTGACGGCGATCTTCCAGCGGCTCGAAGAGAAGAGCAGCCAGAAGATCAAG
>Ga0160447_100794_pt1 | contig 13592 bp, 13 predicted proteins | sample HID1973K_E1MG_FD_108222 | JGI IMG/M metagenome (GOLD analysis project Ga0160447, IMG submission 108222) | Enriched mosquito-associated microbial communities from UW Madison campus, WI, USA - HID1973K_E1 MG | ecosystem: Host-associated > Arthropoda: Insects > Digestive system > Unclassified ...
GCGGAACGAGCTGTCGCGGGTGCAGGTGAAACTGAAAAGCGTGTCGGTCCAGTGGTGGACGCTCAGAACGGTTTGAGAATTAAGGTTGCTCATGGCTTCTTGAACTGTGCTCTAACTGTGCGATAGCGGGTGACGCTCCGACGCTCGCGGCTGATCTGCGGCCGATGCCACGCCGGCCCGGCGTCGAAAACAAGGCGCGCTACGAGGGCGCTGCGCTGCCTGAAAAGGACGATCGAACGGTGACGGCCGCGGCTTGAACTTCAGGCCGATTCAAAACCGGCCCGGAGCCGCGATTCGAAGACAGCGATTCACGCTGCGCCTTGCGTGAACATCGCGCAAAAACCAGACAGCCCGGCGCAATCGGCTATTTTAACCCGATAGTCGTTTCGCGGTCCGAACGTCGATATGGTGGCAAAGGCGCGCACGCGCGCCTCGTGGGCGAACGTGCGTGCTGAAGACAGGCGCTTTCGGCGGGCTGCGCGGGCCGGCGGCCCGAATCGGCGGCGACCTCGATCGCTGCCGAAAAGCTGCCGAGCCCGCATGATAGCAATGGTTCCCGCGAGTATCTCGAAATACCCTTCTGGCGAAAGGTGCGACGCGTCAGATGCGCTGATCCGTCGACGGCTTTTCCCACAGGTTGACGCCGCCGTCCTGCGCGTGCTGATCGATTTCCGCGAGCTCTTCCTTGGTGAAATCGAGGTTCTTCAGCGCGCCGACGTTCTCCGCGACCTGTTCCGCGCGGCTCGCGCCGATCAGCACCGACGTCACCCGCCCACCACGCAGCGCCCATGCGAGCGCCATCTGCGCGAGGCTCTGGCCGCGTTTCTGGGCGAGTTCGTTGAGCTTGCGCACATGCGCGAGGTTCGCGTCGCTCAGATGCTCCTGCTTGAGCGAGCCGCCGCCCGGCTTGTTGACGCGCGCATCCTGCGGCACGCCGCTCAGGTATTTGCTCGTCAGAAGGCCTTGCGCGAGCGGCGTAAACGCGATGCTGCCCGCGCCGACCTCGTCGAGCGTGTCGAGCAGGTCCTCCTCGATCCAGCGATTCAGCATGTTGTACGACGGCTGATGGATCAGGAGCGGCACCTTGTGTTCGGCGAGCAGCTTCGCCATTTCGCGCGTTTTGGCCGCCGAATACGACGAAATGCCCACGTAGAGCGCCTTGCCCGAGTGCACGGCGGTCGCGAGCGCGCCGGCGGTTTCTTCCAGCGGCGTATCGGCGTCGAAGCGATGCGAGTAGAAGATATCGACGTAATCGAGGCCCATGCGCTTCAGGCTCTGGTCGAGACTCGCGAGCACGTACTTGCGCGAGCCGCCGCCCTGGCCGTACGGACCGGGCCACATATCCCAGCCGGCTTTCGACGAGATCAGCAGTTCGTCGCGATAAGGTCGGAAATCATCCTTGAAGATGCGGCCGAAATTGGTCTCCGCGCTGCCGTACGGCGGGCCGTAGTTGTTCGCGAGATCGAAATGGGTGACGCCGAGATCGAACGCGGTGCGCAGGATGTCGCGTTGCGTGGAGATCGGCGTGTCATCGCCGAAGTTGTGCCACAAACCCAGCGACAGCGCGGGCAGCTTCAACCCGCTCCTGCCGCAGGTGCGGTATTGCATCTGCGTATATCGCTCGGACGCTGCTTGATAGGTCATGACGGATTTCCTCTGCGGATTGCGAATTGAACGGACTTGCGAAAGACGCCGGACGGTGCGACGCGGCGGGCGCGCGGCGCCCAGCCAAGGGCGTCAATGGTAAGCCAATCGGGGCGCGGCGCGCACGGCACGCGCCGCCGTCCCGCTATTCGGCACCGGCCGAATGGCCGGCACGGGAACGTTCGCGCCCGAACCCGGACCAATGCAGATTCCGTTTCGAGGAGCTTGACCCATGGATTCGATCGACAGACTGCGCCCCGCCTACGATTCCTTCACCGCGATCGCCGTGACCTACGGCATCGACATCGTGTTGGCGATTTTGATTCTCGCGGTGGGCTGGTGGATTTCCAACACCGTCGCGAACGCGCTGCGCCGCACGCTCGGGCGCACCAACGTGGACGCCACCCTCACGCCGGTGCTCGCCAGCCTGGCGATGTGGGCGATCCGTGTGATCGCCATCGTGGCGGCGCTCGGCAAGTTCGGCATCGCCGCGGCCAGCATCCTGACCGTGCTCGGCGCCGCCGGCCTCGCCATCGGTCTCGCGCTGCAGGGCACGCTGCAGAACATCGCGGCCGGCCTGATGCTGTTGCTGCTGCGGCCGTTTCGCGTCGGCGACTATATCGAGGGCATCGGCACGACGGCGGGTACCGTCAACGAGATCGGGCTCTTCACGACGCGTCTCACGAAAGCCGACGGCATCGTCATGTTCGTGCCGAACAGCCTGATCTGGGCGAACGCCATCACCAACTACAGCGCGAACGATCGCCGGCGCGTTGTCATCAATTTTCAGGCGCAGCATGGGCTGCAGGTCGAACAGGTGCTCGGCGAGTTGCGCCGGCTGATGAGTGAAGATCAGCGCATCGTGCAGGACGGGCCTTCCGCGCCGTGGGTCGCGGTCACCGATTACACCGATACCGGCGTCAAGTACAACCTCGGCGCGTGGACGACCCGCAGCGATCACCAATACGTGATGGCCGATCTGCTGCGCAAGATTCAGCCGTACACGCGCGAACAGGCGGTGGCCGCGTGACTGGACGCGTTCGCGCGGAGCGAATAAGCTGACGCGCCCTGACAGACGAGAAACACGATATGACCCGAGCGATTTCCGTTGCGCTGCTTGTCGGCGGCGTCGTGCTGCTGTATTTCGGCGGCACGTCATTCCATTCGCTCTCCAACGACGTCGCGCGCTTCTTCACGGGCTCGCCCACGAACAAGACCATCTGGCTGATCGCGGGCGGCATCGTCGCGTCGCTCGCGGGGCTGATCGGCCTCACGATGCCGTCGAAGCGCTGAGCGTCAGACGTCAGACCAGCGGCACTTCCGGCTTCGACGCCGAGCGCGTGCCGGGCAGCGCCGCGTTGCTCGCGCCGCGATACGTGAACACGAGCGAGAACTTCACCTGATCGGAAAGGTTCTTGCCGGCCGAATGCAGCGTATTGCAATGGAAGAACACGACATCGCCCGGTTCGAGTTCGGGCGATATCGCCGTGCGGATCAGCGCCGCGTTTTCGGGCAGATCGGAGCGGAAGAATTTGGCGTCGTCGAAACGCTCGGACGTGAACGGCAGCTTGTGCGATGTCGGCACGAACCAGAGCGCGCCGTTATCGACCGTTTCGTGGCCGAGCGCGACCCACGCGGATACGAGATCGTCGCGCTCGAACGCCCAGTAGCGCACATCTCGATGCCAGCCCGTCAGGCTGCCGTACGCCGGGTGCTTCGTCATCATGCAGTTGTGATGCGCGCGCGAAAGATAGGGCGTCTCGCCGAAATACAGCTCCATCCAGCCGCGCACCTCGGGCGACGTCGCGAACTCCGCGAAGAGCGGATGGCGCGCGTAGGCGTCGAGCAGGCGGCGCACCGTGTGCCCGCCGGGCGCGTCTTTCGAATCGGGCGCGCCGGGATATTTCAGATCGGCTTCGAATTCCACGGGCGCGGCGGCCTGCGCGAGCTGCTGTCGTGCGACTTCGCGCATCGCGTCGCGCCGCTCCTGCGAGACCAGCCCTTTCACGATCACGTAGCCCTTTTCGCGCAGCTCGTGAACCTGTTCTTTTTTCGATTTCAACGCGTTTTGTTCAGACATTTCAGTTCTTGGTCCTGCCGCTTTCGAATGAATCATGCCGGCGACGCTATATCCGGAATCGGGGCGAATACAGCGATTGTAAATCCGGCGTCGCGCAAAGGCCCGTGCCACAACGTATTGCTGGTCATTTATCAGCAGGCGCTTCATAAATCGGCAGGGAAAACGCGGACTTACCCGGGTAATAAAGGTCTTGTACATTGGCCGCATCAATTCGGTGCAACTTGGCGAACGCCTTTGAATCGAATCCTTGAACGCTATTTTTGAGACGACTATCGTCGAGATTGCTTCCACGCATCCGACCTCCCCCGACATGAACCACCGTATTGCTATCGGCCTTTCGCGTGTTGCCTCGCGCGCCGCGCGTCCTGCCCGCCGCGGCATGATCCGCGCGCTGCGTCATCACTCCACCCGCAGCCAGTTGCTCGCCGAGCAACTGAAAAACGTGCATCCGGTCGACGGCATCCGGTCATGGTTCCGTGGTTTCTTCTTCAATCTGCGTGTGCGTGCGGCGTCACGTCGCGTGTCGCTGCGCGCTTTGTTGCGCCGTCCGGTGCAGTTGCGCGCGCCGTCGCCGAAACCGAAGGCCGCTGCGCAAACGAGCCGCCGTCCGCGCAGACTGTCCACGAGCAGCGCGGGCTGGTACGCGTTCGCCGCGCGTTGAGCGCGCTTCATCGGCGTTGCGTATCGTCCGCCGCCGGATAGTCCGTATAGCCCGCCTCGCCGCCGCCGTGAAGCGTCGACGGATCGGCTTCGGCAAGCGCAAGATTCGCCTGCATGCGCTCCACCAGATCAGGATTCGCAACGAACGCGCGGCCGAACGCCACGGCATCGGCATCACCGTGCTCGATGAGCGCATTCGCATCCCCGGGCCCGCAATCGGCCGTCGCGATGATCGCGCCGTCGTAGGAATCGCGCAGAGTGTTGTCAGCATCGGCGAGTTGCACATACGCAATGCCGATGCGCTTCAATTCCCCCGCCAGATGCCATAGCGACGCCAGCGCTTCGGCATCCTCGATACCGGCGCCGGTGCATCCCGGCGAAAGCCGGATGCCGACGCGATGCGCGCCGACCACGCCCGCCACCACGTTCAATACATCGACAACGATCCGCACCCGGTTTTCGACGCTGCCGCCGTAGTCATCGGTGCGCCGGTTCGTGCCGGTCGCGATGAACTGATGCAGCAGGCAGCCGTTCGCGGCGTCGATCTCGATCAGGTCGAAGCCGGCACGATCGGCGCGGTGGGCGGCGTCGACATACTGCAGCACGACGCCCGCGATCTCATCGGTGTCGAGCGGGCGCGGATCGTCGGCGTCGATGAAGCCTGTCGTACCGTCATCGTGCTGAACCAACACCGTCGCACCGCACGCACGAATCGCGGACGGCGCGACGGGCGGCGCCCCCGCTTCCTGCAAGCGCCGATGCGACACGCGCCCCGCATGCGACAGCAACGCCGCGATGCGTCCGTGCCGCGCATGCACCGCGCCGACGACGCCCTTCCAGCCCGCTTCCTGCGCCACCGTGTAAATGCCCGGCGTGGCCCAGCCGCCCTGGCCTTGCCGTGAAATCTGCGTGGGCTCGGTGACGATCAGCCCGGCGCTCGCGCGCTGCGCGTAATAGTGGGCGTTCATTTCGGATGGAACGTCGCCGGGCTGCGACGCGCGATGACGCGCGAGCGGCGCCATCACGATGCGATTCGGCAGTTCGAGCTTGCCGATGGTGACGGGTGAAAAAAGCGTGTCGTGCGGCATGGCGACTCCGCGAATATCTGGTCTTGCCGTTCAGACATTCCGCAAGAAACGCGCCGCGCAGACGCGAAAAAGCCGGCAAGCGCAATGCTTGCCGGCTTCTGTCCTGCCCGTTCAGACGATGGCGTTACGCCACGCTCGCGACCGGTTCCGTGCCAGCCGCTTCGGCCAGCGCCAGTGCCTTGTCGGCGATTTCCCACGTGAATTCCGGCTCTTCGCGGCCGAAGTGGCCGTATGCCGCCGTCTTTTCGTAGATCGGGCGCAGCAGGTCGAGCATCTGGATGATGCCCTTCGGACGCAGGTCGAAGTGCTCCTGCACGAGCTTCGTGATCTCGGCATCCGACACGCGACCCGTGCCGAACGTGTTGACCATGACCGAAGTCGGGCGTGCGACGCCGATCGCGTACGAAACCTGAATCAGCGCGCGCGATGCCAGACCCGCCGCGACGATATTCTTCGCGACATAACGGCCAGCGTAGGCCGCCGAACGGTCCACCTTCGACGGGTCTTTGCCCGAGAACGCGCCGCCGCCGTGCGGAGCCGCGCCGCCGTAGGTATCGACGATGATCTTGCGGCCCGTCAGACCGCAATCGCCCTGCGGACCGCCGATGACGAAACGGCCCGTCGGGTTCACCAGGAACTTGATGTCGCCCTTGATGAGTTCCTTCGGCAGCGTCGGCTTGATCACTTCCTCGATCACCGCTTCGCGCAGTTGCGGCAGATCGATGTCCGGCGAATGCTGCGTGGAGAGCACGACGGTGTCGATAGAATGCGCGCGGCCATCGACATAACGCACGGTGACCTGCGACTTCGCATCCGGACGCAACCACGGCAGACGGCCGTCGCGGCGCAGGTTCGCCTGACGCTCGACGAGACGGTGCGACAGGTGAATCGGCAGCGGCATGAGTTCGGGCGTTTCGTCGCACGCGTAACCGAACATCAGGCCTTGGTCGCCGGCACCTTGATCGAGGTTGTCGTCATGCGCCTTGTTCACGCCTTGCGCGATATCCGGCGATTGCTTGTCGTACGCGACGAGCACCGCGCAGCCGCGATAATCGATGCCGAAATCCGTGTTGTCGTAGCCGATGCGCTTGATGGTGTCGCGCGCGACCTGGATGTAATCGACGTTGGCGGTGGTCGTGATTTCGCCCGCGAGGACGACGAGACCGGTGTTGCAGAGCGTTTCCGCCGCGACGCGCGAATATTTGTCCTGCGACAGGATGGCGTCGAGGATGGCGTCGGAGATTTGATCGGCGACCTTGTCGGGGTGGCCTTCGGAAACGGATTCGGAAGTAAAGAGATAGTCGTTCGACACGCTTCAGACTCCATTGAGTACGGTTGATATTCACGTAGCCGTCTTCGTTTGGAGTCTGAAGCGGCGACGCTTTAGCGGATGTCTTTCCGGGCCGGCTTCTTCTCGAAACATAAGAAGACTCCGACTCGCTTCGCCCCGCAAGTTGTCCATTAACTCGGCGAAGGTTCTATTATACCGGTTTCCCTTGTTTTCACAGAGCCGAACGCTTGTCGCAATCCGCCACGCATCAAACATCCGCTCATCGCGGCCGACCGTCCGCACGCTGGAGCCGCTCATGCTAGGGCGCATCGGCGTGGCGCTCGCCATCGGCTTTCTCAAGTTCCTGGCGCTCATCCCCTACGGCATCACCGCGCGCTTCGGCGATGCCCTCGGCTGGCTGCTCTATCAGATTCCGAGCCGCCGCAGGCGCATCGTCCATACGAATCTGAAGCTGTGCTTTCCTGAGTGGTCCGACGAAAAACGCGAGGACATCGCGCAGAAGCACTTCCGGCACGCGATCCGCAGCTACGTGGAGCGCAGCGTGCAATGGTTCGGCTCGGCGAAAAAGCTCGAAAAGCTGATCGAAGTCGACAGCGCCGTCGACCTCACCGATCCCGACCTCCCGCCCACGCTCTTTCTCGGGCTGCATTTCGTCGGTATCGAGGCGGGCTCGATCTTTCTCAATTACTCGCTGCATCGGCGCTGCGGTTCGTTGTATCAGCCGTTCTCGAATCCGCAGATCGAGGAACTCGCGAAAACGCAGCGCGCCCGCTTCGGCGCCGACATGGCGAGCCGCGCCGACAGCGCGCGCATCGTGCTGCGCTGGCTGCGCGATCGCAAGCCGGTGATGCTCGGCGCGGACATGGACTACGGCATGCGCAACTCCACGTTCGTGCCGTTCTTCGGCATCCCCACGTGCACGCTGACGGCCGTCGGCCGGCTCGCGAAGACGGGCAAGGCGCAGGTCGTGCCGTTCATCTGCGAGGTGTTGCCGGACTACAAGGGTTATCGGCTGAAGATCTTCAAGCCGTGGGACGACTACCCGACCGGCGACGACGAAGCCGACGCGCGCCGCATGAACGCGTTTCTGGAAGAGCAGATTCCACGCATGCCGGAGCAATATTACTGGGTGCACAAGCGCTTCAAGACCCGGCCGCCGGGCGAGCCGGGATTCTATTGAAGCGTGAGGGGCGCGAAACGCCGCAGCGCGGGTCACATACAATAGCCGCCATGAAACTCAAATTCACCAAGATGCAGGGCGCAGGCAACGACTTCGTCGTGCTCGACGGCTACACGCAGCCGCTCGCTCTCACCGCCGGGCAGGTGCGCGCACTCGCGAACCGCCATTTCGGCGTGGGCGCGGATCAGTTGCTGCTCGTCGAAAAGCCGACGATCGACGGTGTCGACTTCAAATACCGCATCTTCAATTGCGATGGCGGCGAGGTCGAGCATTGCGGCAACGGCGCGCGCTGCTTCGTGAAGTTCGTGCGCGACCGGCGCCTGACGGACGCCTCGACCGTGCGCGTGCAGGTGCAGAACGGCGTCATCACGCTGACGATGCAGGAGAACGGCGAAGTCGTCGTCGACATGAGCACGCCGGTGTTCGATCCTCCGCACGTGCCGTTCGACGCGCTCGGCCTCGAAGGCCGCCGGCAAGGCAACGACACGCTCTGGCCGCTCGACGTGAACGGTGAAACGCGCTGGATTTCCGCCGTGTCGATGGGCAACCCGCACGCGGTGCAGATCGTCGAGGATGTCGAGGCGTATCCGGTATTGACCGAAGGCCCGCTCGTCGAGCGTCACGCGCGCTTTCCGAAGCGCGTGAATGCGGGCTTCATGCAGATCGTCGATCGTCATTCGGTGAAGCTGCGCGTCTTCGAGCGCGGCGCGGGCGAAACGCTTGCGTGCGGCACGGGCGCGTGCGCGGCGGTGGCCGCGGGCATCCGGCGCGGTCTGCTCGATTCGCCGGTGCGCGTGAAGACGCACGGCGGCATGCTCACGATCAGCTGGGACGGCGCGCGCGACGAATCCGCCGCGCTGCTCATGGCAGGGCCCGCCGCGACCGTTTTCGAAGGCGAGATCGAGCTCGATCGCATTGATTAACGCAACCAGGTCATCATGAATCCACGCGAAGTCGCCGACTACCTGCTCGCCAACCCCGATTTCTTCGTCGAGCATGCGGAACTGCTCGGCACCATCCGGCTTTCGAATCCGCACGGCAAGGCGGCCGTGTCGCTGCAGGAACGCCAGATGGAAATGCTGCGCGACAAGAACAAGCAACTGGAGCGGCGTCTCGCCGAACTGCTGCGCTACGGCCACGAGAACGACAGCATCTCGACCAAGTTCAATCGCTGGACCGTGCGCGTGATTTCCCAGCGCGATCCGTACGCGTTGCCCGCGACCATCAGCACAGGCCTGTGCGAAGTCTTCGACGTGCCGCACGCCGCGCTGCGCGTGTGGGATATCGACGAAGCGTATCGGCAGGCCGATTTCGCGCGCCAGGTCGGCGAGGAAGTACGCATCTTCACGAGCAGCCTCTCCGCGCCGTACTGCGGCGCGAACACGGGCTTCGCGGCGGCGCAATGGCTCGGCGCGGCGAACTCGGCATCGGTGACGGTCGCGCCCAGCGACGGCCCGCCCGATACCGACCGCAAGATCGAATCCGTCTCGCTGATCGCACTGCGCGACCCGCAGGGCGGTCCGGACGCACCGAGCTTCGGCCTGCTCGTGATGGGCTCGCCCGATCCGCGCCGTTTCCACGACGGCATGGCGACGGACTTCCTCACGCACATCGGCGCGCTGGCGAGCGCGGCGCTGTCGCGCTTGCTGCCGCACTGAACATGAACGCCGCCGCGCCCTCGGAAAATGCGATCGCCGACTATCTCGCGATGCTGGAGCACCAGCGGCATCTCTCCGAGCATACGCTGCGCGGCTACACGCATGAGCTGGGCGAGCTGCGCGCGCTCGCCAAAGACCGCCCGCTCGAGTCGCTGACCCCCGCGGATATTCGCGGCGCGGTCGTGCGGGCGCACGCCGGCGGGCTGTCGTCGCGCTCCATTGCGCATCGGCTGTCGGCGTGGCGCGCGTTCTATCGATGGCTCGCCGAGCGCGTCGAGATGCCCGCGAATCCCGTCGCGACGGTGCGTGCGCCGAAACGCGAAAAGACGCTGCCGAAGGCGCTTTCCGTCGACGACGCCATGGCGCTCATGGACGCGCCGCAAGCCGGCACGACCGAAGCGCTGCGCGATCACGCGATGCTCGAACTGTTCTATTCGTCGGGCTTGCGGCTCGCGGAACTCGTCGGGCTCGACGTGCGTTTCGTCGATAACAGCGAATACACGTCGCAAGGCTGGATCGATCTCGACAGCGCGGAAGTCACGGTGCTGGGCAAAGGCAAGCGCATGCGCAAGGTGCCCGTCGGCAGCAAGGCGATCGTCGCCTTGCGCGCGTGGATCGAAGTGCGCGGCGAATTCGTCAAGCTCGATCCGCACGCGCTCTTCGTCTCGGTGCGCGGCAACCGCATGTCGCCGGGCGTGGTGCGCGAGCGCGTGAAGCGTCTCGCGTTGCAGGCGGGCATTCCGTCGAACGTGCATCCGCACGTGCTGCGGCATTCGTTCGCCACCCACGTCCTGCAATCGAGCGGCGATCTGCGCGCGGTGCAGGAACTGCTCGGCCATGCGAGCATCACGGCCACGCAGGTGTATACGTCGCTCGATTTTCAGCATCTGGCCCGCGTCTACGATGCGGCGCATCCGCGCGCAAAGAAGCGCGATTGACCCCGACGGCGCCTCGCGCGCCGCTTTCATCACCGCAATGAACACCATCACGCTCAAGCCGTCGAAGGACAGATCGCTCGTTCGCCGCCATCCGTGGGTCTATGCGAACGCGATCGCGCGTATCGACGGCGACCCGGCGCCCGGCGCGACGGTCGTCGTGCGCGCGGCGGACGGACGCTTTCTCGCGCGCGCGTCGTACAGCCCGCATTCGCAGATCCGCGTGCGTGTGTGGAGCTTCGACGAAAGCGAGCCCGTCGATCACGCGTTCTTCAAGCGCCGCGTGCAGCGCGCGGTCGCGCTCCGGCAGACGATGGTGACGGACACGGGCGCGACGCGTCTCATCTTCGGCGAGGCGGACGGCTTGCCGGGCGTGATCGTCGATTACTACGTCGCCGACGACCAGCCGCGCGCGCAGCTCGTCTGCCAGTTCATGGCGACGGGCGTCGAAGCGTGGAAAGCGGTTATCGTGCAGGCGCTGATCGACGCGACCGGCTGTCCGAACGTCTACGAGCGCTCGGACGTGTCGATCCGCCAGAAGGAAGGACTGGAGCAGACCACCGGCGTGCTCGCCGGCGACGCGCCGCCCGACACGCTCATTACGAACGAATGCGGCGTGCGCCATCACGTCGATGTGCGCAACGGCCATAAGACGGGCTTCTACGTCGATCAGCGCGACAACCGCGTGCTCGTCGCGCAGCACGCGACAGGCCGCGAAGTCTTGAACTGCTTCTGCTATACGGGCGGCTTTTCGCTGGCGGCGCTCAAGGGCGGCGCGACGCGCGTGGTATCCGTCGATTCGTCCGGCGAAGCGCTTGCGCTCGCGCGCGAAAACGTGAAGGCGAACGGCTTCGACGCGGACAAGGCCGAATGGCTCGACGCGGACGCCTTCAAAACGCTGCGCCGTCTCTACGACGAAGGCCGGCGTTTCGACCTGATCGTGCTCGATCCGCCGAAGTTCGCGCCATCGAAGGAAACGGTGGATCGCGCCGCGCGCGCGTACAAGGACATCAACCTGAGCGGCTTCAGGCTGCTGCGCCCGGGCGGGCTGCTTTTCACCTATTCGTGCTCGGGCGCGATCGATTCCGGCCTGTTTCAGAAGATCGTCGCGGATGCGGCGGCGGATGCGCGCGTCGATGCGCGCATTCTCAAGCGCCTGGGCGCGGGCGTCGATCATCCGCTGCTGACGGCGTTTCCGGAAGGCGAGTACCTGAAAGGGCTGCTGTTGCAAATCGCCTGATCGCCCCAACGTAGCCGCAATTCGCGCCCCGCCCAAGGCCGCGCGCGGCGCTGGCTTGACAAATATGTTTCAATAATCGATTCAGCGCGGTTCCAAGACACAGACGACCGAACACAGACAAGGACACAGGCGACACCATGATTCCCGTAACCATCCTGACCGGCTTTCTGGGCAGCGGCAAAACCACGCTGCTCAAGCGCATCCTGAACGAGCAGCACGGCATGAAGATCGCCGTGATCGAGAACGAGTTCGGCGAAGAGAACATCGACAACGAAATTCTCGTGCAGGAAACGAACGAGCAGATCATCCAGATGAGCAACGGCTGCATCTGCTGCACGATCCGCGGCGATCTGGCGCGCGCGCTCGAAGACCTCGCGAACCGCAAGAAGGCGGGCACGCTCGATTTCGACCGCGTCGTGATCGAAACCACCGGCCTCGCGAATCCGGGTCCGGTCGCGCAGACGTTCTTCATGGACAACACCGTCGCCGACGAATTCCTGCTCGACGCGATCATCACGCTGGTCGACGCGAAGCACGCGAACGCGCAGCTCGATCAGCACGAAGTGGTGCAGCGGCAGGTCGGTTTCGCGGATCGCCTGTTCGTCACGAAGTCCGATCTCGTCTCCGCCGACGAACTCGAATCGCTCAAGCATCGCCTGCTGCACATGAACCCGCGCGCGGCCGTCAGGATCGTCAATTTCGGCGATGCCGACATCAAGGAAATCTTCGATCTGCGCGGCTTCAATCTGAATTCGAAGCTCGAGATCGATCCCGACTTCCTCGCGGAAGACGACCACGACCATGACCACGCGCATGATCACGATCACGACCACGATCATTCGACCTGCGGTCACGATCACAGCCACGATCACGAGCACGGGCATCATCACCATCACGCGCATCACGACGACAAGATCAAGTCGTTCGTCTACCGCAGCGACAAGCCGTTCGATCCGAACCGCCTCGAAGACTTCCTCGGCGGCATCCTGCAGATCTATGGCGAGCGCCTGCTGCGCTACAAGGGCGTGCTCTATATGAAGGGCGTCGATCGCAAGGTCGTGTTCCAGGGCGTGCATCAGATGATGGGCAGCGACCTCGCCGGCAAATGGATGCCGATCGAAAAGAAAAACAGCAAGATGGTGTTCATCGGCATCGAGCTGCCGAAGGATCTGATCACCGACGGGCTCGACGCCTGTCTCGTGAAGTAACCCGGCACGCATCTCGCTTGAATCTTGCGATTCACGCGGTGCGGAACCGGGCGCTGAAATGAAAACGCCGCTGCGAGTGACTTGCGGGCGGCGTTTTTCATGAGCGACTTTCGATGCGGGTATGTAGTCGCGACCACCAACCGACATCGCTTTTTGCACGTCCAGGCGTTATATTTTTGAAATTCCGGCGTGATTTGACAGGGTTTTCCTCGTTATCGTCGGAAATTGCGGTTCAGTTACAATACAGCCCCACTGGAGAAGGGCAGTTTCGCTGGATGCGCGTCTTTCAGGCGCACGCTCGGCGGAAGTCAGGAGAAGGGATGTCCCGTCGGGACGATGCCTCGATTTGCCGGGGGAAGGCAAATCAAGTCAAAGCACCGGGGCCGGAAATCCAGGGCACATGCAGTTGCGCCCGTCGTCATCCGGAGCATCATCCAATATCGGTTTCCAGAGGAGTTCGGCCCCGCATCGACGCGTCGCGTAGCCCCAAGCGTACCGATGCGCTGCATGCGGGCAACGCAAGTGCGGGCGTTGCGAAGACATCGCCTTACATTGAAGAAGCAAGCAGATGACAACGAAACTCTTGACCGAAGCCGAAATCCTGAAGA
>Ga0160447_100796_pt1 | contig 13560 bp, 13 predicted proteins | sample HID1973K_E1MG_FD_108222 | JGI IMG/M metagenome (GOLD analysis project Ga0160447, IMG submission 108222) | Enriched mosquito-associated microbial communities from UW Madison campus, WI, USA - HID1973K_E1 MG | ecosystem: Host-associated > Arthropoda: Insects > Digestive system > Unclassified ...
CTCCGACACGTTGAACTCCGCCGCCAGATCCGCCGCGATCACCCGCCCGTGAACGGCCAGACGCTCGGTGATCAGGCGCTGACGCTCGCCGGGAAATGCTTCGGGACTGGCAGACATGAAAGGCCTCGACATCAAGCTGAATCGATCAGAAACGAGCAGAATCATGCGGCGGCAGGAAAACAAAAGTCAAACCCATCAGGGCGTTCATTCGAAAGAGAGGCAAGGCTGCAAGCATTGAAGAGACTGACCCGACGCATTCGCCAGCGATCTACCCCACGAACGAGTCCCGCTGACGTGTATTCCGTTGAACCCGGACTACCCTGAACACTCCATCTTTCTTTCGACCTCAACGGAGACCTGGGACATGAAAATCGATTTGACCGGCAAGACCGCACTGGTGACGGGTTCGACTCTGGGCATCGGTTACGCCATCGCCAAGGGGCTGGCCGAAGCGGGTGCCGAGGTAATCGTCAATGGGCGCAAACAGGAAGCCGTGGATGCCGCCATCACCCACCTGCAACAGGACGTTCCCGGCGCGAAGCTGCGAGGCGTGGCCACCGATGTCGGCAGCGCCGCCGGTTGCGAGGCACTGGTCAAGGCCGTTGCGCAGGTCGATATCCTGATCAACAACGTCGGTATCTACGGCCCGCAAGATTTTTTCGACACGCCGGACGACGTCTGGCAGCGCTTCTTCGACGTCAACGTGATGTCCGGCGTGCGCCTCTCCCGCGCTTACGCCGACGACATGGCCAAGCGCGGCTGGGGACGCATCGTGTTCATCTCTTCGGAGTCGGCGCTGAACATTCCCGCCGACATGATCCACTACGGTTTCACCAAGACCTCCAACCTGTCGATCTCCCGGGGTCTGGCCAAGCGCATGGCGGGCACTGGCGTAACCGTCAACGCCGTTCTCCCCGGCCCGACCCTGTCCGAAGGCGTGGCGGACATGCTCAAGGATGAAGTGGATAAAACCGGCAAATCCCTGGAAGAATGCGCCGCTGGGTTCGTGATGCAGCACCGCCCGAGTTCGATCATTCAACGGGCTGCGACCATCGACGAAGTGGCGAACATGGTGGTCTACGTGTCGTCGCAACAGGCATCGGCCACCACGGGCGCGGCACTGCGGGTCGATGGCGGCGTGGTCGACACCATCGCCTGATGGCCTCGGACGGTCCTGACGTCGATTCAGCGGGAAAAGCGACTGCGATAGTCGCGGGGTGAAATCGCCAGATGGCGCTGGAACGTCACGCGCATGCGCTCTTCGTCACCGAAGCCGCATGCGCCGGCAATCTGATCGATGTTGCGATCCGAGTCCTCCAGCAGACGGCGCGCCGCTTCCAGACGAAAGATCGCCAACGCCTTGGCCGGGCTGCGGCCGGTTTTCTGCTTGTAGACCCGGCTGAAGTTGCGCGCGCTCATGTTCGCGTGCCGGGCCAGGGTATCGACATCCAGATCTTCGCGATGCAGGTTCTGCGTCAACCAGACGTGGAACCCGGCAAAGGTGTCGCCGTCATTCATCTGCGATTGCAGCATCTCGCTGAACTGCGATTGCCCGCCCGGTCGTTTCATGAACACCACCAGCTCACGCGCCACCTGCATGGCGACATCCCGCCCGCAATCGGCCTCGACCAAAGCCAGCGCCAGATCGATCCCCGCTGTTACGCCCGCCGAGGTCCACACCATCCCCTGCTGAATGAAGATCGCGTCCTGATCGACTTCGACCGTGGGAAAACGCGACTTGAGCATGTCGCACATCGCCCAGTGCGTCGCCGCCCGCTTGCTCTCCAGCAATCCCGCCTGCGCCAGCAGAAATGCGCCACTGCACACCGACGCCGTACGCCTGGCCTGGGGCGCCATCCACGACAGCCAGTCGATCACATCGGCGTTGTTCTCCAGCGCACGCAAAATTTCCGGCGCGCCGGGCACGATGATGGTGTCCACCGCCTCGCCAGCAAATGACGACAGGGGAATCGTGTCGACGGTCACCCCTTCAGCGGTGCGGGTCAGGCCACCGGCAATACTCGCCGTGGGGCGGTCGTAGCCGGGCAAGCCGCGTTCGCTCATGGCCTTGGTCGCGCACCAGAAAACCGTCTGCGCACCGGTCAGGTCCAGCAGGCCCATGTCGGGGTAAGCGACGAACAGTACGGTACGAGGACGGTTGAACGGTTCGGCAAGCGTTGGACTGGACATGGCGAAGGTCTCACTGGCAAAGCACACATTTTTCGCCGATAAGCACGCCGAGCGCACTCATCTCAAAGTAGGTTTTTTCACGACCTGGATCATGGCTGACAGCAGTGTGGCTGCAGAGGAAGGTGTAGCGAAAAGCGGCGGGAATTCAAGGCGGGCGCAAGCAAATGAACGTTGGTGACCAGAGGCGCACGACGTGACACCCCTGGTCTTTCTCGGCGGTCTCAAGGTGTCTATTCCTCCTCTTCTTCCTCGTCGTCCACTAACGTGAACCAGGGTTTGAGTTCACTCAGCTCGAAATTGTCTGACTCCGCCCTGACTCTCCCGATACGGGGAAAATCTGTGGGTTTGAATGACACGGACGAGTCCATGATCTCAGCGCTCGTCAATACAACGGATTTGTCAGCCATGTTTGAGCCTCCCTGTCCAAAGATGCGCGTAAGAACGCTGGGAGACTATAGACCAGCTTCGTGAACCACTCGTCGACTCACGACCCACTGGTCATAAAGCACCAAAGGGCATTGAGTACCGAAATAAACCCTGTAGCGGTCTGGCTTGCCGGCGCTGGCGATTTCAGGTCCGCCGCCGCCAGCAAGCCAGACCGCTACAGGGCTCAGCGCTCCTCTGAGGTATCGCTCAAAACTCGCCGTACTCTGCGCGCATGCGTCCGTTGCGCTTGACGTGATACAGCAGTCCATCGACCTTCTCGATGAAGGAAACAGCCAGTTCATCAGGCGCGGGGACAACAGTACCGACGCCAAGACTCAGGGTAAGCAGTGGCGAAACCTCGGACCGTTCATGGGCGATCTGCCGCTGGCGAACCAGTTGCATGCATTTCTCTGCGACCAGTCGCGCCTTGTCCTGCGTCATGTCGGGCAGCAACCAGACGAACTCTTCGCCACCGATGCGCGCAATGAAATCGCGGGGATTATTGGCCGCCTGAGAAAGAGTCTTGGCGACCGTGCGCAGCGCTTCATCGCCCTTGATGTGCCCGTAATGGTCGTTGTACTGCTTGAAGTAATCGATATCCAGCATGATCAATGACAACGGCTGCCCGGTTTCCTGCGCACAGGTCCATTCACGTTCCAGCACGGTGTCGAACATGCGCCGGTTGGCGATGCCAGTCAGACCGTCCTGATACGAGAAGGCTTCGAGCTGCTTCTGCAATCGAACCAGATGCTCTTCGGTTTTCTTGCGCTCGCTGATATCGAACATGAAACCCACCAGCGCTTCGACCTCGCCGTTCTTGCGCACCACATGAACGACGTCGCGAATCCACACGTAGTCGCCATCCTTGGTCAAGGCGCGGTAATCGGCCTCGTGATCGACACCCGCCTTTGACTGCGACACACAGAAATTGACCACGTAATCGCGATCATCCGGGTGCATACGCTCGACCCAGTCATTGATGCCGACCCAACTGCCCTGCTCCCAACCGAGCAACTGCTCGATCTGCGGCCCGATGTAACTGAATGTCATGCTCTCCCAGTCGATGCGCCACGGAATGGCCTTGGTCGATTCGAGCAGGGTTTTGTAGACATCGCTGTCAGTGCCTGGCGGCAGTGATTCGTCACTCATGGTCGGCCACGATCCGAGAGAAAGAAGGTGGCGACAGCATGTTGCCACTATCGGCAGCGCGCAAGAGGGGCTTCGGTGTCAGGAGGGACATTCCAGACGGCTGGTTGAGCGCCAGCTATATATGACCTATCGACACTTCTCTGTAGCAGTCCGGCTTGCAGGCGGTTGCGTTCGCCAGATCGAACCCAGGCCCGAATCCGTCACCGCCGGCAAGCCGGACTGCTACACGGCAGACCTCATCACGGCAGCAACGAGTAAACCAGCGCCGAAATCGACACCAGACCGACTACCACCACGAACACGTTGGACAGCTTGCCCGCGTACTGACGCATGGCCGGCACCTTACGCACGGCATACATCGGCATCAGGAACAGCAATGCGGCGATGACCGGGCCACCGAGGGTCTCGATCATGCCCAGAATGCTCGGATTGAGTGTCGCCACCAACCAGCAGACGACCAGCATGAACGCGGCGGTCAGGCGGTCCAGCGTGCGCGGCGACGGACGACGACCACTCTTGATCACCAGCCCCTTGAGACCTTCGCTCGCACCGATGTAGTGACCCAGGAACGATTTGGTGATCGCCACGAACGCAATCAACGGCGCGGCGAACGCGATGGTCGGATTGCTGAAGTGGTTAGCCAGGTACGAGAGGATCGACAGGTTCTGCGCCTTGGCCTCACCCAACTGCTCCGGCGACAGGGTCAGCACGCAACTGAAGACGAAGAACAGCACCATGACCACCATCAGACCGTGGGCGCGGGCGAGAATCTGCGAGCTGCGTTGTTCGGCGTTCTGGCCGTACTGGCGCTTCTGATCCACGGCGAAGGCGGAGATGATCGGCGAGTGGTTGAACGAGAACACCATCACCGGAATTGCCAGCCACAAGGTGTGCAGCAACGCCGACGGCGCAGGCACGCTGGTGGCCGTGGACAGAATGCCGCCGGTCCAGTGCGGAATCAGGAACACCGCCAGGAACAGCAAGGCAACGATGAACGGGTAGACCATCAGGCTCATGGCCTTGACGATAATCCGCTCGCCGCAACGCACCACAGCCAGCAAACCCAGAATCAGCACAAAGGCCAGTACCGCGCGTGGTGGCGGTTGCAGGTGCAACTGATGCTCGAGGAAGCTGCTGACGGTGTTGGTCAGTGCCACGCTGTAAATCAATAGAATCGGGAACACGGCGAAGAAGTACAGCAAGGTGATCAGCGTGCCGGCTTTCTTGCCGAAATGCTGTTCGACCACTTCAGTGATGTCGGCGCCTTCACGGCCCGACAGCACGAAACGGGTCAGCCCACGGTGGGCGTAAAAGGTCATGGGAAATGCCAGCACGACAAGGATCAGCAGGGGCCAGAAGCCACCGAGACCCGCATTGATCGGCAGGAACAGAGTGCCTGCGCCGATGGCGGTGCCAAACAGCCCGAGCATCCAGGTGGTGTCGTGGCGGTTCCAGGTAGTCGTCACGCTCGCGGGCGCGGCGTCGATACGTTGTTCGACGCTGTTGGCCTGATCATTCATCCGGTCGATTCTCCGTTGCCGGTGATAGCTACAAGGTCAAAAGCGCGTCGAAAAGCTCGGCAGTCAGCGCCCCTGACCGGTTCTCTACAGGGAAAGGGGCGCGATTGTCCGGGATTAGAGAAGAGAATCAAAGGGTTGTCGGAGGGATGGTCATGCTTTCAGGGGGGTTGAGAGGGGGAACTGCGACATCATTACCGTAGGTTTTCAGTATTGTTTGGCATTTTTTCACGATCATTGGAACGTTTACGATCGGATTGAGGCTCGTATCTTTCCGGATGAGCGAGTGGAACACCTGAAGACAGCTCCAATCGCTAAGCCAAATGCTGTTTAATATCCGGCCAATCAGGCGGCCTAATCGACAGCACTTAAGGACAGGTTTTTTTCGCTAGGTCGAGGAATCAATCCTTCAGGGCCTCAAAGCCCCCTCCATCTCCAGTGCTTGAATCGCTGCTCGAACGGCAGTGTAGTGGCCTGCGAGACCTGGCTTAGGCTTACACAGAACGAATCATGCCTCCATCCACCCGGATCGTACTACCCGTGACATAGGACGCGGCCTCGCTGGCGAGGAAGGTCACTACGTTCGCGAATTCCTGGGGTGTGCCGTAGCGCCCTGCGGGAATGCCGGATTTGGAGGCCTTGGCGATTTCCTCGACGCTTTTTCCCTGACGAATTGCGGCGCCCTGATCGAGTTGATCGACCCGGTCGGTATGGATCCGGCCAGGCACTACTACGTTGACCGTGACGCCTTGGGCCGCCACTTCTGCTGCCAGGGTTTTCGACCAGCCCAAGACGGCCATACGGATGCCGTTGGACAATCCCAGATTGGGAATCGGCTGCTCCACGCCCGAGGAAGCGACGCTAATCACCCTGCCCCAGCTTTGCGCTAACATGCTGTCGATCAGGCTGTTGGTCAGGTGAAAAATATGCCCTGCCATTCCCTGAAAATGTGTCTGCCAGACCGCGCTGGTGTGCTCGAGCACGCTGCCAGCCGGAGGGCCGCCGGTGTTATTGATCAGGATGTCGACGCCGCCGTCGGCGATCACCCAATCGGCTGCACGCTCGACCGATGCAAAATCATTCAGGTCCAGCGCCAGCGCGATGACCTTCTCCGCCTGTTCCGGGCCGAGTTCCGCAGCCCACGCTTCGATCATCCCGGTAGAGCGTGCGGCGGCGATCACGGTGACGCCTTCGGCGACCAGGGTTTTGGCAATGGCTGCCCCCAGCCCGCGACTGGCGCCCAGCACCAGGGCACGGCGCCCTTTCAATCCAAGTTCCATCAACTCAACTCCGCAAGACGACGGGTCTGACGCTTGAGCAGACACTCGATTTCGCCGATATCGGCCAGACTTAATTTCGGCGCGGGAGCACGCAAAGTCGGCGTGCCGATGGCGCCACGTTTGGCGAGAATGTATTTACGCACGGCCAGACCAAACCCAGGCTGCTGTTCATAACGTGCCAGCGGCAGGTAAGCGTCGAACAGATCCCGCGCACGCTCGTGGTGACCGGCAAGCCAGGCATGACGCACATCCGCCATCATCTCCGGGAACGCAAAACCGGTCATGGCGCCATCGACACCACGCCCCAGTTCTTCGGGGTAAAACATCCCGCCGTTACCTACCAGAATGCTGATTGGGCGCATGGCACCGCTGACTTGCGCTTCGCGCAGATCATTGATCTTGTTGAGCCCTGGCCAGTCTTCGTGTTTGAGCATCACGCAACTGGGGCTGTCGTTGACGATTTGCACGATGGTCGCTGAACTGATCTGCACGCTGGTTGCCAGTGGAAAGTCCTGCAACACCCATGGCGTGTCTGTGCCGATGACGTTTGTCACTTGAGCGAAGTAGCTGCGGATCTGCGCATCGCTGCGCAGGTTCGACGGCGGGGCGACCATTACCCCGGAAGCTCCTGACGCCATCACGGCAGTACTCAGTTCTGCCATTGACGCCAGGCCTGGGCCAGACACTCCCACCACCACCGGCACCCGGCCCGCAACGACCTTGAGCACACAGTCGACGAAGGTCAACGACTCCTTCATGGTCAGCTTGGGTGCTTCGCCCATCATCCCTAGGATCGTCAGGCCGGTCGCGCCATGCTTCAGGTAGAACTCGACCATGGTTTCGGTACCGGGTAAATCCAGCTCACCTTCAGTGGTAAACGGGGTGACGCAAATGATGTAAACCCCGGACGCCTGTTCGCTTAGTCTCATCACGCACTGACCTCATTGATCGATTGAGTGGCGCGCAACAGCGGTTTCTGCAACCGTCCCTTGCCCGCCTGATTGACGATGGCCTGACCGTCCCAGGCCAGTTCGCCACGCAGAAAAGTGGCCGCTACGCGCACGGCGAAATGGCGGCCCTCGAAGGAGCTCCAGTTCACTGCCGCCTGACTGTTGGTCGGGTCGTAAATGAAATCCCCAGGTTCCAGCACTGTGATGTCAGCGTCCTTGCCCACCGCAAACGCGCCTTTGCCCTGAAGCAAGAAGAAATCCGCAGGGCCTTGGGATAACAGCCGGACTGCCATCAACGGCGAAATACCGCGCTCCAGACATCCTGTCCACAAGGCAGGCACCAGAGTTTCAAGCCCTGGCCCGCCCGCTGCGTTCTTGAAAATATCCGGATCCCCCTTGCGGTCCAGCCCCCAGGCTACGTGGTCGGAAGACACGAAATCACAGTCCCCGGCAGCGATATGCGTCCACAGCTTGTCGACCTCGGCCTGAGGCCGGATCGGCGGGTAATGCTTGGTCTTCGCGCCAAGGCGACGCACATGCTCTTCTTCGTTGAGCATCAGGTACTGCACGCAGGTTTCGGCCGTGGTCTTAAAGCCTGCGCTCCGGTACTGATTGCACAGCTCGAAACCACGGGACAGTGAGATGTGAACCACATGGGCCCGCGCACCGGTCGCTGCGCCCAGCTCGTACACGCGTGCCGTGGCGAGGTTTTCCAGCAACGGCGGATGCGCCCGGCCGAATGCATCCCAGCCGGTGTCGCCAGCAGCCCTGAGCCGGGCGATGTTGGTCAGGGTCATTTCCTGATCCTGGTTATGCACGCCGCAGGCAAGACCCGAAGGTGCGATCCGGCGCATGGCCTCGTACAGCACGTCGTCGGTGATGCGTGGAAAGCGCAACGCATTGGCTTCGAATGTGGAGAACTTGAACGCGCAGGCGCCGGCTTCGATGAGTCCGGGAATGGCGTCCAAACCGTCCTGCGGGCGAATTGTCGCGTACAGGCCAATGTCGATGTGGCAATCACTGTTGGCGTGTGCGGCTTTTTCATGGAAGCGCTTGGCACTCCAGACCGGTTCCGGCTCGTCGTAGGGCATGTCTACCAACGTCGTCACGCCTCCGGCGGCTGCGGCGCGGGAAGCCTGGCCGAGCCACTCATGATTGGCGCTGCCGGTATGCGTCTGCCCATCGACCGCGCCGGGTACGACCCAGCATCCCCGGCGGTCCTGAGTTTCTCGCGCAGCGGGTGGTTCGCCCTCCCCGACCAAGGCAATCTTGCCGTTGAGTGCCGCCACGAAACCGTTGTCGATGATGCGGTCGGTGGTAACCACCTTTCCGCGAACCACCAGGTCGAAATCACTCATAGATGTCGTCTCTGCTTCAGGGCTGAATCCGGCAAGCCTATGAGTGGGGCAACCCCGCGTAAACGATAAAAAATCTGCCAGGGACGACTAAAAAACAGCGCACGCAGCCAATTGCCATACCGTCGATCCATCATCTAAACAGCGCTTGCTCAAGCGGGCCGGACAGCGGGTTCAAGCCCTCTCGCGACGGCGAGGCAAAGCGATAATAATTCGTTCTCCGGGACCGAAAATCTCACCTTTACACTAAAAGCGTGCCCCCCGTACTGTGGCTGCGAATCGATTATTGATGTCCCGAGAGGTGGAGGATGAACTACGCGGTAAAGGCTGTTGTGGCCGCAAGTCTTGGGTTGATCATGACCCAAACCGTGCACGCCGAAGACTCGGTCCGGCTGGTCTTGGATTGGGCATTCGAAGGCCCGCAGGCCATGTGGTCAGCTGCCGCCAAAAGTGGCTGTTTTGAGCAGAAGGGCCTGGACGTTTCCATCGACCGGGGTTTCGGGTCGGGCGACAGCATCAGCAAAGTGGCGTCGGGCTCCTATGCCATTGGCGTCGCGGACTTCGCCAGCGTCCTGGCCTACAACGCCGAACATCCGGAAAACCCGCTGATTGCGACGTTCATCGTCAGTGATCGCTCGTCCGCCTCGGTCAACGCCCTGAAAAGCTCGGGCATCGTCAATCCCAAAGACCTGCAAGGCAAGCGCATCGCCGACCCTCAAGGCGAAGCCAGCCGCATGTTGTTCCCCGCGTTCGCCAAAGCCAACGGCATCGATATGAGCAAGGTGTCCTGGGTCAACGTGGCGCCGAATCTGCGTCAGGCGACCGTCGTGCGCGGCCAGGCGGATGCTGCTGCGGGACACTTGTTGACGGTAGTCAACGGCTTCGTCTCTGTGGGTGTAAAGCGCGATCAGATTGTCAGCATGCCGTTCGCCGAATACGGCGTGGACGTGCCGGGAAACGCGGTGGTGGTCAAGCCTGACTGGGCGCGGGCCCATCCACAACAGATGCGCGATTTCCTCAGCTGCACCGTGGTCGGAATCAAAGCGACGATCACCGATCCGCAAGCGGCCATTGCGTCGCTGCGCAGCTTCAACTCGATGCTCGATGCCAAGCTTGAGGCCCAGCATCTGGATTTCGCGACCCACGTTGCGGTGCTGACGCCGCACGTCAAAGCCAACGGCCTGAGCAATATCGATCCCGCTCGGCTTAACAGCTCCATTATTCAAATTGCCGATGCCATGGACTTTCCAGCGCCGATGAGCAGCTCGGTATGGACGGCTGATTACTTGCCACCACAGCAGGAACTGGCCGTCGGCAACCCTTGAGAATCAGAGGCCGGATCAGGCCCGTTGCGCCAGCAACAGATTGAGCGGAATGCCTGGCAAGCAGGCAGTCCAAAACCGTTAGCCAAGTGCCGGTCATCCAGACCGATCAAGAAGATGCAGGCTCGCCCAGGCCATCGCGCTGTGACCGATCAGCGCGGCGGAGGTTGTCATGGGTGCGCGTAATGCCAAGCGATGAGGAGTGATCGGGTGTGAGCATGAGCGAACGTTTTGCCGACAGCTTTGCCTTTCAGAACAAGGGCAACCCGGCTGCGACGGCAGGCCTGGAAACCGAACCATCGCCGGACAATGAGCCGTATGTGGATCTGCGCAACGTCAGCCTGGTGTATGGCGACGATGACGAGCAGATGCTGGCAATCGACCGACTGGACCTGCAAGTGCGCGAAGGTGAATTCGTCGCGGTGGTGGGGCCTTCCGGTTGTGGCAAATCCACGCTGATGAAACTGGTGACAGGCCTGCTGCAACCAGACGGCGGCGCCGTGTTCATCCAGGGCCAGAAAACCACGGGGCCTGTGCGCAGCGTCGGGATGGCGTTCCAGAATTCGACCTTGCTGCCCTGGCGCACAACCCTGTCCAACGTGATGCTGCCGTTCGAACTGGTCAAGCCGCATCGCCAGCGTCTGCGCAAGCATTACGATGAATACCGCGAGCGCGCCATGCGCCTGCTGGACATCGTTGGCCTCAAAGAGTTTGCCAACAAGTACCCATGGGAACTCTCCGGCGGAATGCAGCAGCGCGCCAACGTCTGTCGTGCACTGGTTCACGAACCGCCGTTGCTGATGCTTGATGAACCCTTTGGTGCCCTCGACGCTTTCACCCGCGAAGAGCTATGGCTGATGACGCAGGACCTGTGGCTCAAGCAGCGCTTCAGCGCGATTCTGGTGACACACGATTTGCGCGAGGCAGTGTTTCTGGCCGATCGCGTGATCGTCCTGAGCAAACGCCCGGGCCGCATCATTCTTGAGCGCACTGTCGATCTGCCAAGACCACGAACCCTGGCGAGCACCTACGAACCCGGGTTCAGCGAAATCGTCACCGAGATCCGCGAGAAAATCCTTGAGGCCCGCGCCTGATGAAGAAATCCAGGAAATCCAGATCCCACGCGTTCGTACCGTGGATCACCACCTTGGCGCTGCTGGTTCTCTGGCAGATCATCGCCATGGCCCTGGGCAGCGCCAGCCTGATGCTCCCACCGCCTACCGCTATCGCAAACTCCATGGTCGAACACTACGACGTAATCTGGCCGAACGCCTTGCAAACGCTCTACACCACCGGCGCCGGGTTCGCGTTCGCCGTGGTCATGGGTATGCTGTTCGGTCTAGCCATCGGCGCTTCGCCGCTGGTCTATCGGGCCGTATACCCGCTGCTCATCGCATTCAACGCCGTGCCGAAAGTCGCGCTGGTGCCGATCTTCGTGCTCTGGTTTGGCATCGGCACGGTGCCTGCGGTGGTCACGGCGTTTTCGCTGGCTGTGTTTCCAATCATCGTCAACGTGGCTACCGGGTTGTCCACCATCGATGCCGAAATGGAGGACGTCATGCGCTCACTGGGCGCCAGCCGCTGGGACATCCTGACCAAGGTCGGCATCCCGCGCATGACGCCTTATCTGTTCGCCTCATTGAAAATCGCGATCACCTTGGCCTTCGTCGGCTCGGTGCTCTCGGAAACCATCGCCTCCAATGAAGGGATCGGTTTTCTGATGCAGGCAGCGTCATCGCGGTTCGATGTGCCACTGGTGTTCGCCGGGGTCATCGTGATTGCATCGATGGCGGTGATTGCTTATCAAGTATGCGAGTTGATAGAGGGCCGTTTTACCCATTGGGCCAAACGCGGCAAATGAACAAGTAACTAGTGGCCGGTCGGTGGCGTTCATATCGGCTTGCTAACGATTACATGACTTGCGTCATGGCGATAACGTTTCCTATTAAACCAAGACATCGCCAGACTGTTTTATTCCTGTGCTGAACCGGTCGTTATGTCGCCCGACATCGGCTGTCTTTCGGACTGCCCCAACGATAACTTTTCACGCTGCGCGTAAGGAACTCACATGTTCGAAGGTGTAATTCAATACTCCAAGGATTCTTGGGGCATCATCCCGTTGATGCTGGTTATTTTCATCATCGGTATTGCGGTGATTATCGAGCGTTACTTTTTCTTCCGTAAAAGTATTCAGTCCGGAGCGAGTCTGGATGCCGATCTGCGTCATGTCGCTTACAACAACGAACAGGATGCGCGACAAGTCGCCGGGCATTACGAGCGTACCGTGCAAGGCAGACTGGTACAGGCAGCGCTTGATTCGCCGAACAAGAGCGAAGCGGCCATGGAGCGCGAAGTCGACGAAAGCATCATGGTGCAAATGCCGTATCTGGATCGCAACCTGTGGGTGCTCGATACCTGCGTAACCCTGGGGCCCTTGCTCGGCTTGCTGGGCACGATCATCCACATGATCCAGGTGTTCAGCGTGCTGGCTGCAAACAGCTCACAGAAAGTCAGTTCGGTCACCGGCCCCATCGCCCATGCGCTGGTGGCAACGGCCGTGGGCCTGTGCATCGCGATCACCTGCGTGGTGTTCCTCAACTACTTCAACAAGCGCATCCGCCTGGTGGTCAACCAGATGGAATTGGTCAAGTCGATGCTGATCAGCCGTTTCGCGACGATCTGAAACTAGCTCGCCATCCACGGAGAATCTCCCATGGCCAAAAAATCCCATTACCTGGGCCACGAAGAAAAGGCACGCATCGAGATCATCCCGATGATCGACGTGATGATGTTCCTGTTGGTGTTCTTCGTGCTCATCATGATCGAAATGATCCAGGGCGCCGGCATCACTCTGGATCTTCCCCAGTCCTCATCGCAGGACCCCATTGAATCGGTGACCCTGAACATCGGCGTCTCCCACGATGGCGGCCTGTACGTGGACGGCCAATTGGTCGATGACCAACAACTGAGCGCCCGGCTCGCCGAGATGAAAAACAGCGGCAAGCTTGACGTCGTCATCGCCGGCGACCGCGGCAGTCAGTACGAAAGCATCGTGCACGCGATGGATCTGGTACGCGGCGCGGGTGTCAGTGCCATTGGCCTGGCCACACAGAAATAATGGGCGCCATGGAGAAGAACCTGCGCAGCGGCGCCCTTTGGGCAACGCAGGACACCCAGACTCACCATCATCACTTGCCGATGCCACTGGCGATCGGCGGTGCTCTGGTGCTGGTGGCATTGGTCATTGCCGCGTGCGTGATGATCGAGGTCAAGCCTGCACCTGTGGTGGAGCCGCCTAAAATCACTCGCATCGAAATGGTCGAGCTGCCACCTCCACCACCCGAGGCGCCACCGCCGCCACCGCCTGCGGA
>Ga0160447_100800_pt1 | contig 13530 bp, 11 predicted proteins | sample HID1973K_E1MG_FD_108222 | JGI IMG/M metagenome (GOLD analysis project Ga0160447, IMG submission 108222) | Enriched mosquito-associated microbial communities from UW Madison campus, WI, USA - HID1973K_E1 MG | ecosystem: Host-associated > Arthropoda: Insects > Digestive system > Unclassified ...
AGGCATGCCGCCAGCGTTCAATCTGAGCCAGGATCAAACTCTTCAGTTCAAACCTGTTACTGTTTTTCGGTTCCGTTAAGAACCGGTCGCTCACTCAACGTACTGACGATGATTAATCCATCTCTCGACAGATAAACCTTCCTCTGATACTTCGTGTGAGACTCTTGATACTTTTGCTATTGCTTCAGCCTCGAAAGACCGAAACCGCACTCGCTATCAAGCGCCCACACTTATCGGCTGTTAGTTTTTAAAGAGCACATCGCAAGAATCACATCAACTTCCGTCTTGCGTCGCTGCATCAGCAGCAGAGAACGAGATTATGACGGGCCGATGATGTCATCGCAAGCCCCCCGCGCAAAATATTTTTCTGGACTCGCACAAGGCCTGCGAACGCGAGAAGCCTTGACCAATCTCCTCGCGTCCGATAAAAGCCGGCGACAAGTCAGCTTCCGAAAAACGGCTTGCAGAATCCCGCGGGGCCGACGCAATCCGAATCCGACATCGAACCATGCTTCATCGACATCGGCGTATGCATCGGGCCGGAACCCGATGCCGCGCCGCCCGCGTGCGTGCCCCCGTAAGCCTCGTTCGCTTCATTCGCGTTCCGTTGCGCAGCGACCTTCGCTTCCGCCGCCTGGATGTCCGCGGGATAGTTGGCTTGCTCACCCATGGCAGGCGAATATCCGGCTTGCTCCAACTGCACGAGCTCGGCTTTCACCTGCGCACGAGTCAACGGACCATTCTGATCCTGCGCGAAAACAAGCGTGGGGGCCGCGACCACGGCGAGAGAGACGACGATTTTGGCAATGGCGTTCATGATGTTCACACTCCGACGGATATAGGTTGACCGGATCGCACGCGATCCACGAACCTCATCGAACGCACAGGGCCCTTGCGCGGCTTCGACTCACTCGACCTAGGTTTCAAGCGTAGAGGCTTCGATTGGTTAACCCACGCATGGGCCAATCTATTCCCACGACAAAGCACGAAGGCCGTCGAAAGAACATCAGAAGGGGGACAGACGAGAAAAGCGCGGAGGACGAACCGGATGAGGAGTCCGGCGAGGCGCCGGCCAGCGCCCGTCCACCGCATTTGGATTGTGACGCAAGGCGGCGCGAAGATCATCGCTGCCTGCGTTGAAGATGCCTTGCCTATCTCGCAACAATGTCGCCTGCGAAACGCGCGCTCAATGTGTGTCCGGCACGAGATGCACGCGCTTTTCCGTCGCCGCCTCGACAGCCGAGCGCGAATAGAGCAGCGGGAAGTACTGCCCATCGAGCCACATCTGCGCGAGATCGCGATAATGCGGGCTATCCGGGTCGCCGGACTCGCCGGGAAGATTCACCGCGCGCGAGTCGTCCCAGTTGCCGACATCCACGACCACGCGAAACGACGGCCCATTGGTCTCGCGGAAATCGCTCGCACGGTACGTCGACTGATTCGGCGTATAGGCGCTGCCTCCCTTTCCTATCGGTCCGACATTGAGTTTCGCGCGCATGTCCGCATCGACGGCATCCGCGAGCGGATGCGCGTTCAGGTTCGTCTGCAGCTTGCCCCATTGCCACTTGCTTGCGTCCGCGCCTTGCAGATGCCGCATCTCTTCATAGGCATCGCGCAGGCTCGAAAGCAGCACGGCGTCGCGTCTGGCTTGCGCGTCATCACCGAAGCGCGTCTCCGGATGTTCCAGCGTATCGAGCATCACGGCCGTGTCGGGCGCGCCGAACGACGCCGCCGCGTTCTTCGGCAGCACCGCATCCTTGAACGCGCGGCCGAGATGCCGCGAGAGCCACACTTCTTCGAGCGCCGCTTGCGGCGAATCCGCGCCCATGTGTGCATCCCATCCCTTCAGCATCGCGAGTGCGGCGCGCGTGTCTTCGTCATCGCTGGAAAGCGGCGCGAGCAATGCAACGAGCCTGCGCGCGGGAATCGACACGATATCGTTTTGCAAACGCTCCGAGTCTTCGATCGAGACTTTAGGAAGCGACTTCAAAACCTCATCGATACGCTGATGGCGCGACCCGTTGGTCCATTCGAAACCGAGCTTGCGTTGCGCGTATGGATAACCCGCCGGCAGATTCATTTCATTCGACGTGGTGAAGTAACCCTGCGCCGGGTTATAGACCGAAGGCATCGCATCGCGCGGCCAGAAGCCCGCCCATTCATAGCGGCCATCGCCGGGCACGGGCATGAGGCCATCCCAGTTCGGGCGAATCGGCGCGAGTCCGCTCGGCACCCAACCGATATTGCCTTCCGTGTCCGCGTACACCTGATTGACGGTCGGCGCGCCCCACGTCGCAAGCGAAGCCTTGAATTGCGCGTAGTTCTTCGCGCGCATGTAGCGCATCGAATCGAAATAAGGCGACATGCCGGGCGACAGCCACGCCGTTCGCACGGCGAATGCGCGATGCTTGCCCTCTTCCGTAGAGATCACCGGACCATGACGCGTGAAAAGCAGATCGGCGGTGACGGGCGATCCATTGCGCACGGCGATCTGCTCGCGCACGACACGCATCGGCTCCCACTTACCCTTATAGCGATACTGCCGAGGATTCGCCGGATTCAACTCGTACACATAGAGATCTTCCTGATCGATGTTGAAGATCGTGAGGCCATAAGCAATCGAACCGTTGTGCCCGATCGAAATGCCCGGCGCGGAAGGTTCACCCGCGCCGATGATGTTCAGCGTCGGCGTGCTGATCTGCTGGATGTAGCGCAGGCTTGGCGCCGCATACGCGCGATGCGGATCGTTCGCCATGATCGCGCGTCCCGTCGTCGACTTCGATGGCGCGATCACCCAATTGTTACTGCCTTCGGTGACTTCCTCGGGATTCTCCGCGGCGGCGATCATCGTCGTGGATGCATCGGCGCTCTTCATCGACTCCCTTGTCACACGGACGCCTTGCGTCGCGAGCGTGAAGACCTTGAGGACGTCGTCCGGAAGACAGGGATCGAGGCCAGCGGGCATCTGCGCCTTCCACTGCGGCTGCAGGCCGAAACGCACCGAATCCGCATCGAGCGAACTCCGGCACGCCACGCGTGCCCGCGCCACTTCGCTCGTCAGGTTTCTGGTGAGACCGTGGCTGCGGATGCGTACGATGTCATCCGCATTCCATTTCGCCGGCCAATAGCCGATCTTGCGGAATTCATAGGGCATGCGGTCCGGATGTGCCGCAAGCCAGCCGATATACGCGTTCACGCCTTCAGCAAAACGCGTCGCCGCGGGCTTCGCATCGGGACCGTAGCGATGCCATTCGGTCGCCATGTCGCCGCGATACAGAAAGAGCCGCGTCGCCTTGTCCTGTTCGATGTATGCGGGACCGAAGACTTCCGAGAGTTCGCCGAGTCCGCGCCTGCGCCAGAGATCGATCTGGAACAGACGATCACGCGCCGCATTGAAGCCCTGCACGAAGAAGGCATCGCTGTCATTCGCCGCGAAGATATGCGGCACGCCCCAGCGATCGATCAGAATATCCGATGGCTGCGCAAGCCCCGCCACGGCGATCGTTTCAACGACCGGTGCTTCCGCCCGCGCGACTTGCGCTGACAGCGTCCCGGCTATCGACGCGCCAAACATGAGCGCGAGCAAGCGTTGTCTCTTCTTGACCTTCATCAGAGCGTCTCCTTTTCTTATCGATGTGAATGCGAGTCACGCGGATATCGCAATGTAATTCGAATGCGAAGGGCGCGCAAAGCCCCATCGCGCTTTCACGTTACATCTGGATACATTGAATGGCTCATAGGGCGTCGATCCTGCGAGTGCTCGCTCGTCGGAACAGTTGCAGCGCACGAAGGCGCGCACCCCCAGCAAAGGAGATACCTGATGACCACCCCTGTTCAGCATGTCGATCCGATCGAGATCGCGAGGCGCGTCTACGAGGCTTATGTCGCGAAGGATCGCGACACGATCGAAGCCCTCATCGCCGACGATTTTCACTTCACGAGTCCGCGCGACAACCGGCTCGACCGCGCGACCTACTTCTCACGATGCTGGCCGAATTCGCAGGTGACGGACGACTTCAGATTCGTTCATCTCGTACGCGATGGAGAACATGTGTTCGTGACCTATGATTTGCGCATGAAGGATGGCAGCGCATTTCGCAACACCGAGATTCTCACCATTCAGAACGGCAAGCTCACCGATGCGCAGGTCTTCTTTGGATGGATGCTTCCTCACGAAGCGCCGGAGGGAGGCTATCTTTGACTTTAATTCGCTATCCGAACTATCTGGCGCACTTCTTCTCAATCAGATAACTTTCTTTCATCTATCTAACTAAAATCCGTCGATAGAAGGCAAAAGAAAGCACCTGTTACCCGCATCTCACGCAAACGTTTCACAAAACTTTCGCGCAGCATCAGCACACTGGCGTCCGCATTCTTCATCGCATGCGTACGCCAGAGGAACCCGCTCATGCTGTGTCGTTCAGTCCTGATCTCCGCGTTGTTGCTGTCGCTCTCTGCCTGTGGTCCCGGCGACAACGCAACGCCCATCCCATCGCCGAATGCGAACGCCGCGTCCGATAGCGCCGCTACAGACGCGGCATTGCCCGTATTCGCCAGCGACCCGGTTGCAAGCGCGCAGGCGAGCCTGGACGCCGACAGCCGCCAGGTCACGCCTGTCCTGAGTTATGCGCCGGACTCCGATGACAGCACGCATCGCTGACTACCGCTTTTCCCCCAAGCAGAAGGAAAATAACCGATGACCTCGCCTAGCCGTCGCCGTTTCCTGCAAACCGTCGCCCAATCGGCGGGCGCCGCCGCAGCGCTCACCGCCTTTCCCGATTCGATCCGTCGCGCACTGGCGGTTCCGGCCGCCTCACGCAACGGAAGCATTCAGGATGTCGAACATATCGTCGTGTTCATGCAGGAGAACCGCTCCTTCGATCACTACTTCGGCCACTTGCGCGGCGTGCGCGGCTATAACGATCGCTTTCCGATCCCGCTTCCGAACGGCAAGCCCGTATGGTTCCAGCCGTCGAAAGCGGACCCGACGAAGCCCGTTTTGCCGTTTCATCTCGACACCTCGACGACGAGCGCGCAATGTGTCGGCGATCTGGACCACTCCTGGTACAAGACGCACGCTGCAATCGATGCGGGCCGTTACGATCAGTGGTGCGCGAACAAGACCGACATGACGATGGGCTACCATCTGCGCAGCGATATTCCGTTTCACTACGCGCTGGCCGATGCATTCACCGTCTGCGATGCCTACTTCTGCTCGCTGCCCGGACCGACACACCCCAACCGCGCCTATCTCATGACGGGCATGGTCGACCCGACGGGCACGAAGGGCGGCCCGCTTCTCGACAACAACGATTTCGTGGATGGCGACGGCCCGCCGAATTATCAATTGCTGTCGTGGACCACGTATCCGGAACGGCTTCAGGAAGCCGGCGTTTCATGGCAGATCTATCAGCAAGGGCTGACGGGCGACGATCCGCTCAATGGCAACTACGGCACCAACATCCTGCAGAACTTCACGAACTTCATCAATGCGAAGCCCGGCACGCCGCTCCATGAGCGCGCGCAGACCGTGCGCACGATCGACGATCTGAAGGCCGACGTGCTCGCGAACCGCTTGCCGCAAGTGTCATGGCTGTGCCCGCCCGCCGCGTTTTCCGAGCATCCGAAATACACGCCGGCCTATGGCGCGGAATACACGTCGCAAGTGCTCGACGCGTTGACTTCGAATCCCGAGGTGTGGAGCAAGACCGTGCTCTTCATCATGTACGACGAGAACGACGGATTCTTCGATCATGTCGTGCCGCCGCAGCCGCCGACCTCGCGCGCGCAAGGCCAGTCGACCGTCACGACCGACGGCGAAATACACAACATCGTGAATCCGGCGCGCGGCGGCAGCTATACCGTCGACAATCTGCCTTATGGTCTCGGGCCGCGCGTGCCGATGACGATCGTGTCGCCGTGGACGAAAGGCGGCTTCGTGTGCTCGCAGGTCTTCGATCACACGTCGGTGATCCGCTTCATCGAAGCACGCTTCAACGTGATGGAACCGAACATCACGCCGTGGCGTCGTTCGGTGTGCGGGGACCTGACCGCGGCATTCGATTTCCGCACCACCGATTCGCGCATGCCGACGCTCCCGGACACGAGCAATTACCGCACGATCGCGGACAACCAGTGCTCGACGCAACCGCCGCCGACCGTCCCCACGACGCCCGCGCCGATCGACGCACAGGAATCCGGGCCACGTTTCGCCCGCGCATTGCCTTACGAGTTGCACGTGAACGGCCACGCGAAAAGCAAGCAGAATCAGTTTGTCATCGAGTTCGCGAACACGGGCCGTCAGGGCGCGAACTTCTACGTGTATTCGGGCAATCGCAGCGATGGTCCGTGGCGCTACACCGTCGAAGCAGGAAAGTCCGTGCGCGAAACGTTCGATCTCGTCAACACCAACGGCGTCTATGCATTCACGGTGTACGGACCGAACGGGTTCGTACGCAACTTTGCCGGCAGCGCCGCGCGCGCGACGGACAAGCACGCCGAGCGCAATGCGCAAGCGGAAGTCAAGGCGCACTACGATATCGCGAACGGCAACCTCGTGCTTCGCTTCGTCAACGACGGAAACGTGCATGCAAGGCTATCCGTGGTCGATAACGCATACGGTGCACACGCGCGTCAGGTGAATGTGCCGCCGGGCGCAACGGTCGAGGAAACCTGGAATCTCGCGGCCAGCCATCACTGGTATGACGTGACGGCAAGTGACCGCGACGACGCGAGCTTCTCGCGCCGCATCGCGGGTCATATCGAAACCGGGCGGCCGAGCATCACCGATCCGGCTGCAGTCGCACCTGTCACGTCCGCCAGCTGAGAGCGCGCACTCCGCCCCGATGCAAACCGGGGCGGAGTGCGTCATTCATCGTGCGGCGGTTGTTCTTGTAACGCCGTATCGCGGATGACTTCCGCAAACTTTTCCAGCGCCTGCAACGGGCCGCTCACGCTGTTGTATTCCTGAGTTCCGATCCGGCCTTCGAGTACCACCGAAAAGCCGCAGTCCTGCGCAATTTTCAAAAGATCGTCCATATCGCATTCGCCTCATGTCGCAATCGGCGAAGCAGATGTAATGCCCGCCTTTACGTCGGTCATTTTTACTCTTACCGCGATACGAGTCCGAATTTTTACCCGGCGTGATTTGTCTGTCTTTATCGCCCTGATCACCACGCGGCCGTCATTCTCTCTCCTATGCTTCTCTTCAAACGCAGGACGTGTGCGACAAACGTGCGCTCCGCTTGACATCGACGTCCCGGTTCACGTATTGTTTGGTACACCAACCAAGAAACATAAGACGCTTATTTTCGGAGCACGTCATGAGCCGCGTCACCGGCATAACTTTCTGTTTGCTATTCGCCGCGAGTCTCGCGGCGTGCTCGCACCAGGATCGCGATAACTATCAGGGTTATGTCGAGGGCGAATTCGTCTACCTGGGTTCGTCGCAATCGGGCAAGCTCACGGCGCTATCCGTCGCGCGCGGGCAAACAGTGAAAGCGGGCGCGGGCACCTTCGCGCTCGAATCCGTCGATGAAACGGCAGCGCTCGATCAAGCCCAGCGCCAGCTCACGGCCGCCCAGTCGCAGCTCGAAGACATCCTCACGGGGAAGCGCGCTCCAGAGGTCGCTTCGGTGCGTGCACAACTCGCGCAGGCGCGCGCGAACGCGCGCAAGGCCGCGTTGCAGCTGAGCCGCGACGAAGCGCAATTCAGCGCGGGCGGCATCGCCAAAGGGCAACTCGACGACTCCCGCGCGAACGCCGATGCCGCCGCCGCGCAAGTGCGCGATCTCGGCGAGCAGGTCGATATCGCACGCTTGCCGGGCCGGCCGCAACAGATCGCCGCGCAGCGCGCGCAAGTGGCCGCCGCGCAGGCGTTCGTCGCACAGGCGCAATGGAAAGTCGATCAGAAGCGCGTGGCCGCGCCCGCGGACGGACTCGTGTACGACACGCTCTATCGCGTCGGAGAATGGGTTCAGGCAGGCAATCCCGTCGTGCAGATGCTGCCGCCGCAGAACGTGAAAGTCCGCTTCTTCGTGCCTGAGAACGTGGTGGGCAGCCTCGCGACGGGGCGCGCGGTATCGATTCATTGCGACGGCTGCGCGGAAGACGTACCCGCGAAAATCACCTACGTGTCCAATCAGGCGGAATACACGCCACCGGTCATCTACAGCAACGAAAGCCGCTCGAAACTCGTGTTCATGGTCGAGGCCCATCCTCAGGCAAGTGACGCGGCGAAGCTTCATCCCGGCCAACCCGTCGCGGTGAGGTTGCAATGAACGCACAGGAAACGCCCTACGTCATCGACGTGCACAAACTCAACAAGCACTTCGGCGACAAGCACGTCGTCAACGACGTGTCCTTGCAGGTCGCGCGCGGCGAGATCTTCGGCTTTCTCGGTCCGAACGGCAGCGGCAAGACAACATCGATCCGTCTGATGTGCGGACTGCTCACGCCGGATTCGGGCAGCGGCACCTGTCTGGGTTACGACATCGTGCGCGAGAGCGAAGAGATCAAGCGCAACGTCGGCTATATGACGCAGCGCTTCTCGTACTGGGAAGATCTGACGATCCGCGAGAACCTCGATTTCGTCGCGCGCATCTATCAGATGGCGAATCGCCGCGAGGCCGTGGATGGCGCGCTCGAAGCGCTCGGCCTGCAAAGCCGCGCGAATCAACTGACGGGCTCGCTCTCGGGCGGATGGAAGCAACGCCTCGCCCTCGCCGCCTGCATGCTCCACGAGCCGAAACTGCTGTTGCTCGACGAACCCACCGCCGGCGTCGATCCCACCGCGCGCCGCGACTTCTGGGAAGAGCTGCATCGTCTCGCCGCGAAAGGTATCTCCGTGCTCGTCAGCACGCATTACATGGATGAGGCCGAGCGCTGTCACAAGCTCGCGTATATCGCTTACGGCAAGCTGCTGGCAAAAGGCACCGCGAGCGAAGTGATCGCATCGCAGAACCTCTCCACGTGGACCATTCAGGGCGAGCATCTGAGTGCGCTGTCGGAGCGCTTGCGCAAGACGCCGGGCGTCGATCAGACGGTCGTGTTCGGCTCGGCCCTGCACGTGAGCGGCAGCGATCATGCCGCGCTCGAACAGGCCGTGCGCGATGCGACCAGGGACGGCGCAACGCGCGCCGCACGCATCGACACCGGGCTCGAAGATGTCTTCATCTATCTGATGAGCCGCGCCACCGATAACTTCAAGGTGACATCATGAGCGCGCGCGGCTTTCTGGCGGTCTTCACGCGCTTCTCCTTCACGCGCTGGTGGAGCATCGTCACCAAGGAGTTTCTGCAATTGCGGCGCGACCGCATCACGTTCGGCATGATCGTCGGCTTGCCGATCGTGCAACTCGCGCTGTTCGGCTATGCGATCAACACCGACCCGAAGCATTTGCCGACGGCTGTCATCATCGGCGATCAGAGTCCGTTCTCGCGCAGCTTCATCGCGGCGATGACGCACTCCGAGTACTTCGACATCGTCGAAACACTGCCCGACGATGCAGCGGGGCGCCGCGCGCTCGCGCAGGGCCGCGTGCTCTTCGTGCTCGACATTCCCGCCGATTTCTCGCGCAAGCTGTTGCGCGGCGAGCGGCCCGCGCTGCTCGTCGAAGCGGACGCCACCGATCCGAACGCGGTCAGCAAGGCGAGCAATTCACTGACCGGACTCGTGCAGTCGGTCGCCAGCAAGGACATGACCGGTCCGCTCGCGCATTTGAACGCGACGCCCGCCCCTTTCGACGTGCAGGTCCACAACCTCTACAACCCGGAAGGCATCACGCAATACAACGTCGTGCCCGGTCTGATGGGCGTGATCCTCACGATGACGCTCGTCATGATGACCGGCCTCGCGATGACACGCGAACGCGAGCGCGGCACGATGGAGAACCTGCTCGCCACGCCCGTTCTCCCGGTCGAAGTGATGACGGGCAAGATCGTGCCGTACGTGTTCATCGGCCTCATTCAGGCGTCGATCATTCTCGCGGCCACGCGCTTCGTGTTTCATGTGCCGTTCGTCGGCAATCCGCTCGCGATCTATCTCGCCGCGCTGCTGTTCATCGCCGCGAATCTGACGGTGGGCATCACGTTGTCGTCGCTCGCGCAGAACCAGCTTCAGGCCATGCAGCTCACCATGTTCTATTTTTTGCCCAACATCCTTCTGTCGGGTTTCATGTTTCCGTTTGCGGGCATGCCGGCGTGGGCGCAGTTCATCGGCAATCTGCTGCCGCTCACTTATTTCAATCGCCTGATTCGCGGCATTCTGCTCAAGGGCAACAGCTGGGCGGACCTGTGGCCCTCGGTCTGGCCGATGGCGCTTTTCACCGTCATCGTCATGTGCATTGCATTGCGCTTCTACCGGCGCACGCTCGACTAGGAAGATGTCGATGAAACCGATCCTTTCCCTTTGCGCGATCGTCCTGTGCGGTTGCACCGTGGGCCCCGACTTTCACGCGCCCGCGCCGCCCGATACGCAGACCTACGTCAAATCGTCCGCGGCATCGCAAGGCTTTCCATCAGCCGAGCATGCGTTGCCGCTCTGGTGGACGCAGTTCGGCTCCGATCCGCTGAACCGTCTCGTCGATCGCGCGCTGAACGACAGTCCGACGCTCGAACAAGCGCGCGCGAAGCTCGTGCAGGCGCGCGAAGACTATCGGGCGCAAGCCGGCGCGACGTACTTCCCCGCCGTCGATGCCTCGCTCTCCGGCACGCGTCAGAAGGTCGATCCTGCCGCGTTCGGCGTGCCCATTCCGAGTCCCGGACCGTTCACGCTCTTCGATGCATCGGTCAGCGTGTCGTACACGCTCGATATCTTCGGCGGCGAGCGTCGCGCGCTCGAAGCATTGCGCGCGCAAGTGGATTACCAGTCCTTCGAACTCGATGCGGCGCGGCTGACGATTGCGGGCAATGTCGTCGCTACCGCGATACGGCGCGCTTCGTTGCAGCAGCAGATCACGCTCACCGAACGTCTCGTCGATGCGCAGAGCCGGCAACTGGGCATCATGGAAGGCCGACTGCACGCAGGCGGCGTCGCGACGTTCGATGTGCGCAGCCAGCGCACGCTGGTCGAGCAGACGCGCGCGAGTTTGCCATCGCTCATCACGCAACGCGATCAGGCCGATCACCGGCTCGCGGTGTTGCTCGGTGTCGAGCCGTCCAAAGCCGATTTCGATGCGATCACGCTCGACTCGCTGCATCTGCCCGGCAGCGTGCCGCTCACCTTGCCTTCGACGCTCGCGCGCGAACGTCCCGACATCCGCGCCTCCGAGGCCTTGCTGCATCAGGCGAGCGCGAATGTCGGCGTGGCGACGGCCGATCTCTATCCAAAGTTCTCGCTATCGGCCGGAGTGGGCAGCCAGCGCACCAACATCCACGACATGCTCAACAGCCTGAACGTATGGAATGCCGGTCTGAATCTCACGCAGCCGCTGTTTCATGGCGGCGAACTGCGCGCGAAGAAGCGCTCGTCGGAAGCGGCCTACAACGCGGCGATGCAGGCCTATCGACAAACCGTGCTGGACGCGCTGCAACAAGTCGCCGATAGCCTGACCGCGCTTCAGAACGACGCGAGCGCATTGCAGGCGCGCGAAATCGCAGCAAATGAAGCACAAGCGAATCTGGATACGACCGGCGCGCGCTACGCGGCTGGCGGCGTAAGCCGTTTCGATTTGCTCGACACGCAACGCCAGGCGTTACAAACACAGCTCGATTACGCGCTCGCGCAAGCAACCCGCCTCTCCGATACCGCCGCGCTCTTTCAATCGCTGGGCGGCGCGGGCGAAGACATGAAGGCTGCCACTAACTAGCGAGCGTCCCGAGCCGATGCTTGAGCACCTTGCCGCTCGCGGAGACGGGCAACGCGTCGAGAATGCGGATCGACGAAGGCCGTTTGTATGGCGCGAGCCGCGCGCTCACCCACTCCGCGAGTTCGCATTCGTTCGTCGAGCAACCCGGCCTCAGTTCGACGAACGCGAGCACCTCCTCGTTGCCCTCCACCTTTCGTCCGATCACGGCGGAATGCAGCACGGCGGGATGGCTGTTGAACGCCTGTTCCACTTCGGCGGGATACACGTTGAAACCCGAGCGGATGATGAGTTCCTTGCTGCGTCCGACGATATACAGATTACCGTTCTCGAAGCGCGCGAGATCGCCGGTCTTGAGCCATCCGTCCGCCGTCACCGTGGCCGCCGTTTGCGCCGGATCGCGGTAATAACCGAGCATGACGTTCGGGCCACGTACCCATAGTTCGCCAGTATCGTCGTTATCGAGCGGCACGATGCGCGCCTCGATACCAGGAATCAACGGACCGACGGATGAATCACGCGCGGGTGCATCGAGCGATGTGTTCGACACGGTCGGACTGCTTTCGGTCATGCCATAGCCGTTGTGCAGGGGCACGCCATAGAACGCTTCGGCGGCAGCCTTGAGCGTCATGTCGAGCGGTGAGCCGCCGCAATAGACGAAGCGCAGCGACGGCGCGTTCAGGCCGCCGCGCGGCGTGAAGTGATCGATCAGCTTCGCATGCATCGCGGGCACGCCCTGAAAGATCGTCATGCGTTCTTCGCTGAGCACGCGGCCCGCGCGCGCAGCATCGAAGCGCGCCGCGAGCCGCAGCGTCGCGCCCGCGTAGAGCGAACCGAGGCACATGGAAGCGAGGCCGAACACATGCGAGATCGGCAGCACGGCATAGACGCGATCGCTGGAACCCACGCGGCGCAGCGTGCTCGATACCGCCGCGACGAACAGCAGATTGCGATGCGAAAGCATCACGCCCTTCGGCGCACCGGTCGTGCCCGTCGTGTAGATGAGCGCGGCGCATTGCTGGTCCGATGACAAGCCGTGCGGCTCCTGCGCGGAAGTCGCAACGACGGCGCTCAGCGCGAACGCGCCTATCGAAATTGCGTCGAGCGATTCGACCGAAGCGCCATCGCGTTGCGCGTGATGCGCGGCATCGTCGGAGGCTTCGACGGTATAGAACGCGATACGCGGTTTCGCATGCGCGCGGATCGCGTCGAGTTCGACAGCGGACAGACGCGCGTTCGTCACGAGCGCCCACGCATCGAGACGGCTGGCCGCAAAAAGCGACGCCACGAGCGCGACGCCGTTCTCGCCGATCAGCATCACGCGATCGCCGGCGCGCACGCCCGCAGCCGCAAGACGCGCGGCGAGCGCATCGACGGCATCGTCGAGTTGCGCATAGGTCAGCGTGCGCGCGTCCTCATGCAACGCGATGTGATCGGGATGCGCCTTCGCGCCGCGCGAGACGATCGCGTCGATGCGCGCGGGCAAGGACGCAAGGAGCTGATTCGTATCCATGTCGGGCGATACCGTTCGTAACCCTGAGGCCCGAATGATAACGCCCGCGCCTCATCCCGCGAAACGCGGCTCGGGAATGCCGCGCACGCCGAGCCCCGTCACCGCGAAGAGGCCGCCCTTGTCGCGCTCCTTCTGCGGAATGCCCCACATCGGACGGCCCATCGTCGATACATAGAGGATGTCGAGATTCGGTCCGCCGAACATCACGCTCGTC
>Ga0160447_100802_pt1 | contig 13503 bp, 13 predicted proteins | sample HID1973K_E1MG_FD_108222 | JGI IMG/M metagenome (GOLD analysis project Ga0160447, IMG submission 108222) | Enriched mosquito-associated microbial communities from UW Madison campus, WI, USA - HID1973K_E1 MG | ecosystem: Host-associated > Arthropoda: Insects > Digestive system > Unclassified ...
GATGATCGGGAATATGGCCTTCGTTCAGCCACGAAAAACTCCAGGCGGCGTAACGGCCGAGCCCTTCGCGATAGTTGACTTCCCAGGAGTACGTGTTCTGACTGCTGCTTTTGAGCGGGCCGGTGAGAAGGGAAAATTCCTGAGCGTGAGACGCCTTGCTGACCATGCCGAGCGCGGCGCATGCGATCACCCAGGCGGCGGTTCGGCAATGTCGTGCTTTTTTGGAGTATGTCATCGCGTGAGGTCGGATCGCGGAAACTTCCTGCATCGTTCGTCGGGGCGTGTTCGTCGCAGGATAACGGCTAAAGAAAAATGCTGCACGAAACGGATCTCATTTCGACGATCGACCGTGAAAGTGAAACGTTTGCGAGACGTCCTGGCCACCGACGACCGGGACTTTCGTTTCGCCTGCGTTCGCAGCCACTCACACGCGGGGTTACGCGCTTCGCGGACCTTGCGTAGATTGACCGCATGACAATGTATTCAAGCAAGCGAGGTCAGCGGTGGACTCCACTCCTATCGAATATCGAGGCTGTGAGCTTTCAGTCATCGTCCGGCACACAGCCGGTGAATTTGTCGCGACGCTGCTGATCGAGCGGCCGGGCGGCCTGCGCCGTGCGATCGGACCGTTTCGCGCGTTTCCGACTGCGCAGGCCGCCGCGAACTTCGCGATCGAATGCGGCAAGGCGGAACTCGACGGCCGTATGGCCGCGCGCGGACCGCAGGTCGCGGTGTCGGGCTGAAGTCATCGGCGGGTTTGCGATAACATCGTTTTCCGCACCTGCTGCATGATGACGATGTTCGGATATCGAACCATTTCGCTGCTCGCGCTCGCCGCGATCGTCCCCGCTTGCGCGACGCCGGCCAAAGAGACGTGCGCGCCGGGAGAGCAGCGCGTCGTCGACGAACGCGTCTACTTCGGCACCGGGCGCGCGAAGGGCGACGTCACGCGCGAGGAATGGGACGACTTCCTGCGCGTCGAAGTCACGCCGCGTTTCGCGCAAGGTTTCACCGTCTGGCAGGCGTATGGACAGTGGCGCACGGCCGATGGCGCCATCGTGCGCGAATCCTCCTACGTGCTGAACCTCGTGCATCCCGACGATCAAACCAGCGAAACAGCCGTCGGCGACATCCGCGAGCGCTATCGGACGCGCTTCGAGCAGGAGTCGACGATGCGCGTGAGACACGCGGCGTGCGCGTCCTTCTAGAAAATCAAGAGAATCGGCGCATTCCTAGCGTCGCTCGCCCCGTTTGACTCAATAATTTACAAATCTGCGGAACGGGCCGTATATGCTCGGACGCTTGATGCGGGCGGGTCGCCCGCATTCTCCTTGTATTTCGAATTCCGTCTCTCGATTCCTGAACTGCCATGGTTAATCTGATTAGCTGTTTCTCTAATCGCAACGCGACATCGTCACTCGACAACCATGCGGAATATTGCCGGCGCACTCAGGTGAAACATCGCTTTCAGCCGATGTCGAGCTGCGTCGATTCGATCGAACTCCGCACGCTCTACAAGTATCAACTGGTGAGCGACATGTTGCGGGAAGCGCAGGAGGGCGAGCTCGTCATCTTCGCCACGGAAAACGCGTTGTTCATTCGCTTTCACGACTTCGAGCAGATCATGGCCGGCCGCGACGTGCTGCTGACCAAAGGTCATTTCGGCGTCAACAGCGAAATGTTCGTGCTGAGAAGCACCGAAGAGAACCGTCGCATCGCGCGGGGCCTCGCCGCGCGCTGCCGCCAGTACTACGAATACGGCCAATTCGTCACCGAGGAAGCCTTGCTCGCGGACCTGCCCACGGTGCCCGATTGGGATGATCTGAACGGCGTGGTGCCGATCGCGTCGATGTGGTCGGGTCAGCATCCGGAACTTCGCAACAGGGAAATCACCGCGGTTTCGCTCATCTACACGCCGCGTCTTTATAGCAAGTACGGCCCGCAGTGGCGCGCGGTGTTCGCGCGCCATGTCAACGCGTGCCATGCAGCGGGCGAGCTGCGCATTTTCGGGGACGAGGCGCCGCTGTCGAGCGATTCGAACGAGCCGCTTTCGGTCTATCAGCCGGGGCAATCCATGGCGGTCGTGATGCTTTATACGCCGAATATCGCGAGCTATGCCCGCTTCGGGGAAGCGAGCATGCGCGCCTATTGCGAACGCAACGGCTACACGCTTTACGTGCATCGCGACGTGCCGCCGGATTTCGGACGCGACGCCTGCGGCAACTGGGCCAAGCCGTTCCTGCTCCGCAAATATCTGCCGCAGCACGAATGGGTCTTCTGGATGGACGCGGACATCATCGCGATGAACCAGTCGGTGAGGCTCGAGACGTTCAGCGAAGGGCGCGAACGCGTGCTGACCGCCGATATCTGCGGCTGGCGTCTCAACTCGGGCGTGATGGGTTTCCGCAACACCGAAACGAACGCGCGCGTGCTCGACGCCATACTCGCGAAGGTGAGAGAAATCGAGGACGTCAGTTACACGTTCTCGAATCAGGGCGATCAGTACATCTTCATGGAGCAACTGATCGCGCACGGTCTGTGTCCCGAGATCGACTCGGCCGAACTCGTGAGCTTCAGGGATCTGAACACGCCGTGGTACTACGCGGACCGAAACACGTTCCTGTGCCACTTCCACGGCCTGAGCACCGAAATGCGGACGCTGTATATGTCGATGGATACCGTGCCCGACGGCGGCTTCGAAGCCATCGAACGGGACGTGCCGCGCCCGGCATTCGGCGCCGTTCCACGCACACAGATCCTGATCCGCGCAACCGCGTGATATTCGCGTGGCCGTCGAAGGCCACGCGCACGCCGCTTACGCGCCGGCCATCTTTCTCATGACCCGCACGCGCGGATCGACGACTTCCTGCAACGCCGGCTCCTCGGCGAGATTCCAGGCAAATCCGCGCGCACGCACCCGGCGCGTCGGCTTGACGTTCTGACGCCTGCGCACCAGTGAGCGCACGGCGCGAGCGAGCGCGAGATCGATCGCCCCGCGCCAGTCGCGCGCAATCGACGTCGCCACGACCTTGTTGTCCCGATTCAGTTGCACCTCAACCTGACAGCGCTTGTCGACGCCGCCGCGCGGCCCGTTGATGTCGGACAGGCTGACAGTCGCCTTCGAGATCAGCCACGCGAGGCGGCGAAACACGAATTCGCTGCGCGCCTTCGCGAGTTCGTGCATCGCAATGGCTTCGGGGTCGCGGGACTTGAACAGGACTTTCATTGACGCCTCCTTGTTGAACGTGGATTCAGAGTAAGGCGTCCGTGAGGTGCGAAAAAGCAGAACCGACGGAACATCAGCTTCGGAAAAACCGAAGTTCAGTCATGAGCCACCGCGAGAAGCTGCTGCGTCAACGGATGATGCCGCCCGCGCCGCGATACGATCGCATGCACTTCCTCCTTCACCTCCGGCGAGCGGCCGAGCCAGCGCAGGCCGCGCAACAGCGGCACATCGCCCGCGCCGAATTCCGCTAGCGGAAACACGCCGAGACCGCGCGCGCCGAACACCGCCATCAGCGCGCTGTCCTCGAATTCGCCGACGATACGCGGCGCGATGCCTTGCGTCTCCAGCCAGCGATCTAGCCGCGCGCGCAGCGACGAATGGCCTGTCGGCAGCAGCATGGGCAGCGATGCGAGACTGCGCGGGAACTGGTCGATGGCGCTCTTGCGCACGAGGGAAGCGGGTCCGTACCAATCCACCGGCGACGCGATCAGCCGCTCGCTCGTGAGACGCAGATTCTGATTGTGCGGCGCGGCGTGGCTCGCCAGCACCAGATCGAGCCGATGTAGCGCCAGCTCGCCGAGCAGTTCATCGGTTTCGCCTTCGTGACAGAGCAGGCGCAGCGACGGATTGCCGAGCACCGGCGCGAGCAGTGCATGCGCCGCGAGCTTGGAGATGCCGTCCGACAGCCCCACCGCGAGACGCGCGAGCGTGCCGCTCGCTGCTTCGCGCACTTCGTCCTGAATCAGCTGGCCGATCTGAAAGATTTCCTCGGCGCGCGCGAATGCCGCCTGTCCCGCTTCGGTCATCGTGACGCCGCGTCCCGCGGGTTTGAGCAGTTGATGACCGAGCGCTTTTTCCAGTTCGCGCACTTGCGCGCTGATGGTCTGCACGGCCATGTCGAGCCGTTCCGCCGCGCGCGCGAAACCGCCTTCCTTAACGACCACCCAGAAGTAATGCAGATGCCGATAGTTGAGCATGCGTACCTCGTCTTCGCCTTCTTTCGCAAAACGGGTTACTTCGAAAAAACCGAAGCATGGCTTCGATTATCGCTGATTTTTCCGGACGAGAGATCGGACGATGATGGCGCGATACATCCAGTCAATCAAAACTCTCCCTGCTCATGGAATATCTCCTTTCGCTTGCCGTCGATCCCGCCGTATGGGCCGCACTCGTCACGCTGATCGTGATGGAAGTCGTGCTCGGCATCGACAATCTCGTCTTCATTTCCATTCTCAGCAACAAACTGCCCGTCGCACAACGCGCGCGTACCCAGCGTATCGGCATCCTGCTCGCGCTCGTCATGCGGCTCGCGCTGCTCGGCACGGTCGCGTGGATCACGCAATTGACCGCGCCGGTGTTCTCCGTATTCGAGCACGCTTTCTCGTGGCGCGATCTCATTCTGCTTGCGGGTGGTCTGTTCCTCGTCTGGAAGGCGACCAAGGAAATGCATCATCACGTCAGAAAGGATCACGACGATGCGCCCGGTATCGCGTCGAGCGTCGTCAGCATCACGGCGTGGTCCGCGATCGGCCAGATTTTGCTGCTCGACCTCGTGTTCTCGGTCGACAGCATCATCACGGCGGTCGGCATGACCGAGCATCTGCCGATCATGTACATCGCCGTCATCTTCGCCGTCGCGACGATGCTCTTCGCCGCGCAGCCGCTCTCGCGCTTCATCGAACGTAATCCGACGGTCGTCACGCTCGCGCTCTCGTTCCTGCTCGTGATCGCGATGACGCTGATTGCCGAAGGTTTCGGAACCCACGTGCCGAAGGGCTACATCTATGCGGCGATGGGTTTTGCCGGATTCGTCGAAGGGTTGAACCTGCTCTCGCGTCGCGGCAAGGGCAAGCGCGAAAGGGATATGCAAACTCAAAGCCGCGCGCGTCTCGACAGCGTTTCCGGCTGACCCTCGAGCCGGCGTGCGCGCTTCGCTTATCCACAGTTTCTGTGATCAACCCTGTGGACAAGGCGGGGACGCGCGCGCTATCGCGTTGAAGAAACTGACGAAAGCCGCCACGCTTTCAAACACGAATTCGCCTTGCGTATCCCCCGGTAAGTGACTACGTTATGCGATAGCAACCGCTCAATCCTTTCGGTTCCCGAAACATCCGCAGAGGAAAGGTTGCGCGCCGCGGTCACCGCAATCAATCGTCGTCGGAATAAACAGAAGAGCCTGCGTCCGATTGGTCTGGACTTTGACCGTGGACTCGCTCCCTCGCAACCTCGGCGACAGGAGGGAAGAATGAGCCCGCATTGGGAGATCGGCACGGCAGGCGATGGCTTCGAGCGCGTCGCGCCGCAAGCGCTCGCGGCCATCGAGCGGATCGATCCATACATCGTGTGGGCCAACGCGACGCAGTATCGCGACCTCGGCGGCATCCCGGCCGACCGTATTCCGATCGCCATCGAGATGAAGCAGGGCGGCGACACCGCGCGGCAATTTGCACAGACGATCGAACGCAACGGCTGGCAGGATTGGATCTGGATGTCGGCGCTGTATCGCGACCCGCCGCCCGCGCTCGAAGCGACGCGCTTCTGCACCGCGCATGTGACGCGCGAGTTCTACGCGCGCCTGTCCACCGATCTCGCCGGCAGATTCGAGCGCTTCACGGAAGCACTTGCGATCACGTCGCATGCCGACGCGCACATGGACCGTGCACAGGTCGATCACGCGCCGATGCACGCGCGACTCGGCAATGCCGTCGTCGGCCTGTGCGACGACGATCTCGCGTTCACGCACCGGCGTTTTGCGGAAGACGCAAGCGGCGCGCGCACGCGCTTTCTATGCTTCTGGAACCAGAACGATCCCGCCGATACCGCCGCCGATCTCGGCTACGGAAGCGAACTGCTCAAACATCAGATGGACGCGCTGCTGAACGATGCGCGTCTGTCCGCCGAGACAGCGCAAGCATCCGGCGGTGCGCGCGTCTACACTTTCGCAGGCAGCGATCCCGACGATCATGACACGTGCGAGCACGCGCCCTTGCCGATGATCGGCGTGCAGCTCAAGAAATGCTGCCGCACGATGCGTCACGCCTTCGGTCCCTGTCTCGACGCCGAACTGCTCGATGCGGTCCGCTATATCGTGCAGCGCGCGCAGGAGATCGGCGGCGCGGCGTGTCACGCGCTCGTCAGCGTGAGCGCGGGCAATGCCGCATGGCGGCAGGATGGCAGTTCGCTCATCGAAAGCGCGCTCGACGAACTGATGGACACAGGCGCGTGCTCTGTCGTGCTGCCCACGGGCAACGTCGACATGTCGCGCTGCCGTGGCGCGCTGAAGATCGAGGAGCACACGATATCGGAGTTGTGCTGGCCGGTGCGTGCGCAGTCTTCATCGCCGAGCCTCGCGGAAATCTGGTTCGCAAGCGACGCCACCACGCCCAGCGTCGACGTGCAGATCGTGCCGCCCGGCGGGACGCAGAGCGCGTGGCTCACGCTCGGCGACGTCGGCGCTTACACGCGCGGCGGCGAAACGATCTGCACCGTGGTGCACCTCGGCCGTGGCGCGCGCGGCGACGGGCATATGATTCTCATCGCGCTCGCACCGACCGCGGCGCGCAGCGGCATGCGTCGCGCGGCGGCGGGCGAGTGGCGCATTCGCCTGAGGAACAACGCGCGCCCGAGCGTCACCGCCTATGCGTGGATGCAGTGCGACGAATCCTCCGACGAGACGCCGACAGCGGAAGCCTGAACCAAGCTCAACCGCGCGAATGGAGCGCGATGATTTCCTGAAGATCGAGATCGTGCTCCAGCGAATGCAGAAGCTCGTCGTGAATCTGTCCGGCGCGGTGCATGCGAAGCAACTCTGCGCGCCCGGCTGCGATCGCGGCGAGCACGACGTCGTAATGCGCGTGTCGCGCGTCCGTCGGAAACGTCTCCATGTCCTCGAAGCGCCTGGTGAGCCCCGCGCGATACGTGTACTGCTCCAGCAAGCGAGGATGGATCACGTTGCCGTCCGCGTCGTGCACGAGCGGCTGAATCGCGGCCAGTTGCGCGGTCTCCATGCGCGCCCATGCCTGCGGCTCGCTGAGATGCCGCGACGAGCGCTCGTGCCCGCGCGTCAACCCAAGCCACGCGATCAGCGGGCCGATGGTCGCGCCTTGCAACAGCACGGTGACGAGAATCACCGCGAAGCCGGCGAACACGATGAGATCGCGGCCGGGCATCGCTTCGGGCAAGGACAACGCGACCGCGAGCGTCACCACGCCGCGCATGCCGGCCCAGCTCACGACGGTCGCCGCGCGCCAGTCGGGTACGGCCGCGCCGGCTGCTTCGCCGCTCGCACGCTTGCGGCCGGTCACGCTCCACGCGATCCACTTCAGCGCCTCGACGCCGAACACCCACACGAAGCGCGACGCGATCACGACGACGATCACCGCGACTGTCGCGGGCCCGAGCAGCGCGAATGCATCGCCGACGCCGCCGAGCCGCAGCGCGATGCCGCGAAGCGATAGGCCGATCAGCACGAACACGAGCGCTTCCAGCACGAACACGACGACCTGCCAGAACGCCGTGCCGCGCATGCGTTGCGCCGCCGTGAACACTTCGTGCTGATGCCAGCCGACGACCATCCCGCACGTGACGGTCGCGATGACGCTCGACACGCCGAGCTCCTCGCCCGCGATATAGCTGACCCACGACGTGAGCATCGACACGGTGATGACGAGGTAATCGTCTTCGAGCGCGCGCATGAGCTTCACGGCGATGAACCCCGCCACGATCCCGACGACGATCCCGCCGATGGCCAGCCCCGCGAAACTCGCGACGGCGCGCGGCGCGCTGAACACGCCGCTCATCGCCGCCACGAGCGCGAAGCGAAACAGCACGAGGCCGGCTGCATCGTTGAGCAGGCTTTCGCCTTCGAGCAGCACCATCAGACGGCGCGGCAGCGCGACGCGTTCGAGCACGGCCTTCGCGGCGACGGCGTCGGGCGGCGACACGACCGCGCCGAGCGCAAAGCACGCGGCCCACGGCAGCGCGGGCACGACGAGATGCACCGCGACGCCGACGACGAAGGTCGTGAACGCCACCGCGCCGATCGCGAGCAGCAGGATGCCGCTCAGGTTGCGCTTGAAATCGTCCCAGACGAAGAAGTACGCGCCGTACATCAGAAGCGGCGGCAGGAACACGATGAGCACGAGCTCCGGGTCGAGTTCGAGATGCGGCAGGCCCGGCACGAAGGCCATCGCGACGCCGCCGACGAGCAGCGCGGCTGCGGGCGGCAGCCGCAAGCGCCTCGCGAGCACTTCGAGCGCGATGATCGCGATCAGCGAGACGAGCACCAGATTGAATGCCGTGGCGGCGTGCATGAATTGTCCTTTTGGTGATGAGTTCCTGTGTCGCAATGCGCGGCGTCCCACGCAGGCGGCGTGCATTGCGCTGCTACCATCGGCGCGGGGGCCGGGCGGCGAGCCGGGTCATCGTATCCGAAAGGGAGACAAAATGAGACGAAAGTCGTCGGGCGTGGCGGTGGCGGCCGTGCTGGTGGGCGTCGCCGTGGCGGCCGTGCTGTATATCGCGAGCTTCGGCAGGTCGAGTCACGCGGACGCGCCCGTGCCGGCTCCGTCCGCGCTCGCCGCGCAGGACGGGGTCGCGAGCGAAGCGCCTTTCGCCCACGCGCCGAAAGCGCCGGAAACCGCGCAGGGCGAGCAGACGGCCGCCCGCTGACGTCGGTGGTGGAATACGACTTGCTGCCCGCCTGACGATGCCATAAGGCGCGTCGGGAGCACATTCGCGATGGGACACCATCCCCAGCAGGTTCCGCCGGCCGCGTTGCCCGTCGATGCGCGCGGCATGATCGGCAACATGAACACGGCCGCGCTCGTGTCGCTTTGCGGGGCGATCGACTTCATGTGCTTTCCGCGCATCGACTCGCCCACGCTGTTCGCCGGGCTGCTCGATCGCGAGCACGGCGGCGCTTTCTCGATCACGCCGCGCGAGACCGGCGCCAACGTCAAGCAGATGTACCTGCCCGAAACGAATGTGCTGCTCACGCGCTTCATGACGGGCGAGGGCGTCTGCGAGCTGCTCGATCTGATGCCGGTGACATCGAATCCGTCGCCTGTTCCGAACTGCGTGTTGCGCATCGTGCGGCTCGTGTACGGGCGCATGACGCTCGACGTGCGCTGCGATCCGCGCTTCGACTATGCGCGCGCGAAACACACGGCGCGTGCCATGGAGAAGGGCGTTGAATTCACCGCTGCGGGAGATTTTCCGCACGTGCGCCTGCTTGCAAGCGTGCCGCTCGCGATCGACGCGCAAGGCGCGCGCGCCACGCTCGATTTCGCGGAAGGCGATTGCGCCTGCTTCGTGCTGGGCGACGCAAACGGCCTCGACGGCATCGCGGCGAACCACGACGCGATCCTTGCCGAGACCATCGATTACTGGAAGGAATGGTCGTCGCGCTCGACGTATCGCGGACGTTATCGCGAAGTCGTGCTGCGCTCGGCGCTGACATTGAAGCTCCTGAGCTCGGAGGAATTCGGCGCGATCGTCGCGGCGCCGACCTTCGGCCTGCCCGAAACGCAGGATGGCTCGCGTCGCTGGGATTATCGCTTTACATGGATACGCGACGCCGCGTTTTCCGTGTACGCGCTCCTGCGCCTCGGCTACACCGGCGAGGCGGAACGCTTCATGAAATGGATCGCCGAACGCAGCCGCGATTGCGCCTCGCACGGCCAGTTGCGCGTGATGTATTCCGTCGACGGCACCGATGCGCTCGCCGAAACCGCCGTAAAGAGTTTCGTGGGCGATATGCCGGGGCAGGTCGTCGTCGGCAACGAGGCGCGCGACCAGATCCAGCTCGACGTCTACGGCGCGCTGCTCGATTCGGTCTATCTCTACAACAAATACGGCGCGGCCATTTCCTACGATGGCTGGCGGCACGTGACACGCACCGTCGATTATGTCGTCGAGCACTGGCGCGAGGCCGATCACGGCATCTGGGAGTTTCGCAACGGCACGCGCGCGCTCCTGCACTCGCGCCTGATGTGCTGGGTGACGCTGGACCGCGCGCTGCGGCTTGCGGAAAAGCGCTCGCTGCCCGCGCCGCTCGCGAAATGGTTCGCGACGCGCGACGAGATCCATCGCGATATTCACGAGCAGTTCTGGAACGACGACATCAGGAGCTTCGTGCAGACGCCGGGCTCGGCCACGCTCGACGCTTCAACGCTGATGATGCCGCTCGTGCGCTTCATCGGCCCGAAGGATCCGCGCTGGATCGGCACGCTCGACGCGATCGGCCGCGACTTGCGCGTCGATCCGCTGATCTTCCGCTATACGCGCGGCTCCACGCTCGACGGCTTGCCCGGTTCGGAAGGCGGTTTTTCCGCGTGCTCGTTCTGGTATGCGGAGGCGCTCGCGCGGGCGGGGCGGGTGGACGAAGGGCGGCTCGTGTTCGAGAAAATGCTCGCGTATGCGAATCATGTCGGGTTGTTCTCCGAGGAAGTCGCAACCAGCGGCGAGGCGCTCGGCAATTTTCCGCAGGCGCTCACGCATCTCGCGCTCATCAGCGCTGCCTATCAGCTCGACCGAAACCTGGACCGCGTGCACGTACCCTGGACCTGATCGGTCTGCGTGGCCCGCCGCGACGCTGTATCCTTTCAGATCACGTGTCCCGTGAAAGGAGGATCGGCGCATGGACGGCAAGACGGTCATGGCGTGCATCGACGCGGCGCACGCGTCGCTCAAGGCGCATGCCGACGAAATTGCATCGCTCGATCAGGCGATCGGCGATGGCGATCACATCATCAATCTGCTGCGCGGCGTGGACGCGCTCACCGCCATGCGCGCGGCCATCGAAGCCGAAGCCTTTGCGCCCGCGCTCAAGCTCGCGGCGACCAAGCTGCTGTCGATGGTCGGCGGCTCGTCCGGCCCGCTGTTCTTTTCGATGCTGACGGGCATGGCGAAAGCCTCGTCCGGCGAAGCCGGCGTGGCGCCGTTCGGGCGCGCGTTCGCGGCGGGCGTCGAGGCCGTGGGACAGCGCGGCAAGACCGGCACTGGCAGCAAGACGATGATGGACGTGCTGATTCCCGTCGCCGAACGCTTCACTGCGATGGCCGCCGCGGACGCATCCAGAAAGGATGTTATCGAGGAACTGCCGCGCGTCGCCGAAGCCAGCATGCTCGCCACGCGCGACATGCTCGCGACGAAAGGGCGCGCGTCGTTTCTCGGCGAGCGCTCGCGCGGTCATATCGATCCGGGCGCGCGGTCGAGCCAGCTCATGATCGCGGCGGTCTGCGCGCGGCTCGCGCAGGACGATGCCTGAACACAAAAAAGGAGCAGGGGACATGAAGAAGTTCATCAATCGCGTCGATGGCTACCTGACCGAGAGCCTTGCGGGTTTTGCCGCCGCGCATGCGGATCTCGTCACGGTCAGCTTCGATCCGCTCTACATCGTGCGCAAGACGCTCAAGCCGGGCAAGGTCGCGATCATCTCGGGCGGCGGTTCGGGTCACGAGCCGCTGCACGGCGGCTTCGTCGGGCACGGCATGCTGGATGCCGCGTGTCCGGGCCAGGTCTTCACGTCGCCGACGCCCGATCAGATGCTGGCCGCCGCGCAGGCCGCCGACACGGGCGCGGGCGTTCTGTTCATCGTGAAGAATTACTCGGGCGATCTGATGAACTTCGAGATGGCGTCGGAACTGTGCGAGATGCCGAACGCGACGGTGCTCGTCAACGACGATGTCGCCGTCGAGAACTCCAGCTTCACGACTGGACGGCGCGGCGTCGCGGGCACGGTTATCGTCGAGAAGCTCGTGGGCGGCTTCGCGGAAACCGGCGCCGATCTGCACGCGTGCAGGGCGTTCGGCGAACGTGTGGTGAAACGGATTGCGTCGATGGGCGTGGCGTTTTCGAGTTGCACGGTGCCGGCCGCTGGCAAGCCGACCTTCACACTCGGCGACGATGAAATCGAAATCGGCGTGGGCATTCACGGCGAGCCGGGACGCAGGCGCGCGAAGTTCGAAACGGCGAACGCGATCGCGGATGAACTGCTTGCGGCGATCGTCGGCGATCTGAAGCCGGCCGCCGATGCGCGATTACTTTTGCTCGTCAATGGGTTGGGCGGCACGCCGTTGTCGGAGCTTTATCTGCTCTATAACGCGGCGCGCACGTGGCTCGACGGGCGCGGGTTGAGCGTCGCGCGCTCGCAAGTGGGCGCGCTGACGACGTCGCTGGAGATGGCGGGCGCGTCGATCACGCTTTGCGCGCTCGATGACGAGATGATGCGGTATTGGGATTGTCCGGTGCATACGGCGGGGTTGAGGTGGGGGGTGTGAGGGTTTCGGTCGCGCATATTCTGTCTGGAATGCATCGAAGACTTTCAAAGACTTCGGCAAACGCTCCTTCACACACCGAAAGTGTGGACAAGTGTTCCCGAGTTGCAGGCTTATGGCTGGATCGAAGTGGGTGACGATTGGTGACACTTGTCCGTAAATTTCTAAAGGTTCTGTTGAAGGTACTGCTTTTCGCCGGGCTGTTTTGGCTGGCGCTTCGGTACGTTCACACGTACCCGATCCCGTTGACCGTGAAGCAACAAGGCACGCTGGTCGACATCGCGGATAGGCTGGGCATTCGCGATTACGACGGGCTTTATATCTACTCGATGATTGCTTTGGATCTCGCCGTGACGATCGCGGTCTACGTGATCCTGATGAGGCTGTGGCAGCGGACGCGGGCAGCGGGTGCCGAATGAATGCGACATTTTGTCTGACGCAGACGCGACATTTGGATAGAGCCACTGCAACGCAATGTCACGGCCAGATTGAAACGTCGGGTTCCCGGCTCATTAGAAATGTCGGGTTTCGAGTTTTATAAATCTCACTGTAAAAGCTCATTTCCCCACCGCGGCTGCCCGCAGTTCGGCGCTTCTCAGCATCATCGCGTTCAGGTCGACGGTCTTCAGTTCGCGTTGCTTGCGTGTGTTGTTAGCCCGCATCTTCGGCCTGACCGGTTCGCCCTGATTCGTTCTTGATGGTGCATCCGAGGCGCGCCGGTTGTCGCGCTCCATCTGCACCTGACGCGATAGCGCCAGCACATGCTCCAGGCGTTTGTTATCCACTTCGGCACCCTGATCCGCCACGGATAACCTGTCGTACTGGCGATAGGGCAGCGCGTCTGCATCCGCCCGAATTTCGATGCGGCCATCCGGATACTCGTACACATCGATATAGCGATGGGCGAGGGCGCGTGTCTGCGGCGTGTCGTCCAGCATGTAGATCACCCGGTCGTACTGCAAGGTCAAACTATTCGACACGCAACGCGACACCCGATGC
>Ga0160447_100805_pt1 | contig 13480 bp, 9 predicted proteins | sample HID1973K_E1MG_FD_108222 | JGI IMG/M metagenome (GOLD analysis project Ga0160447, IMG submission 108222) | Enriched mosquito-associated microbial communities from UW Madison campus, WI, USA - HID1973K_E1 MG | ecosystem: Host-associated > Arthropoda: Insects > Digestive system > Unclassified ...
CACTTCGCTCATTTGCTACGTTGCAACGCTTTAACCAGATAGCCAACCGTCAGTTGCATCTGAACGTCCGGACGCTGAGTGACCGTTTCCAACGGCAAAATCATTCCTTTGAATTGCTTTGAGTCATGCCTGATCCGATCTCTTATCTCATCCAACCGAACACCTGTTCGAATCACTCGCCGACCTTCGCTCGTCGCCAATCATGCGACACTGGCACTCGTGCTTCCGATCAAGGTGCACCCGCATTCTGTATGGTGTCCATGCAATGCAACCCGCCGTCCGCCAATCGCAAACGTCGGGTGCGCCTCAATGATCTTGTTCACGCCGTGTGGGCGGCCATCAGGATATTTCTGAGGGCAATCGACAAGATCATTGAGGCGTGCCACGCTGCGGCCGCCGATCTTGTGCGTCGACGAACCCGTGACAACTTTTCCGCCGTGATCGGTACTGTCACCGACGAGGATGATCAAAAGACTCATAACTTCCAGAAGAAAAACGCGGATTGAACTATGACCGTACGACGCTCAGACGGCTCATTGACTGATCTGCTCCCGAACCACACTAACGGGGTCCGTCGGAAACTTCGCTGGATTCTGCGCAGCCGTTCGCTGATAGGGGTCGCACGCATCGATCCGGCACTTCGCCTCGATCTCTGCAGGCCATTGCGGAATCTTGCTGGTCCTGATTGCGAACACGCGACCAATCGAAATAAGCCACACTACCGGCGCAGAGATGTACTGGATGAGCCTCGGCAGTCCGTTGAGGTTCAGATTCAGCGCAAACAATCCTTCGCGAAATGTTTCACGTCTGGTTGCAACGTCATGGCACCAATGGACATCGCCATAGACGGCCTTCGGGCCTTCTTCCATATAGCGACGGACGAATTCCCAGCAGTTTTTAAGCTGGCGAGGATCTTCACTGTCGCCGTGCAGGGCAAAGGTCCACTCCACCGTCTTTCGGTCTGCCTTGAGCGCGTGACCGCGAATGTCCCAGATCTGCGGCCCCGAGCCTGGCGTGTATGACCGCTTACACCGACTGATCGTAAAGAAGAGATCGTTCCACTTCGCCGAGCGAATCACACCGTCAAGGCAGAAGACGTACACCATGCGCTTGCGGTAGTTGAAACGGATGGGGTAATGCGTCCAGCGGAAGGATTCCTTTAATAACATCCATATCGATAGAGCCAAAAATACGGCAACAAAAATGAGCAGAATACTCACGGCGATAAAGTATCCATCAGTTAGATGAATGTTCTGGCTTTCAACAAACATTGGGTAACTTACCCCCACGACCGGAATCATTGCGACAAGCAGACCAATAAACGTCACGTAACCCCGATAGATAAACCAGCGATCGACCAGTTCCATGAAAGTGGAGTTGAATTTGATTGTCGATGCGTTATAGAACGGCGTAATGTCCAAACGCTCATTCTGGCGTAGCTGGTTTTGACGTTCTTCTGCGGTCAGAATCCTGTTCACAGCATAGGTTTTCTGAGAAATATCCTGATAATTCATTCCTAAACTCCCGCAAGCGACGGCAGTGCGCTCATTTCCTGCTCCACGTTCAAGTATCGATTTGATGCGTCTTTGCCCCAAATGCAACGCTTTAACCAAACATCCAATTTGTTATCTCCGAGCTTAGCGATGAGAACCTGTGCGAACACGTAGATGAGTGCACCAACTAGCAAGAGCGGCAGGCCTCCGGAACTAAGGGCAATCACCACTAATGCTCCGCCTAGTGCCGATAAGCCGTAAGATGCCGCTAGATCTCCGTCTCCGTGTATAAGGTTTCGGCCCATTGCCACGAGATCACAAACCGCCCCAATCGCAGCCCCGGCAACCCCAAACACCTTCGCCCCGAAAGGTGCCCAACGCGCAACGAAACGCAGAACAACACTGCGCCCAGCCGAAAGCTCGGTAATCCCCAGCGCCTGCATCCCCCGGTCCACGGAGTCTGAGAATGTCGACGCAAGCAGCGACATGGCACCCGCAACGCGTGACTTGTTCTCCACTTCGGCCAATCCCGTCGCAGTTCCCAGCGCCTGCTCAGTGATCGCAATTCCAGCCAGTTGCACATAAGCCGCAACCAGATTGCCGACGATCGGCACCGCTTTCGCGATTCCCGTCCCCATCTTCGCGGCTCCCGCTGCTGCAGGTACGTCCATGATGAGCCGCTCCCGGGCTGCAACGTTCAACGCCTCGATCTCCTCAACCGTACGAACCGACGCCGCGACCCATTGCGCCTGCTGCGCCTTACTCAGGTCTCGCGGCATACGCTTGAGTGTGTCCCGATCGATCATGATCATCATCTGTACCGACACAGGCTGGTTCATCGGCTGTCCGCGAATAGCCAGCCTGCGCAGTGCAAGCGTCACCTCCCGTTGCAGTGCGTTTTCGTTCATATTCTTCAGTCCGGACGCCTTGAGCAATTGGCGCATCACCGAGGCGCGCATCGTCTTGAACGACCCCGTCAGTTGCACCGGAACGACCGGACGTTGAGTGACCGTTCCCAAAGCAACCAGGCCATGAGGAACATGAGCATCGCCAGCCGCCGTCTGCAATAACCTGGTGATTGCGCCGCCGAAGGCGAGCACCAATTGAGGCAGGACATCGGTGTTGAGTTTCAGCGCCTTGTCCGCGAGACCGTTGAAAAAACCGCACAAGTTGTCCCATCCAACTGTGGTCCACGGCACGTCCGGGCTGATCCGCTTCACGAACAATTCGCGTTGTTCTTTGAGATTCAACACCAGGGCGCGCAGCAACAGATTGTTCTGCTCGGAGTAGCTGCCTTTGATCCACTTGTAGTAAAGATCCGAACAGGGTTGATACTGCTGGGTATCCTGCACACAAGCTGTCAGTTGACGTACGTAGACAAGCCCAATTTCCGCTGATGTCTCGTCATGCGTCAGGTTGAAGTGATCCGCCATCAGATCGCTTCTCATCCAGGCCGTATGTGCCGTGGCCAGAGGAATCAGCGTACGCGTCGAGTAAGCGTCGAAGTCGGTTAGAAACTGCTCATGCCACTTGGCACGCGCGTTCTCGTCGTAATCCGCCAGGTATTTCGTCCATGATTTCTTTTCGGTCGCCTGTAGATCTGCGTCGGTCAATGCGGGTAGCTTCGGAGGCGATGAGAGGTATATGGTCGGCCTGCCCGTTGCATCCTCCACCCAGTGGCTGTCTCTCTCAAGCTCGTCGCTGCTTTGAAACAGATCGTCCTGCGCTTTCTTCGCCACGGTTTGCTGATAGTTCAGAATCGCTGTGGAGGCACTGAGCTTGCGCTGCCGATCACCTTGCGACATATATTCGTGGCGCAACTCGGCCAGCCTCGCGGCAATCTCGCCCGCAATGCCAACCGGATCGTTGAGCATGAGAACGGCTCCAGGCGCCGGACCGCGAGACTTGGCAGCGTCCAGCAGCGCATCGAGCGTCGACGCACGCGACCTGAATTCATACGGCGAGAACGCGAAAGTGTCCACCTTCGTCATCGGCGCATATTCCGCGACCACGGCACTTACTGCATCGATGGTTTTGGCGTGCGCTGCCTTGTGAGAAGACATCCATGCCTTCACGTCGAATTCACGCATATGGCGCTTGCGATGCGCCTCGTCCTGATGCAATTGGAGCACATGCTGTGTCCATTCGGCGCCGGAAAACGCCACCCAGATGCGTTTGGCGTTCGCCGGATCCTTGACAGTGATGCAGGAGGCGATTTCCTTGTGCCCGGTTCGATCGCAAGGCTCGCGGCCTACCGTGAACGCGGGGTTCATGGGCGAGCCAGGCTGTGGCAACTTCATCAGATAACCGTGTTCAGTCACCCAGTACCATTCCCACAATCCGCGCTCGTCATAGACGTACAGATATCCGCTGCGAAGGGTTCTTCCGGTATATCTTGTCGGACCGGAAAAGGGAAGGTTGGCACCGTCCTGTACGGTAGGCCGCAAACCGGCGGGAAGCTCCGGCGCTCCGGAACCAGTACGCATGATGCCCAGACGAACAGGCAGGATCGCCAGTCCGTGTTTGTCGCAGAACTCGCAGACCCCGGACGCCGTCTGCCGCGCCTTTGCCAGGCGATCGTTGGCCGTCGTCTTCGGTCCACCGAATGACGGGACGGGATCGTTCTTCTGAATATCCGCGTTTGTCTGGCCGAAGCCGATGGAATCATTCACTGAATTTGCCATGCTATATATGTTCTAGTTGTCAATACGTTAAGCACTCGCCAAGACGCCGTTCCAATCGCGTGTCGACATGACAGTCGTTTTTTGCGCGTAAGTTCCCGGACGATCACGCGCTTCGTTCAGCCAGGATGCAATCGTCTTGTGGGAGACGAATCCTTCTCCGAATCTCATGCCGTGCTCGGCGAGCGCCACACAATCCGCAACTTCCGTCAATTCAAACCTGTCCTGCGCAGCGCATAGCCATTCGTTGATCTTTCGTGCATCACGCCAGTACGCCTCCCACCCGTCACTGGCGGGCAGCCTTGCCAAGACGCGATTGATCAGGATGACGTTATAGAGCGCAATTGAACGCGGCTCATCGAGCGCATCCCACCGCGCTTGCGGTCTGCGGCTAAAGGCCATCTCATGCCATTCGCCCTGAAAGGGAATCGACCACTCAGTGGTGGCTTCGCATATCGACGCCAGCGCATGAAGCGGCAGAATCCAGAGCAGGTGCGCGACCACCTGCGGATCGGCAAATCGCAGAAGAACGGGCGACTCGTCGGACAAGGTAATAGTCACGTGCGGCGCCAATGCACGCGCGAGCGCATCGGTGCTCCGCTCGCTGCGCACCAACATGGCTGGCGCCGTGTTGCTCGGATGTTTCATCGAAATCAGCGTCTGCACGTGCTCTCGATGATCGTCGCTAAGTTCGTCCAGTTGCAATATTACGGGCAGGAGGTGCTTCTCATTCGCGAGCGAGTCGGGCGCCACGGCATGCCACGGCAGATCTTTCGGCCAGTCCTGCACCAGCAGGCTATCCGCGAGCAAATGAGTGCGTGTGTCCCACGCTTCCTGAAATGTCTGTTTTTGCATGACTTCCTCAGGAAAGCGGCACGACCGCAGCGTGCTGATCGGCGGCCTTCGCCATGCTCATCTCGCAAAGTTTGAGTTGCGCCGCTGGCACCTCATCCGGCGTGCTTTTGGGTCCGGGCATCTGATGAGTAGCCGCATAAGACTGCCACTGCCCCGGCGTGCCGTTGTCGATACCTCCGTCGTTCAGCGTGATGTAGCTCTTGCCGCCACGCAGCGATAGTTCTTGCTCTGCCCAGATTTCGATACGCTGAGCGCTTTGGCGAATTTTCAGTTTGGCCATCACGTTGACTGCATCACTCAACGCTTGAATATCGATCGCCCCCGCGCCTGCGATCATTTTGATACCCGAGTGATAAACAAAGAGCCGGAACTTCTCCTTGACGGTTGCGAAGAACGACCTATTGGACGCAAGCCCGACATGGCCGCCTGTAGTCAGCGCAAGATGCTCACCGCTGGCCAGATGGGTCGTGCCGGCCGTGGTCGCCTGGATGCCGCTTGGGCTGGCAAAGGTTAGATGCGCCTCGGCAAGCTCCGGGAAATCGTTCGGGCCTGATTGCGTTCCGCCCTTCACCGTCGCGTTCTGCGTCTTCAGCGCCGCCGTCACCTCGCTCTGATCCGCGCCCGCTTCTTGCGCCTGATTCTGCTGCGCCATGCCGACGAGATTCTCGTGTGTATCGCGCGCTTCGGTGAGGCGCTGCACCGTCTCGCCCATATCCTTCGCGGATGCGTTGTCACCGCTGCGCGTTTCTGTGGTGATGAGCATGCCTCGATTCGCCCGTAGCACGCCCCACGCATCGGTGGCCAACTCCCACCCCAGCCCGCGCGCCTGCTGACGTCCGTCGCCATAAACGATCCGGGTGTTGTAGCCAAGCACGAGCCGCGAGTTCGACTGATCGCTCGCCACCTGAACCTGCTGCTTGCCGGGCGTGTCGTCGGTGACCACATAGTTGTGGCCTTGCCCTTCCAGCGCGTGACTTACCAGACCCGTGAGCGCCATGTTCTTCGGCAATTCGAACGGTGGGGGGTTGAACTGGTTCACCTTGCTCGACGCTACGAACGGCTTATCCGGATCACCCTCGTGATACCCGATCGTGATTTCATCGCCGATGCGCGGCACCGCGACGAAGCTGTGCGGCCCGCCATGCCACGGCAGCGACACGCGTATCCAGCAACTCGAATTCTGGTCGTTCTTGCCCAGCCGGTCCCATTTGAACTGGCATCGAATGCGCGCATATCCATCGATCCATAGGGGCTGGTTCTGCGGCCCCGTCACCACCGCCGTCTCAGGATGCGCGCGCGGCTTCTCCTTTGGCTTCGTCTTGAAGAATGTATTGCCCGGTTGCACCACGAAATCGGTCTTGCAGTAGTAGTGCGCGTCGCTGTCCGGTGAGACCGTCAGTTCATCGGGATTGCGCACGTCGATCGTCGTCGATACCACCAGATACTTTCGGTTGACCTCTTTCTGCGGATGTCCTTCGAGCTGAAACGTCCTGCCCGTCATCATCCCGCGTGCGTTGGCCGATCCGTACGCGCGCAAGCCCTCGCAACGCAACGCTTCCACATGGACGCGCGCGAGATAGTCGCCTTCGTTGCGCAGATCGTTCGGCTTACTCGATAGGCCCATCGCGCCCGCGAGCGGCTGCGTGTAGTCGCCCCAGTGATACTGCTCGATGTTATCGAACGAAGACTTGCTGTAACGGTCCTGGTTCATATAGAACGTGCCGTTCGACTGCGTGTAATCGTAGTCGTTGAGCGTGACGTCGCCCGCCGTGATCTGACGCGACACGCGCAGACTATGGATGTGCTCCTCGTCGATGCGCTTGGCCTCGGGCGCGTGATAACGTATCGTGTCATACGCGTTGCCATGCTTCTTGTGCGAGCCAGGCGAATCGCACAGCACCAGCGTCATGCCGTCGAAATGGTAGTAGATGCCCCACTCGCTCCAGATCTGGCTGAGAAATTCATAATCGCTCTGCCAGAACTGCCGGATATAGTCGCGCTTCGGGAAGACGTTATTGTTCAGCGCGACCGCAGCCAGGCGCATGTCGCAGGGAAACTTATAGATCCCGCTGTTGAGCACGCTCTGCGTGACCTCCAGAACATTCATGTCCTGGAACACCCGGTTATCTCGATTTTGTGTTGCGAGCCAAAGCCAAGGTCTCACCGTGAACTGATAGTACGCACGCCGCTCGTCGCTGCCGGTTTGCTGAACTTCCGTGATGATGCCTTCGATTGTGCGCACGCCCGCGCCCACGTTGCCCGCGCCCAGATTGCCGGGCAAGCCCGGAATGAAGGTTCCCTTGCCCTCGAATTCGATGGAAATTGCGATGGTCTTGCCGATCAGCTCATCCGGCTTGATCAGCTCGCGCGCCTTATAGATGCGAAACGTCGGGCTGTCCAGCGTCGCCAGTTCCACTTCGTACTTGAAAAGCTCGCCGAGCGTGTCGACACCCTTTACGCGCTGAGGGAGCAGAATATCGGCACCGCCCCAGGTGGGCAGTGCCGCGCACGCCACCTTCAGGGTGCGGCTCTGTAGCGGATTGAACATCGATTACTTCTCCCTGATTCTTGTGTTTAAGGTCACGGCGCGCGCCGTGCGGGGAATGGTTTGAATTGGTTGTTCGACCCAGGTCAGAGGACGCCGCGCGTGCCGGGGCGAGGCGGCCACTCAGCGATGCGGCCACGCTGCCTGACGTTCAACCGGGTCCGGGTGAACGAGTGCGAAGACGCATGCCGCGCGAGATAATGTTCAAGCACGAGACCCAGCGCGTAAGGACTGATACCGTCGAAGCCGTCCTCATCGACCGTGACCGCGCACTCGAGCGCGCGCACCATCGGCGGAACGTTTTGCCATACGACGCAATGGACCGGCGTTAGCGTGGCCGCGGTGAGGCTCTCGACCTGTCGTGCGAGCGCGGGCATGTCGTCCGACAGATAAAGCCGCAGCAGGCGGCGCAAGCCCTCGCCGGGATCTGGTTCGAGGTAGCTGTCGTCGAAGTCCGAGTGCTCGATATTCAGCTGCGCGAACAGTTGCCAGGCTTTGAGTCCAGAGGCGAGCGGCGGTCTCGAACGGCTCGGTGCGCGCACCAGTCCGACGCTGGCGAGTGGTGCCGATCCCGGCATCGTCAGGTCCTGCACGCCGTTACAGTTCAAGAGTCCAGGGAGGTCGCGGTTGGTCAACCACGCATCGACTGACAGGTAATCGATCCGATCGCTCTCGGTGTGGTTCTCCAGCACAAAAGGCCTCCCGTCGCGCCCGACCAGGGAAAGGACTGCCTCGGTGCTCACATACGTTGCGCGCGTGCCATACGAACGTCCTTTGGCTTTCGACAGGGACTGTTCGTGGCGTACCGTGAAGTAACGCCCATGGTCCTCTTCGTCGTGAAGCATCGCCCGATTCAGTGGATGGAAAAGCAGCTCCTCCGAGTCCTCTTTGTCGTCGACCTGACCGATGGCCATGTCCACCGAATGCACTTCATAGTCGAGCGACCTCTTCTCGAACGGCACCAGACGCACGAGCCGCCCACCTTCTTCAACCGCCACCGGTGCGGTCCGCACTTTGAAGAGGTTTACCACCGGCACGCAAAACAGGGCGAACTGTTCGGCAGCGACGCGATCGGCCAACTCGCTCGTGGAACGATCGAGAAGCACGATGATCTCGGCTTCGCACCCGTCGATGCGTGCGAATCCGGCCTTGAGTCCAGTCAGCGTGAAAAAATAAAACCGGCCAGGGCAGGCAAAGTACTCCTGCATGAGGTTGTGACCGAGAAACTTGGGCGCAACGAGCGGCAGAACCGCTTCGTCAGCGCCAAGTCCATCCTGAACGACGGCGTGGGATGTCACCACGTGCGGCGCGTAGCCCGCCTGGCCAAAGCGCCCCGGCTCGCCGACGATCGACGCCACCGCGCCCGTATGAATCAACTCGTGCAAGTGAGACGCGACGCGTTCGTCGCCCGCAAGATAAACCTGCAAGCGGTCCATTCCCTGCAACGATGAGAACGGCGCGCCCTCCATCGTGCGCAGGCGCAGGCGTAACGCGCCGCGCACTCGACGGTCGTGCGGCACATAGCGGTCCTGCCCTTGGACATCGGGCGGGACGTGGGTGAGGCGTCCATCCTCCAGAACGACGGGGTATAAGGACACATCCTGGGTCGTACGGAACGTGCAGTGTGTTTTCTCGCCATCCGGCAAGTGCAACGATGCCATCTCCGTGCCGCGCCTGACGGTATGGCCTGTATTGAAACCATGCGCCTTGCCACCGGGATGGAACCGGGCGACGGAAATTGACGGGGTAGGCGACAAATAGTTAGGATAGACACACGACAACAGCGCATGGGTCAGCAACGGAAACTCGTCATCGAAGCGCATTTTCATGCGCGCGTTGGCGAACGCGGACGATTCGAGCAGACGATTAACGTAGGGATCGCCGACGCTTCCCCCGAGCATGCCGAGACGCGCCGCGACCTTAGGATGATCGTGGGCAAACTCCTCGGCCAGCGCTTGGTTGAAGCGCAATTCGCCGAGATATGCGTCGAGCAGGCGCGGGTCCATGCGACTCACGTCAGGCAAGGCGAGCGAGATGGCACGTACCGGCAGACGCCGTGGCCTCGGATACCCGTACTGAAAGCGTGAGATCTCTACGCTTGCTATGCATTCCTAAGTCGCCCGGAAATTTTTAGCCTCAAAAATTACCAGTCCGACCCCAATACAGATATGGGAATCATCCTAGAATCGAACCGATGACCCGCACCGCGAAAGAAGCGCATGAAGCGCCACAATTTGCTGGTTGGCGCGCCAGCCGAATCGTTCGCGCGCATCGCGAGCGGTTGCTGCGCAAGTATGCGGAAAATGCGATGCTCGTCGGCGAACTCGGCGCTGGAGCTGGTGCTTCCGTCGCTGGTGGATGGCGATCCATCGGGCCTGCTGTTTCACATGTCCATTGCGCTCAAGGATCTCGGCTGCTACGTGGCGATGGCCGGCGACGCGCATCGACCGAGGCGGCGCGCATCGCACGTTGCTAGAGTCGTCGGATCTGCGTGGCGATCGATTGTCACCGCCCATAAAAAAAGCCGCTCCAAAGAGCGGCTCTCAACACTGCAATCAACCCACCCTCAATCATCAAGCAACGACAAATCCCGCACCGCGCCCTTATCCGCCGACATCACCAGCTTCGCATACGCCTTCAGCGCCGCCGACACCTTCCGCGGACGCTGCTTCGCCGGCTTCCAGCCCTTCGCGTTCTGTTCTTCGCGACGACGCGCGAGTTCATCGTCGGAGAGCAGCACGTCGATCGTGCGATTCGGAATGTCGATGCGAATCTTGTCGCCGTCGCGCACGAGCCCGATCGCGCCGCCCGCCGCCGCTTCCGGCGAGCAATGACCGATCGACAGCCCCGACGTGCCGCCCGAGAAGCGGCCGTCCGTCAAGAGCGCGCACGCCTTGCCGAGACCCTTCGACTTGATGTAGCTCGTCGGATAAAGCATTTCCTGCATGCCCGGACCGCCCTTCGGACCTTCATAACGCACGATGACGACATCGCCGGCCTTGACCTTGTCGTTGAGGATGTTCTCTACCGCTTCATCCTGCGATTCGGTGACATGCGCCGTGCCTTCGAACACGAGAATGCTTTCGTCGACGCCCGCGGTTTTCACGACGCAGCCATCCAGGGCGATATTGCCTCGCAGCACCGCGAGGCCGCCTTCCTTCGAGAACGCATGTTCGTAAGAACGGATGCAGCCTTCGGCGCGGTCCGTGTCGAGACTCGGCCAGCGCGTGTTCTGGCTGAACGCCGTTTGCGTCGGAACACCGGCGGGACCGGCCATGTAGAAGGTCCTGACCGCTTCGTCTTCGGTGCGCTTGACGTCCCACTGATCGAGCGCGTCTTTCAGCGTGGGCGCATGCACGGTCGGCACGTCGGTATGCAGCTTGCCCGCACGATCCAGCTCACCCAGGATCGCCATGATGCCGCCCGCGCGATGCACGTCCTCGATGTGGTACTTGTTCGTGTTGGGCGCGACCTTGCACAGTTGCGGCACGGTGCGCGACATGCGGTCGATGTCCGTCATCGTGAAGTCGATCTCGGCTTCGCGCGCAATGGCCAGCAAGTGCAGGATGGTGTTGGTCGAGCCGCCCATCGCGATATCGAGCGTCATCGCGTTTTCGAAGGCCTTGAAGCCGACCGAGCGCGGCAGCACGCGCGCTTCTTCCTGCTCGTAGTAACGGCGCGCCAGTTCGACGATGCCGCGTCCCGCGCGCTTGAAAAGCTGCTCGCGGTCGGCGTGCGTAGCGACCACGGTGCCGTTGCCCGGCAGGGAGAGGCCGAGCGCTTCGGTGAGGCAGTTCATCGAGTTGGCCGTGAACATGCCCGAGCACGAGCCGCACGTCGGGCATGCGGAGCGTTCGACTTCCGCGACTTCGGCGTCGGAGTATGACGAGTCGGCGGCGATCACCATCGCGTCGACGAGATCGAGCTTCTTCAGTTCGATGGCCTTCGTCTTCGGATTCGCGAGGCGCGTCTTGCCCGCTTCCATCGGGCCGCCCGACACGAAGATCACGGGGATGTTCAGGCGCATCGCGGCCATCAGCATGCCCGGGGTGATCTTGTCGCAGTTCGAGATGCAAACCATCGCATCGGCGCAATGCGCGTTGACCATGTATTCGACCGAATCCGCGATGATGTCGCGGCTCGGCAACGAATAGAGCATGCCGTCGTGACCCATCGCGATACCGTCATCGACCGCGATGGTGTTGAATTCCTTCGCCACGCCGCCCGCAGCCTCGATCTCGCGCGCGACGAGCTGTCCCAGGTCTTTCAGGTGCACGTGGCCCGGCACGAACTGCGTGAACGAGTTGACGACGGCGATGATCGGCTTCGAAAAATCTTCGTCTTTCATGCCGGTGGCACGCCACAACGAGCGCGCGCCCGCCATGTTGCGGCCGGCGGTGGAGGTTTTGGAACGGTATGTGGGCATCGTGGTTGCTGTTGGAATATCGCTGAATGAAAGCGGGCCACGAGGGTAAAGGCCCTTGCGCTCCGGAATCGCCGACCTTTTGGGTCGGGCGGGCGCGAATTTTGGGATTATCCCATACCTGCTTCGTCCAATTCGCTTCGCCTCGCCGCATCCACCAGCGCGCGAATCGCCCAGCGCTTCACCTTGCGCGTACGCGCGTCGTCGAGTTGCAGCACGTCCTTGCAGACCAGCATCGCCTCGGTGCCGATCACGAGCGCGAGCGCCTGAGTCAACGTGTCGATAGCAGCGGGCTTGAACTGATCGTGCGCGGGCTCGAGCGCCGCCTCGATCAACGGCGTGCGGCGATTCTGCCGCAACGGCACTTCATCCGCGGCTTCGCCCTTCGCCGCACGCTCCAGCGAATGCGCGAGCATCATGCGCAGCGGCACTTCGTTGGCGAGAATCATGTCGTGGAGCGCAGCATCGACACGCAGCAAACGCGCGACCGGATCAGCCGATGCGCGCGCGGAAAAGAGCTTGTCCGCATCCGGCGTATCGACATCGAGCGATGCTTCCAGCAAGAGCGCATCGACACTCGTGAAGTGCCGATACGCCGTCGCGCGCGATACCATCGCTTCGATCGCAACTTCCTCCAGACTCGGCTTGTGCCCTTGCTTCATGAGCCGCGATGCCGCCTGCAGCAGATCCTTGCGCGTGCGCTGCTTCTGATTGCCGCGCGTGCTCGTCACCGGATGTGCCATATCAGGCCTGCGGCAACTGGCCGATGATCGCCGCGAGATCCACCCACACGTTCTCACGCCTGATCTGTCCGCGCTCGCTGAATTCGACCACATGCAACATGCGAAATTCGAGCGGACGCCCACGGCCTTCGAGCCCGAACGGTCTGCCCGGCGCCTTGCCGCGCCACAACGATTCGTCGATGACGAAGCCATCGCCATAAAGACGCCTCAGACACTCGACCCGGCTCTCCGACAGGTCAGCGAACAACGCTTCGTAGAAAGGCCGCGCACCCGTGCGTCCATGCGCGGGACCGGCGGGCCAGCCGACGACATCGTGCTCGACATCTTCCGTGAGCGTCGCGAGCACGCCTTCGACATCGTCGCGCCGCTCGAAGTTGAAATGCTCGTCGATCTTCCGGTCCATCTCCACAGGGGTCAGCGTCATGATTGCCTCCTTACGCGGGTCATGCTTTCCGATTCATTCTAGTGAGACAACAGTCTCATTACAAGATCGAAATATCAACGCCGATGCGAATGGTTAGCTATGCAATCACTTCACTTCGTGGCGAAGTCTCACGGACAAAAAAAATGGCGCAGCGTCTTTCGAGGCTGCGCCATTTCTTCGTTCGATCCGGATATCAGACAGCGCGGCGCACCATCAATTCCTTGATCTTGCCGATCGCCTTGGTCGGATTGAGCCCCTTGGGGCACACGTCGACGCAATTCATGATCGTATGGCAACGGAACAGACGGTACGGATC
>Ga0160447_100806_pt1 | contig 13480 bp, 14 predicted proteins | sample HID1973K_E1MG_FD_108222 | JGI IMG/M metagenome (GOLD analysis project Ga0160447, IMG submission 108222) | Enriched mosquito-associated microbial communities from UW Madison campus, WI, USA - HID1973K_E1 MG | ecosystem: Host-associated > Arthropoda: Insects > Digestive system > Unclassified ...
ATTGACGCAGGAAGTTCTGATGCAGCGCCTCCAAGCCGCGAAGTCGAGTTCGCAACGCCCCATCCGAACTCAACTCCTCGAGCCACACCTTGCGTTGCCTGATCTGCTGGTGCAACCAGTCCGACAGCGTAGGACAGCGCTCCAGAAGCTGTGAGAGCGCACCCGCCGCCCCACCCGGCTCAATGTTGTCGGGAACGGCGCGCGTGCGAACGTAGTCTGTAGAGCGCGCATAGCGAAGAAGGGCACGAAAGCCGAAGGGTCGCCCATCCGCATGAATTGCTCCGGCACGTTCGAGCCAGCGGTACAACTGGCGACGATCGATTCCTGTCGCGTGCTCAATCTGTTTGACGGACTCGCCCTGCACATACGCCATCACAGCCTGTACACGCTTCTCAAACATATGTCGCGTCGTGTCGTCAAACTGCGTATAAGCAACCGTAGGCCATGTGCTCACGTCGATTGCCTGGAGTTGCGCATTACGGCGCCTCATGATTTCGCCTCCGCGGCGACAAACATCGTGCGCAGCGACAGGGGCTGGGAATGGAGCTCCGGCGCGCTCACCCTTCCCTCGCGCAACAGGTTGAACAGACTCGCCCGCACGAGTACGGGATCGCCGGACGAAAGTTGACGTTCGATATCCGCCATCCGTTTGGGCTCACTGAGGAGCCTCACGATAGATTCCGACAAGGAGGGCGCGAGGAGCTTACGGTTGGCAACCAGGCACGGAAGCATACTTCGCCAGTTGTCGATCCACGCACGTGCGGCGAGCAGCTCCGCCGACTCAATCCGCCGGATGGACAAACCCTGCATATCGAGCGTGCCGCCGGTTTTTGATACCGCATCAATCTCAAACGCTGTCTCACTAAGGATGACTAACTCATGTCGGTCGGCATAACGGATCCAGAAGTCCGCAAGGATTTGTTGTCCGCCGATGATGACAAACCCGGGATGTTCACAAAACGCCTCTACGGCCGGGCTTGCCTCGAGGATCACCCATTGCTGAAGCGCGACAAATCGATACAGCGTCACCCGCCTTGCCAGCTTCAGACTGAACGCCTCGAAGCGATGGGCGCCACGGGGCCGGGCAAGCGCGACCGGCTGCAGGATTGGCAGAGAATTCCCCATAAGATCAAGACCTTAGGGACGGGATTCGAAGTCTAGGAGGTCACGTGACGATTTTCATTCGGACTCACTGTGATCTGCCGTCTCTCGGCCTCGATGGCCTCACGTTCCGTCGAGCCGGGTGAGCCTGCGCACTCCCTCACCCGCCCAAGCGCATGCGCGTGGGTGTCCGTCAGACTCGCGAGCCCTTTTGCGAGCCGCTTGCGGTCGCCGAGCTTAAGTCCGAGTTCCTTCAGGTCGCACTCGGAAAGATCCCCGAGCACATCCCAGTCGATTCCTTGCGAAATAAACTTCGCAGCATGAGCGCCGAGGCCAATCTGCGCCAACCATGTCGCCAGATCGTCGGTCATCGCTGAATCTCTGCTGTCTTTCCGGCTTCATCATCCGCGAGGCGGTGCGCGTTGTCACGCGCTCCGGCGCCGGCCTCGGGAAAATCTGGACAGTCATATGGCGAGGGAACTTTCTTAAGTATCTGAAAAACACTGCATCCTTTTCTCGATTTGGTGAGTACCGATGCGGGACGCGCAGGAGACCTGGATAGAAGTTGACCTCGATATCGTTGGCACACCAGTACCACGTAAGCGAGTTAATTGAAAAGCAGACGTTCTGTCCGCGACTTGACATGCACCGTGTTACCGGTGGCATTGTTGATCCGTTCGATCACTTCGCCGTCTCGTTCGTGTCGAGCGCCTCCTGAGCGGCACAATTGAGCGCCTCTGCGTCGGCGGGTTTTATATAGCTAATTGGCGTATTCTCGAGGAAATCTAGGTTCGCAGCATGGGCGCATCTGCACGAAAACAAAAGATCCGATGAACGCGACGCAGGAAACGACGCGGGTTCGCCCTCATGCCCAACTCTGTTCAGAGCACGTTAAGTCAATCTAGAAAAATATTCGCTTATTTCGCTATCGCCACATAAATCCGGGTCACCTGTCTCGTCGTCTCGAATGAACAACAGCACGAGTATCGGTTTTGAATGCGAATCGTTCACTGTTAAGTTCGACATGCTCGGACGATCAATTCATGCGGTAGGGTCCCGGCGGAGATAAGCAAGCAGCATGTCGACATGCAACGTCGAAATCGACTCCAGATTGCAAAGATCTGAGTAATTCCGGCCAGTGAACGCCTCCAGCGTGAAGCGGTTGGACACGATGTAATAGCCCATACCCACTAGCGTCACATAGAAGTCGATCGGATCAACACCCGAGCGAAACTGCCCTTCTGAGGTTCCGCGCTCGAGGATCGACCGCAGAAGGTCGACCACTGGGGAGATCGTCTCGCATAACCTGCGTGACCTCTCAAGGTACCGTGCTTCGTGCAAATTTTCGTTATTGACGAGGTTGAGCCATTGAGGATTCTCCCGCAAATATGCCCAGATCGACATGGCCAGATTTCGGATCGCGTCGGATGGTTGCAGGCCAGACAGGTCCAAGCTTCCCTCTCGCTCCGCAAACCGGGCGTACATTGCTTCAAGCACAGCAACGTAAAGCCCCTCCTTGCTCACGAAGTAGTAGTAAAGCATCCGCTCGTTCGTGGCGGCCGCCGTGGCAATCGCGTCGACACGCGCGCCGGCGAGGCCGAACTTTGTGAATTGCTCGACAGCGGCGTCGAGAATTCGCCTCCGCGTCCCTTCTGGGTCACGCTTCACTCGTAGTTCACTCATGGGGCGATCATAGATGAAATGGCGACGTTTAATTAATAGCTGCCAATATGCCGTCCGTCATTGGCACAAACACCAATCGGCGTGTAGATGTGGACCTGCAAAGAGCACTGGTAGCCGCAGGCAAGCCATCAGCACATCCTTGCGCCTGGACATCGGGAACTCCAAACGAAAATTGCGTCCGCGTCTCCTAGAAAGCGAAAACTCCTGACGCCAAAGTTCGAACGGCTTGTTTTAGGTTGGCGGTTCCAATTGCGGTCGCATAGAGTGTGTGGAAAACATCGCGCGTTTTCTAATCGATGAAATGCTCGGCTGCGTCCCCGGCAGACATCGAGGTCTGTAAAGAAAGCGTCCCAAGGGAATTCGATCGGACCTGTCTGGAGCACGCAAATGAATAGAATGCTTATAACCGGCACCACGACGATCATCACACTGACCGGCGTTGCGCATGCGCAAAGCAGTGTCACGCTTTACGGGCTCATCGACGCGGGTCTGACCTACACGAACAACCAGATCACCGGGACGGGAGGCGGACACAGCAACTGGGAGATGACAAGCGGTGCGGTTCAGTACAGCCGCTGGGGCTTGCGCGGGGCTGAAGACCTCGGCGCAGGGTTGAAAGCCATCTTCACCCTCGAAAGCGGCTTCAACCTGAACAACGGGCAGTTCTCGTCGAGCAATCGCATTTTCAATCGCCAGGCTTATGTCGGCTTGTCGAGCCGCGAATACGGCGCGCTCACGCTGGGCCGCCAGACCGACGGCATGGTCGATTTCGTCGCGCCGCTTTCACTGACCGGCACGGAGTTCGGCGGCACGCATTTCGCGCACCCGTTAGACAACGACAACCTGAACGATTCGTTTCAGATAAACAACTCCGTGAAGTACCTGAGCCCGCATTTCGCCGGCTTCAGATTCGGCGCGCTTTACGGCTTTTCCAATCAGGCAGGTGGATTCACGAACAATCGCGCCTATAGCTTTGGAATGTCGTATGTTTCGGGAGCGTGGAGCTTCGGGGCCGGTTACCTCCAACTCAACAGTGCCGCGCGCACTTCGGCACAATTGAACACGAATGGTGCAGTCACCGATACAACCGGCTCGTCCCTGCAGGGCGCGCTCACACCGACCGCTGTGCCTTTAGGCGTGCTGGCCAGCAGTCAGAAGACGTTTGGCGCTGGCGTGAACTACACCTTCGGCCCGGCTGTGGCGGGCTTCGTGTATTCGCACAGCAAGTTCGCCCAATTTTTTCAGAATTCGCTGAGTGGAACGTTCCAGAACTTCGAGGGCAACATTCGCTACGCGCTGACGTCGACGGTCGAATTATCGGGTGCATACACTTATACGCGCGCTGGCGGAAATGGAGGCGCTGGCGGAATTCCCCATTGGAATCAGGTAAGCGCGATGGCCGACTATCGCTTCTCGCGGCGCACCGATGTTTACATTCAAAGCGTGTGGCAACGGGTGAGTCCAAGCGGCAATTCGCCACTGGGTGTGGCATGGATTAACGGCGTCACCGAGCCGTCATCCACGAGCAATCAGATTGAGGCGACCGTCGGCCTGAGGCATCGCTTCTAATGCCCTAAGAGTTTCAGATTCAAACCTTCGTTCCTGAAGAGTAGCCCGACCCTCGGCCGGCGTTGGCCTCCAAATGCGAGCACTCGCGCATGAGTGCCACGCCTTGGTTTGCTCTCGGCGATGGACCAAATACCGCATTCAATTCATTAAGTAACCTCTACCTAAACTAATCCAAACGACCAATCAACACTGCGTACATGCCGTAAACCCCGATTAATATGCGAACGGTTGCCATGTTTCAATGCTACAAAGGTTAGACAACGCTTCGTAAAACGTCGTAGCGTTTTCCTCGCGAGGCACGTCGGATACTGCGGTGGCTCCCGCGTGGCACCTCTTGACGGGCGCCGCAGCCGAGTTGGTAGTCATCCCGGCGATATCGATTCGATAAGCTTGTGGACGTCAGCATGACCAGATTCTGCGCATCCTGCGGGCGCCGGGAAAAGGAATGTCCGCGAGAAGCATTCGCAATAGACGGCTTCCGCCTATAAGCGAGTCAGCCTATGAACCTGCATGAGTTACAGCGAAACGAGCTTGCGCACCTCGAGGGCATTGTGGCTCATCTCGGAACGTTGAGAAACGATGGTCAATTCGAGGCCGGTTGCATTATTTATAGTTTGTCGTACTGGAGATCGCGTGTGCTCGCGGTATGTGGCTTGAATCCGGAGGCTGACATCGAAGCGAGAACGCACAGACTTCTCGAATACTTACAAGTGGTCGATGACGTGAGCGCTGCGCCACTTTCGCTTCCACGAGTTGGTCACGGGCCCAGTAGGGCCGCACGCCCTGTCGGATGAGAAACCACTCGTCGATGAAGAAACCCTGAGAGAACGATGTCTGCTATGAGAGAGCCCTCCAAAAGAAATTGATCCGCCGATTAGAAAACGGACTATCAGTGCGTGTCTCGACTCCGACGCATCTCGAGAGACGGCGTTCCTGGGATTGCTCTGCGCAATCGGTGGCACAAGCCATAGGTTCGGTATGCGTCGGAAATTTGCCTCTGTAACACACGCCATCGTTAGCGGCATTGACGCGTAGTTTATGCGCAAAATTTTTTGGCATATGTCGATGATCACTGGGGTTTTCTATCACGGCGGCGCTGCGTTTCAGCCCCTTTGTACTCGCGTGGGCACTACCTACGTCGCGACCGCCTCGATTCTCGAAGAGGACGGCAACGCGACCTCGCTAGGGGAGTTGGGGGTGTTCGCGAATAGAGATGACGCCTTGAATTTCGCAGTTCGATGCGCCACCGCATTCATTGATGGCGACGACATGCCGTTGCCACCGTTCCAGCTCGCTTCCCGTTAGACAGTTTTTCTGTTACCGCACGTCAAGGGCTTCGCCCTTTTTTAAAATTAGCGTTCGAGGAGCTCTTCAGTGTATGCAAGCGCCAACGAAAGTGACGAAAGTATGCGAACTGACTGGCTTGGTACGGCAGGTGTTTTTTTGACAGAAGGAGGACCTTTGCTCCGTCCGCAGACATACAAACTGAAATACACGCGCCAACAAGGCTTGCATCGCACGTACGACGTGACGGTCACTGTCGTTCAGTATGAATCGGGAGTTTTCAGGTACCAGTCGTGGGTGCATTGCGGCCGTGAATTCAAGGGCAACGGGCTCGTGTATCCACTGAGCGCGAGAACGCCCGAGCAGGCAGCAGCCGAAGCGCGAGCACGAATCGAAGGCTCCATTGAGACGCTCGCTGGGCTCGAAGAGTAACTATCTTTCTGAGTTGAACCGATTGCCACGAACTCCCTAGCAGTTGGCCGATAGAGATTTTCTCGGTCGTCGATCGAATAGAATAGCTTCTGGTTCTCCGGACCAACCGCTTCGTGCGAAACGTCTGGAATCGCAAATCAACAACAAAGGCCTGCTGTCGGCAAGCTCGATGAGCCGAATTTTAGTCCAATAGTTATCCTATTCTAACGGTTTTAGATTCAAGTGAACTAAACCGCTGACGCGGAAAAAGGTTGGGTAGCATCACTCCGAGTGGCTCGCAAAAAGACCGAGGATCGAGCCTAGCGATGACTTACTTCTTTGGGCGGGACGTTTAGCGATGCGTCGCAGCAGAAACATAGTTCTTCGTATCCTTCATTCGCGTTGATCTCGCTGGGTGCGACCCGTTCAAAGCGACCTGCTTGTGCTGCTCAATGACGAACGCTTCCATCAAGTCAAGGCCAGATAGTGAGTTGCCTATGACAAAGCGTCAGGTTGCTTCGTCAGCATCCCATTTACGAGCCTGGCTATGGATCGTCTGCGGACGCCTCAGCATTCATTCGCCGAGCTAGGGAAGCGTTCGTGCAGCGCTGCTCCTGCCGTCCGCCGACTCTGGGGCGAAGGTTGGCACAACAGCTGCCGACGGAGCTGGAGCTGAGGCACTGACAAGAAATCCAGTCGAGATAAGGAAGATCAAGGCCGACATTATAATTTCCATAGCATTTTCCTCGCGGCTGTTAGGGGTACCTCTCAGCGCGTGGGTCGACATCCGTGCGGCGCTACTAAACCATCTGGGCGCTTCCCCCAACTTCGCAGCGACCACAACCTGCGCACTACCACTAACTTATCTCTGCGCCTTCCGTTTTGATTGATGCATGTCAAATGGGCCGATCGACCATGGGGCGCATATCAGCGCGCTTCTCCTTTTTCAAGGCGACCTCTTGGCAGCGGACATACAGCCTTTCACGTCGCCGTCATGTCGATCAATCAGGCTGGCACGAGTGCTGGGCGAGGCGCTCCGGCAGGTAAGTCCGCCTTTGCGGGCGGCGAAGCCGATGCGGTAGCGGGGTAAATGTTCGACCAGCTTTGCCATGCGCGGTCGTCGCTCTCTGGCGCCATGTGCACCGATGCTGTTGGCCTCCACGAAGCATGTGTGCGCTAGCTCGTCCATCAAGGCTCTTTCACGCGGCTCCACGACGCATCAGGATCGAACTCAGTCAGCGGCTTCGCCGACGCACCGCGATTCTTCTGATTTACGACGCCATTGTTGTTGACCACAAACGTCATCACCCCGCTTGCGCCATATTGCGCGGGGTACGCGGCCATCGCGAAGCCCGCCAGCATGCGCCCATTGATGATGTACGGGAAAGGACCGCCCGGCGCGTGCTTTCCCTGTCGCGTGAGAATGCGGAAGTAATATCCGTGATACGCGTCGCCCGGGTTTCGATCCTTGAGATAGTTCGCGCTTGCGGCGATCAGGGGCCCGAACGGACTCGGCTCTTCACCCTTTGATTCGTCCGCAGGCCAATACAACCCGTCGCGCTTGCCCGGCGTGCTGCCGAGCTTGCGCGCGTACTGCAGCACGCAGTCGCCCATGCGGTCGCGCATTGCATACTCGCGTTGCGCATCGACATACGCGCGCATCACCTTGATAGCCTCGCGCTCGTTCGCGCCAATGCGCCGGTCCAGTACTTCCTGCTCACCCTCTTCAGTTGCGAAGCGCCACGCGCCTTGCGTGCGAACTAGCGGAATCGGCATGGGCCACGCTTCATCGCCGATATGGAGGACGCGGCGGTCCGGCGACGTTTCCTCCAGGAGGTGATACGCATTGAACTCGGCGAGTGCATTGGCGCGCAGCTCGCGATTCTCGGCTTCGTCCGGCGTCACGACGAGTTCCTTGTGTGCATTGCCGAAGATGGCGATGAGCGCGGTGTCGTCGTTCGACTTGAGCGCCTGTTCCAGTGCACTGACTGCGTCGTCCGGGGTCTGGAAGGTCAGTTGCTCCTCTGCGGCAAGAGCCGCCAGAGGACCGATGAGCATCGCGATGATCGAGCATGCGACGAATCGACGAGACGAGCTGTTCATGAAGCGTCTCCTATCGACGGCCGACGCGGCCGCCTCCGCCAAATCCTCCGCGCGCACCGCCCGAAAAGCCGCCACCCTGAAAATTGCGCCCACCTTGTCCGCCCGGCCTCGACTGCCGGCTCGCGGCGCCGCGCGCGCTGTCCGCTCTGGCGCCTTGAGCAGACCCATAGCCGCTGAACGCTTCGCCACCCCGTCCCTGAAGGTTGCCGGCGCTCTGTGCGCGTGACGACTGCGCAGGCGTCGGGGCGCGCGCTCCAGCGCGTTCGCCGCCGGCCGCGCCGAAATTCCCGCCGCTGGCGCGAGGTGGCGCATCACCAACGCGTTGCGTCGATGCTCGTGTGCTCGCGCCCGACACCTGGCCGGGCTTCTTTTCCGAGCGCCACTGGGTCGAGCGCTGAGACGAAGTGGTTCCGTTCGCCGAGCGGTTCGCAGCGCGGTTGCTCAACTCGTTCTTGACATCGGCCCGGTTGACGTTGCCTTCGCGGTTGATGTTGATCGTGTTGTTGCCGCCCTCATAGTGCGACACGTAATGCCCGCCGTTCCACGCCGCCGTGATCGCCGCACCCCAAATGAGGCCCGTCGCGAAAGCCGCGCCGGGTGCGTAGGGATAGTAGTAGACCGGATACGGCGCTGGCCAGTAGGTATAGACCGGCGTCGGGCTGCTGATGACGACCGTCGAAGGGTTGTACTGGGGCACGTAGATGACCTCGGGATTAGACGGAACAATCTTGATAACTTCCTTCTCGACCACCACCGTCTGCTTGTCATCCGTCTTGAGATTCCCCACCGACTGAGTCTGACGCCGGAACCGCTGCACGGCCTCCAATACCGCGCTTTGATCCGTTACGACCGCTTCGCCAAGCGCCACGGTCCAGTCGAGGTCGCTGCTCATTTTCCTCACGACTTCAGGATAGTTCAGCAGCGCCTTGATCGGATCCTGCCATGCTTCGTTGACCGGCAAGTCCTTCTGGGCTTTTCTGCGCTCAAGAAACCGGTCTGCCTGCACCACTTCGACAGGATAAGTAGATGCAGGAAGAATGATTGCGATGAGGTCATCAGGATAGAGTGCGATCGGACCGACCAGCGCGTCGAGCGAACCCAAGTTAGTCGTGACGGGTTGCGCACCTCCTGCCGCCGACGCCTGAGCCACGGTTTGCATACCGCTTGCGGCAGGTGTTGGAGCGACCGTTTGCGAAACGCCTTCCGGTGGCGTTTCCGGGATTGCGCATCCGCCTACACAGAGGGCTGATGCGATGACGAGCACGCCAAAGCACTCACGCATGTCCAGCACCACCGACGTTGAATATACCGCGCGTGTTCGAAAGCCCGGGCACTCGCTGGACCTTTAGCGCCGTTACAGGGCCGTCTCGGTTCCGAAAGAACATCCGATTGCAGATCCCTACGACGCAGCAGTTATTGCGCGCTCGCACCACCATGAGCTGCTGCGATCGCAGCGTCGCGCTCTTTGGCGGCTTCCGCCTTCTTGTGGTCGTAGACTTTCTTGGCCGCCGCGACTTTCTGGTTATATTTCTTGTTGGCTGCGGAGATTTCCATTCGCATCTTGACGATTTCGTCGCTATGTGCGGGCTGAGCCGCGCCTTGATCAGTCTGAGCCCACGCGTTCGTTGCGAGCGCGAGCGACATCAGCACCACAGCTCCTTTGAGACGATACATGGCTACTTCCTCTCTTTGAGCGCGAACATTTCCAGGAACGGCAACGCGATAAAAAAATGCATTCTGCTCACAGTATGCGACTTCGTTCGTGAATTCAAGAAACCTGATCAGATCGATGTCGGCCCCGGCAATGGGGGATTGCCGGTCACTCGGGTCCAGTTAAGGCGTGGCTTTTTTGGACGTCATCGAAAGGCGTAAGCGATCCCAACGCCGTAAGTCAGTTGATTGCGGGTCCCGCGCTGCGTCACGATGGGGCTGGCTGCTGAATCACCCATGAGGCGTTGGTAATAGACCATCGCGCCCGCGTACCACTTCGGGCTGATCTGAAAGATCCCGGCGACCCAGCCCGTAATCTGGTTGAGGCCGCCTCCGGGATTGAAGACCGGTAATCCGCTCTTCTGGGAGTCCTCGGAGGTCACGCCGTAGTAGGTCTCGTTGAAACCGCCGCTCACCCATGTCGCTCCGAGTCCGCCGCCGAGGAGCACACGCGTATGCAGGGGAAACCATGCGCTCGTGTTCACTGACGTGCGCGCACCCGTGTACACCGAGCCGGCGTTCGTGACAACGGTAACCTCGCCTCGAAGGCGGTACGGCACATCGCCGACGTAGCTGTACTCATAGCCGACGTAGCCTCCCCCTTCCACCGTGGTGGAGACGTTGTGGACCTGTGACACGACAGGATCGTCGACATCCCGTCGCCCCAGTCGAAGCGCCACCGCCGGACCCCACTGGAATCCACTCAGGCTCCCGAAGTTGTACTGCGCATAGGTTCCGTACCACTCGAACAGGTGACCACCGCTCGTCACGTATCGCATGCCCGGAAGCACGCCAACAATACGGTCCTTGCCACCAGCATACTCGGTGGTCGAACCGATCCCCGCGCCAAAAAAATTGGGCAGTGCGTTCGAGAGATCCACTGGGCTTGCGCAGGCGTTGCCCAGAACAAAAGAGAAACAAGCTCCGGTGATCACGTTGCATCGTTTCACGGGTGCCCTCCTCGGTCAAAGTAATTCTGGTTGCCTGGCAGCTTTTCTATTTTTGAGCCAATCGAACGTGTCGTTGTCTAGTCACGCTAAGCGTTGCCGTTGCAAAAGTCGATTCACAACGCTTGAGGATGCAGTTATCGTGGTGCATGCAGAACATCCACGATGTCTCGACTCGCCCTCCGGAACTCACATCATGCTCGCTCACAACCTCAGGCTTACCGCGTTCGTCTTAGCCATGCTTGTCTGCTGCTGGCCGGACGTGTCTTCGGCAACGGAGCAGGCACAGCAACGGCGCGCCGGTCGTGACGTCCGTCAGGATACGCGCCAGGACGCCCGACACACCAAGCAAGACTGCCGCGCCGCCAACCAGCAATCGAACGCGCATTGCCGACACGACAAGCGGCAGACGAAACAGCACGGGCGTCAAACCGCAAGAGACATCAAATACTGATTACGCGAGACGCGGTCAAGCCGAACGTGCGAGCCACCTGCGTTTTGCTTTTTGAATTTCACGCGAGCGCGTGGTATCCACTCTATAGAAGACACCACTCACAGCAGCACACACCACAAGCAACGGCCACTGACGACAGGCTGATCGCACGCATGGCGCAACGCTTAACCGTGTCATCAGGCACGATGACCTCGATGTCAGCGCTGGTTGGTTTTGCGAGGCCGCATCTGGAAGCGCTAGTCTGCGCCGGAGCGCCATCAACCGCTGCGCGGTCGATCGAAAACCTGCAGCATGAGGCTCGCGTAAAGGCTGACCGCAAGAAAGAGCCCCATGCGCACCGCAAACGCGGTGTAGACGTCCTTGCCCGCGATACTGTCCTGCACGGACTGACCCAGCAGGATGATCATCGTGATGAAGCCATTTAGCCAGACACCGGGCGGGTAGCGCGTCATCCTGATGCCATGGAGCCTGCGCCCGACCAGCAAACCGAACAGCAACATCCACAGGAAGAACATCCACAGGTGCACGGCGAGCTTCAGCGCAAACCAGAACAGGATCGCGAGCAAGCCGCCGAGCAGTGTCGAGCCGATGAGTTCCCGCGCCGCGCCGCGCGCGCTCGTAGTGCAACTCTGTCTGCCGAGGCTGACTGACTTCATGATGATCGGCATATAGCTCGCCGGGTCGGTCATCGCAAGGAGGTACGCTGGCATGACCACCAGCGCGGCGCGAAGCGCAATGCGCGCGGCCTGCTTGGCGGAGACGGCTCTCGCGGCAGACGGTGGCCGCGCGTTCGCGGTCTCGGGGAACAGGCCGTGCATGAGCGCCGATACCAGCAAGGCGAGCAGCAGCCCTTTCACCAGCGCGCCGACCACGGTCGCGCCCAACTGGAAGTCGGCCGTGCCGGCTGCGGAGATTATCGTGAGCCCCGCCACCAGAAAGGTCGCGACGAGGTTGTTACCGCCGCGCACGCCATAGAGGAACGCGACGAAAAGCAACAGGCCGACGAGCATCACGCCGGCGAGCGCGTAATGCCGAAGCAACGGAACGAGCAGCAGGCCGCTGCCGGTGGTCAGCATCACGACGAGCGCCAACATCGCGGCTGCCCTGAACGACAGCGGCCGGTTCTGCGTCGCGAGCAGAAAGACCGCAAACACCGGCGCGATCACAGGCACCGGGAACTCCAGCGCGAAGCTGATCGCGAGGCACAACGCCGTCCCGCTCGCCATGCGCAGCGTACGTCGGCCGGGAAGCTGGAACCTGTTTTCCATGGGCGTGCTCAGTAGACGTAGGCCAGCCAGCTCATCACACGCAGGAACATGCGACCGAGTGGATTGAGCGGATTGCCTTGACTCGGAAACGCCATCACCTCGGCCTGCCCGCCGACACGCAGGTTGTAGAGACGCGCGCGCTCGTCCTTGTCGAACTCGACGATCACCGGAAAGCGCTGGGCCGGCCGCAGCCAGTCGCGGCTCGTCTGTACCGTCGGCAGACTGCCGGGCGGCGTGCTCTGTCCCACGCTCACGCCAACCCCGATGCTGCGAATCCGCCCTGTGAAGACTTCGCCCGGCAGCGCATCCAGCACGATGGCCACAGGCGTGCCAGGCCTGAGACGGCCGAGATTGTTTTCGGTCATGTCGGCGCTGATCCACACGTCGCGGACCGCGATCAGCGTCATCACCGCCTTGCCTGCCGATGCGAACTGCCCGACTTCCGTGCCGAGATCGGTAATGACGCCCCCGGTTCGCGCCCTGATGCGCGTGTTGGCGAGATCGAGTTCGGCCTTCTGAAGCGCCGCGGCCGCGCTACGCAATTGCGCGTTTTCCGCCTCGATACCGCCCTGCTGTTCGCGCGCACGCTCGACTTCCGCACGCGCCGCGACAACCTGACTCTGCGCTTGCTCGTAGGTCGCTCGCGCCACTTCGAGACGCCGCAGCGAGATCGTGCCTTCGTCCTCGCGATACAGCCTTTCGAGCCGCTCGCTGTCCTGCCGCGCCTTGACCTCGTTCGCGATGGCCGCGCGCAGCGACGCACGCGCCGAATCGATGCCGGCCGTGCTTGCGCCGATCTGCCGCCGCATGGTTTCGAGATCGGCCCGCGCGCGATCGGCGGTGATGCGGTATTGCTCGCCGTCGATTTCGAAAAGCACGTCGCCTGCGTTGACCTCCTGATTGTCACGCACCAGCACGCGCGTCACCCGGCCCGATACTTCCGCGGCAAC
>Ga0160447_100809_pt1 | contig 13457 bp, 10 predicted proteins | sample HID1973K_E1MG_FD_108222 | JGI IMG/M metagenome (GOLD analysis project Ga0160447, IMG submission 108222) | Enriched mosquito-associated microbial communities from UW Madison campus, WI, USA - HID1973K_E1 MG | ecosystem: Host-associated > Arthropoda: Insects > Digestive system > Unclassified ...
GGCCTGCTGTTGCGCGTCTCCTACGAAGCAGACCGCGCCGAGCGCCTGCGCAGCAAGCTCGCCCCCGGCGCGCAGCCGGTGGCCGCGCCGGCCGAATCCACCGAACCGGCGCCCGTCGCCGTCGCGCCCGCACGCGAACCCGTTGCTGCCGCCAGCACCGCCACGCGCGGCACCAGCCGGATGCAGCCGCGTGTCGAACCGACCTTCGGGAGGACGGCATGAGCGCCGCCCGTGAAGGCATCGCGCCGCGTCCGGTGATGATCCTCGCCGGTGGCACCGGCGGCCACATCTTTCCTGGCCTGGCCGTGGCCAAGGTGCTGCGCACGCGTGGCGTGCCGGTGACCTGGCTCGGTGCCGATGGCGCGATGGAAACCCGCCTCGTTCCGCAGCACGACATCGCGATCGATACGCTGGCGATCACCGGCTTGCGCGGCAAGGGCAAGTTGGCCCTGCTGGGCGCGCCGCTGCGGGTGATGCGCGCGATCCGTGCCGCCGGCTTCGTGCTACGCCGCCGCCGGCCGCGCGCGGTGGTGAGCTTTGGCGGATTCGCCGCGGGTCCGGGCGGTTTCGCTGCCCGCCTGATGGGCTTGCCGCTGCTCGTGCATGAGCAGAATCGCGCGCCCGGCATGACCAACAAGATCCTTTCTCGCTTCGCGCGGCGGGTGCTGACCGGGTTTCCCGGCAGCTTCGCCGGTGAGGAAGCGGTCGGCAATCCGGTGCGCGCGGAAATCGCTGCACTGCCGCCGCCAGCAGAACGTTTCTCTGGCCGCCAGGGCGCGCCGGTGCGTCTACTCGTGCTCGGTGGCAGTCAGGGTGCACGCGTGCTCAACCAGGCGGTGCCCGCTGCGCTCGCCGCGCTGGGCCGCCCTGCGGTGGAAGTACGCCACCAGTGCGGCGAAAAGCTGCGTGCCGAGGCCGAGGCGGCCTATGCGCAGGCGGGCGTCGACGCCAGCGTCGAACCTTTCATCGCGGACATGGCAGCTGCCTACGCGTGGGCAGACCTGGTGGTGTGCCGTGCCGGCGCATCGACCCTGGCCGAACTGTGCGCGGTAGGCGTGGGCAGCGTGCTGGTGCCGTTCGCGGCGGCCGTCGACGACCACCAGACCCGTAATGCCGAATACCTGGTCGAGGCGGGCGCAGCCGTACTGCTGAAGCAGAACGACGCGCTGGCCACCGACCTGCAGCCAGTCCTGGCGACCCTGCTGGCCGATCCGGCGCAGCGCCTGTCGATGGCGCAGGCGGGCCGGACCCTCGCCAAACCCGATGCGGCCGAACGCATCGCAGACATCATTCTCGAGGAAGCAGTCGCATGAAGTGGGGAACCGCGGAACACGCGGAATCAATCGCCGAAGCGCAGTCGGGCACCCGCCGGGTGCGCGCATGATCCGCCGCCTGCAAGACAGCCAGGACCTGGTGCGCGCATTCCCGCGCGTGCATTTCGTCGGCATCGGCGGCACCGGCATGAGCGGCATCGCCGAAGTGATGCTGACGCTGGGTTACGAGGTCTCCGGCTCGGACAACGCCGATAACGCGGCGACGCGGCGGCTGGTCAAGCTGGGCGCGCGCGTGATGCGCGGGCATTCCGCGGCCAACGTGCTCGGCACCGACTGCGTGGTGGTGTCGAGCGCGATCCGCGAGGACAACCCCGAGCTGATGGAAGCGCGCAGCCAGCGCATCCCGATCATGCCGCGCGCGGCCATGCTGGCCGAGTTGATGCGTTTCCGCCGCGGTATCGCCGTGGCGGGCACGCATGGCAAGACCACCACCACCAGCCTGGCGGCGGCCGTGTTGAGCGAGGGCGGGCTGGATCCGACCTTCGTGATCGGCGGCCAGCTGCTCGCTGCCGGCGCCAACGCCAAGCTCGGTGGCGGCCAATGGTTGGTGGCCGAGGCCGACGAGAGCGATGGCAGCTTCCTGCGCTTGAACCCGTTGGTCGCGGTGATCACCAACATCGATGCCGACCACCTCGAGAACTACGGCAACGACTTCGCGCGCGTGCAGGCCGCCTTCGCCGAATTCCTGCAGCGCCTGCCGTTCTATGGGTTGGCGTTGCTGTGCATCGATGATCCGGAAGTCGCCGCGCTGGCCGCCAAGACCCCGCGCCACGTGATGACCTACGGCATGAGCGCGCACGCCGACGTGCGCGCCGAAGACGTGGTCCAGGACGGCCCGCGCATGCGATTCACCCTGCGCCTGCCCGACGGCAGCGCCACCCCGGTGACGCTGGCGTTGCCGGGCCGCCACAACGTACTCAACTCACTGGCCGCCGCGGCGATCGGTTGGCAGCTGGGCGTGGCGCCGGAAACGATCGCGCGGGCGCTGGAAAGCTTTGCCGGCATCGGCCGCCGCTTCAATGATCTGGGCGAAGTCACCACCGAGTCCGGCGCACGCGTCCGCGTGGTCGACGACTACGGCCACCATCCACGTGAACTGGAAGCGGTGTTCGCCGCTGCCCGCGGCGGTTGGCCGGACAAGCGTCTGGTCGTCGCATTCCAGCCGCACCGCTACAGCCGTACCCGCGACCAGTTCGATGCATTCGCCGCGGTGCTCAGCACCGTCGATGCGCTGGTGCTGAGCGAGGTCTACCCCGCCGGCGAGGCGCCGATCCCGGGGGCCGACGCGCGCTCGCTGGCGCGGGCGATCCGTGCACGCGGCCGCAGCGAACCGGTGGTGGTCGGCCAGGTCGGCGAGCTGCGCAACGTCTTGCCCGACGTGCTGCAGGACGGCGACCTGCTGCTGATGATGGGTGCCGGCGACATCGGCTATGTGGCCCAGCACATCGCGCACGAAGGCTTCCATGCCGGAGGCGCGGCATGAGCGCGAGCCTGTCTGCCAGCCAGGTCGATCCGGCCGTGTTCGGGCGCGTGGCGGTGCTGCTGGGCGGCACTTCCAGCGAGCGTGAAGTCTCGCTGGATTCCGGCCGCAACGTGCTTGAGGCGCTGCGCGCACGTGGCGTGGATGCACAGCCGGTCGATGGCATCCCGGCCTTGGCCAAGGCACTCGCAGAACAGCGATTCGATCGCGTGTTCAACATTCTCCACGGCCACAACGGCGGGGGCGAAGACGGCATCGCGCAGGGCCTGATGGAGGCCTTCGGCGTGCCGTACACCGGCTCAGATGTCCTGGGCTCGGCATTGTCGATGGACAAGGTGCGCACCAAGCAAGTCTGGCTGTCGCTCGGCCTGCCGACGCCGCGCTACGTTCGGTTGAGCCGCGGCAGCAGCGCCGTGCATGCCGCAGCGCGCGAGCTCGGTTTGCCGGTGATCGTCAAGCCCGCCAATGAAGGTTCCAGCGTCGGCGTCAGCCGCGTGTTCGAGGAAGCGCAGCTGGACGAGGCGGTGGCCCTGGCCGCGCGCTACGACGGCGAGCTGCTGATGGAACAACTGATCGAGGGTGACGAGTTGACCGTGGCCATCCTCGGGGACCTCGCGCTGCCGTCGATCCGCATCGTGCCGAAGGGGCAGTGGTACGACTACACCGCGAAATACATCGCCGAAGACACCCAATACCTGTGCCCGGGCCTGGACGGCGAAGCCGAGGCCGAGATCGGCCGCATCGCGTTGGCCGCCTTCCAGGCCGCCGGCTGCCGTGGCTGGGGTCGAGTGGACGTGATGCGCGATCGCGCCAGCGGCAACTTCTTCCTGCTGGAGGTCAACACCGCCCCGGGCATGACCAGCCACTCGCTGGTGCCCAAGGCCGCGCGCCAGCTCGGCATCGATTTCGAATCGCTGGTCTGGCGCGTGCTGGAGCAGACGCTATGAAGCCGGGAATCGGCAGCCGGGAACAGACAACGACGCATGGTCGCATCGCGACCGCGGGCGTTGCTGCGTTCTCCGCTGCCGGTTCCCGATTCCGCACGCCTGCCCTGGGAGCGCACCCTTGAACGCCGCCCTGCGCATCCTGGCCTGGCTGCTGGCGCTGGCGCTGGTCGCGCTGCCGGTCGTGGCCGTGCTCAACGGCTGGGTCGGCGCGGACCGCTGGCCGCTGAGCCGGTTGCGCGTCAGCGGCGATTTCAAGCGTGTCCCGGCAGAGGAGCTGCGCGCGGTGGTGCTGCCGTATGCGCGGTCGGGCTTCTTCGCGGTCAAGCTGCAGGATGCCCAGGACGCGATCGAGCGCCTGCCTTGGGTGCAGAGCGCGCAGGTCCGCAAGCAGTGGCCCGATGTGCTCGAAGTGCGCGTGGTTGAGCACAAGCCGTTCGCCCGCTGGGGCAACGATCGCATGCTGTCCGAGCAAGGACAGCTGTTCGCCACCCCGGCACGGCTTCGCGACGTGGCGCTGCCGCAGCTCGGCGGTCCGGACAGCAAGACCGCCGACGTGGTCGCCCTCTACAACGAGTCGCGCGCGCTGTTCGCGCCCACCGGCCTGGATGTGGAGCGGCTGGAAATGGACGCGCGCGGCAGCTGGTCGCTGGGCCTGAGCAATGGCATCGCGATCATCGTCGGGCGCGACGATGCGCGTGCCCGCCTGCAGCGTTTCGCGCGGGTGCTGCCACAGCTGATGGACCCGCAGTCGCCGATCGCCCGCGCTGACCTCCGCTACACCAATGGCTTCACCGTGCAGCGGGAAGCGGCCACCCGCGAGACGGGTGGCGAGCACTCCGGTTCGCCGGGCCCGGCCCAGCGCCGCGTGGCCAGCGCTCCGCCGGCCGCCGCGGCCGACCTCCAGTTTCGAATCCTCTTTTCCAGTAGTGCCAAGACATGAATCGCAAGGGTGACAAATCTCTCATCGTCGGTCTCGACATCGGCACCTCCAAAGTGGTGGCGTTGGTGGGCGAGTACTCGCCCGGCAACCCGATCGAGGTGATCGGCATCGGTTCGCACGAATCACGCGGGCTCAAGCGCGGCGTGGTCGTGGACATCGAGTCGACCGTGCAGTCGATCCAGCGTGCGGTCGAAGAGGCCGAGCTGATGGCCGGCTGCGAGATCCGCTCGGTCTATGCCTCGATCTCTGGCAACCACGTGCAGTGCAAGAACTCGCCGGGCATCGTGCCGATCCGCGATGGCGAAGTGACCTGGGGCGACCTGGAGCGCGTGCTCGACGCCGCCAAGGCGGTCGCGATCCCGGCCGACCAGCGCATCCTGCACGCGATCCCGCGCGAATACGTGTTGGACGACTCGCAGGAAGGCATCCGCAATCCCGTCGGCATGACCGGCGTGCGCCTGGAAGTGCATGCCCACCTCGTGGTGTGCGCGCAGTCGGCGGCGGCCAACATCAGCAAGTGCGTGCAGAAGTGCGGCCTGCAAGTCGACGACCTGGTGCTGTCGTCGTTGGCTTCGAGCGTCGCCGTGCTGACGGCCGACGAACGCGAGCTCGGCGTGGTGCTGGTGGACATCGGCGCCGGCACCACCGATCTGGCGGTCTACGTGCAGGGCGCCATCTGCCACACCGCTTCGCTGCCAATCGCCGGCGACCACGTCACCAACGACATCGCGCACATGTTGCGCACGCCGACGCCGGAAGCCGAGCAGATCAAGGTGCGCTACGCCTGCGCGCTGGCCCAGTTGGCGACCGCCGAGGAAAGCATCCAGGTTCCCTCGGTCGGCGATCGTCCGCCGCGTCGCATGCCGCGCGCCTCGCTGGCGCAGGCAGTGCAGGGGCGTTACGAGGAAATCTTCGAGATGGTACAGGCCGAACTGCGCCGCTCCGGCTTCGAGGAACTGGTGCGCGCCGGCATGGTGCTCACCGGCGGCGCCTCGAAGATGGAAGGCGTGGTCGAGCTGGCCGAGGAAATGCTGCAGATGCCGGTGCGCGTGGGTATTCCGCAGCACGTCACCGGCCTGGGCGAAGTGGTCGGCAATCCGGTGCATGCCACCGGCGTGGGCCTGCTGCTGATGGGCAGCCAGATCGAACATCCGCGCCGGCCATCGATCCCGACCGGGCGCGCAGGCAGTTTCTTCAACAAGCTCAAGAACTGGTATCGCGGCGAGTTCTGACGCCGGGATGGGTGATGGGTAGTCGCAAGGACAAGGTAGTTGGCAGTCGGTAGTTGGCAGTCGGTAGTTGCAGTTCAACCACAAGAGAACGCCGGAGCGGGTCACCAACCCGATCACGGCTCCACCAAAGAGGACAAGGACATGGCACATTTCGAACTGATCGAGAAGATGGCACCGAACGCGGTGATCAAAGTGGTCGGCGTGGGCGGCGGCGGCGGCAACGCAGTCGCGCACATGGTCAACAGCAGTGTCGACGGTGTGGAGTTCATCACCGCCAACACCGATTCGCAGGCCATCAAGAATTGCGGTGCCAAGCTGCAGCTGCAGCTCGGCACCAACGTGACCAAGGGCCTGGGCGCGGGCGCCAATCCTGAGGTCGGCCGCCAGGCCGCGCTGGAAGACCGCGAGCGCATCATGGACGCGCTGCAGGGCGCGGACATGGTCTTCATCACCGCCGGCATGGGTGGTGGTACCGGTACCGGCGCCGCGCCGGTGGTGGCGCAGCTGGCCAAGGAAATGGGCATCCTGACGGTGGCTGTGGTCACCAAGCCGTTCCCGTTCGAAGGCCGCCGCCGCATGCAGGTGGCACTCAAAGGCATCGAGGAACTGAGCCAGCACTGCGACTCGCTGATCACCATTCCCAACGAGAAGCTGATCACCGTGCTTGGCCGCAACGCCACGATGATCCAGGCCTTCCGCGCCGCCAACGACGTGCTGCAGGGCGCCGTGCAGGGCATCGCCGACCTGATCGTCCGACCGGGCCTGATCAACGTCGACTTCGCCGACGTGCGCACCGTGATGTCCGAGATGGGCCTGGCGATGATGGGCACCGGTTCCGCGCGCGGCGACGACCGTGCCCAGGCCGCCGCCGAATCGGCGATCCAGAATCCGCTGCTGGACGACGTCAACCTGGCCGGCGCGAACGGCATCCTGGTCAACATCACCGCCGGCCCGGACTTCACCATGTCCGAGTTCGACGAGATCGGCCGCACCATCGAAGGCTTCGCTTCGGAAGACGCCACGGTCGTGGTCGGCACCGTGCTCGACCCGGACATGCAGGACGAAGTGCGCGTAACCGTGGTCGCCACCGGCCTGAATCGTGCGGTGACCCGCCAGGGCCAGCGTCCGGAGCAGCGCGCGCCGATCAAGCTGGTGCGCAACGCCACCACCGGCCAGCCGGAGTTCGGCGACTTCGACAACGGCGGCGACGCTGTTTCCAAGGCCGTCGGCGGCTCGATGGGCCTGGGCCTGCGTCGGGCCAGCAGCGACGCCGGCGCGGCTTCGGCCGGCCCGGCGCCCGCCGTGGCCGAGCTGCCCAGCGATTACCTGGACATCCCGGCGTTCCTGCGCCGCCAGGCGGACTGAGCAAGGCCGACCCGACGGGCCGCAACGCCTGTCGGGCCGGGGTTTTAACGGGTGCGGGCCGCCTCTGGCGGTTCCTGCCCGGTGGCAGGGACTTGTCCTCCGTGCCGCCGAACGCCATGTCCTCTTTGCTGCCGGGTCCCCGTGACCCGGCAGCTTTTGGACAGGACGACCCCGTTTCCTGACAGTTTTGTTAAGATCGAGCTAATCGACGTACGTCCCGACCGGCTGAGGCCGTGTCCGGTTCAGCGCGCGTCTGGGCTCGTCATTCAGACTTCATGCCATGACCCAGCAACGCACTCTCAAGAACACGATCCGCGCCACGGGCGTCGGCCTGCATAGCGGCGACAAGGTCTACATGACCCTGCGACCGGCGCCGGTGAACCACGGCATCGTGTTCCGCCGCGTGGACCTCGACCCCGTGGTGGAAGTGCCCGCCAGCGGCGAACTGGTCACCGAGACCACGCTGTGCACGGGCCTGACCTGCGACGGCGCGAAGATCCAGACCGTGGAACACCTGATGTCCGCCTTCGCCGGCCTGGGCATCGACAACGCGATCGTCGAACTGTCCTCGGCCGAGCTGCCGATCATGGACGGTTCCTCCGGTCCGTTCGTGTTCCTGCTGCAGTCTGCAGGCATCCTCGAGCAGGATGCTGCCAAGCGTTTCATCCGCATCAAGCAGCCGGTGGAAGTGCGCGAAGGCGACAAGGTCGCCCGTTTCACGCCTTACGATGGCTACAAGCTGGGCTTCACCATCGAGTTCGACCACCCGATGATCCCGGCCAAGCAGTCGCGCCAGGAGATCGAGTTCTCCACCGCGGCGTACATCAAGGAAATCTCCCGCGCGCGCACCTTCGGCTTCATGCGCGACCTGGAGTACATGCGCGAGCGCAACCTCGGCCTCGGCGGCTCGATGGACAACGCGATCGTGCTCGACGAATTCCGCGTCCTCAACGACGATGGCCTGCGCTATACCGACGAGTTCGTGCGCCACAAGATCCTCGACGCCATCGGCGACCTGTATCTGGCCGGCGGCCCCATCCTGGGCGCCTACGAGGGCTTCAAGTCCGGCCACGCCCTCAACAACAAGCTGGTTCGCGCCCTGCTGGCGCAGCAGGAATCCTGGGAATGGGTCAGTTTCCCGGCCGGCCAGGCGCAGCCGCCGGTCGCCTACGGCACCCCCGCCTACGCCTGAGCCTGTCCTGACAGGACATCCCCCACCGCCGGTGGGGGTGGCATGCCACCGATGTCATGGAACTGTGAACTCACACCGAGTCGGTTCCTGAACTTAACGGTTTTTTAATAGTTCTCTAACTAAACCACGGCCGGGCGTCGCTAGGATGCGACGTCCGCGTCTTCTCATGCTCTTCACGCGGGCACCGGGCGGAGCCCCGGAGGACATCAGCGCGGCTTGCGTCGCGGACTGGATTCGATGTCCTGCAGGGATGCCAGCGCCTCGCGCAGACCTTTGTGCGTGGCTGCTGAAACCGGCTTCGACTGTCCAGGGTTCTTCGGCATTGGGGAATGCAACGAAGCAGTGGCGGTCTTGGGGGTCACCCGTGTGACCTTCAGCCCGATGGATCGGGCCGCATCGATGAGTTGTTGTTCGGCCAGCCGCAATTTGGCGTGCCAGACCGGCGAGTCGACCAAAAAAACGAGCTGCTCATCCTTCACGTTGGCCAATCGGCAATGGGTCGCCAGTGAAGGGGGCAGATGGGGGCGCAACTGCCTGTCCAGCGCATCGAGCCACAAGGCTCGGCGCAAGGGGTTGCCGGCTTTTTCCGACAGCGCGGCCTCGATGGCCTGCTGCGGGAGGGAAGGGCCGCGTGCGCTGGATCTGGACTTGGACATGAATAAACCTATGGCTTTCAAGAAGATCGTAATCAAATCGCGTGAAACCCGGAGTCAGCGACTGGTCCGCCAGCTGCAGGGTTTCGCAGAAAATCGACCGCTGACCGTGCTGGGCGTGGTGCTCGGCGTCGGCATGCTGACAGGGTTCGGCGCCAGCGGCGCGATCGGCATGGCGAACAAGTCCGGCCTCGAGGCGCAGGTCGCCCACCAACAGGCCGAACTGGCCAAGGTGCAGCGCGAGTCGCAAGCCCAGGTCAACGCGCTGGCGGCGCGGTTGGGCGAACTGCAGGCCCAGGCCACCCGCCTCAACGCGCTGGGCGAACGCCTGACGCAGATGGGCAAGCTGCAGGATGGCGAGTTCGACTTCAACGAGCCGGTCGGCGTCGGTGGCGGCGACGAACCTGCGCAGGATATGCCGATCACCGACTTCAAGGATGATCTAGGGCAACTCGAGCAGCAGTTCTCCGCCTCCGGCCAACAGCTCAACGTCCTCGCGTCGCTGATGTTCGACCACCAGCTCGAACAGAATTCGGTTCCCTCGCGGATGCCGATCCGCAACACCTACATCACTTCCGGCTTCGGCGGTCGCGCCGATCCGTTCAACGGCGGCGCCGCCAACCACAAAGGCATCGATTTCCACGCCAGCGTCGGCGACCCGGTCATGGCCGTGGCCGATGGCGTGGTCAGCTATGCCGGCGTGCGCGGCGGCTATGGCAATGTGGTCGAGGTCGACCACGGCAACGGCTATGTCACCCGCTACGCCCACAACTCGCGCCTGACGGTGAAGGTCGGCGACCTGGTCCGGGCCGGCAGCCAAGTGGCCAAGGCCGGTTCGACCGGGCGTTCGACCGGTGCCCACGTCCATTTCGAGGTCTGGAAGGACGGCCGGGTCATGAATCCGCGCAAATTCCTCGGCGACAACAACACGCCGGTGGGCCGCCGCGGCCGCGCCTGAGCGGGCCGGGGGCCTTATTCGGCGATGCTTGAGTTCGCCTGACCCCGCCCCAAGCTACAATAGGCATTGCCATAGACAGGGCGCTTTGCGCCCTGTCTTGTTTGCGGCGGTCGTCGGGGAGCCGGCGTCGGTCAAACGGTTCCTCCTTTTCGGCGCATCTTCTCGGTGCAATTCAACCGGTTTCTTCAATGATCAACAGTCTGCTTACCCGCGTCTTCGGCAGTCGTAACGAACGCCAGCTTCGTCAGCTCAACCGCATCGTGGCGAAGGTCAATGTGCTCGAGCCGGAAATGCAGAAGCTCACCGACGCGCAGCTGCAGGCCAAGACCGAAGAGTTCAAGCAGCGTATTGCCGGCGGCGAGACGGTGGACAAGATCCTGCCGGAGGCCTTCGCAGTCTGCCGCGAGGCGTCCCAGCGCGTGCTCGGCATGCGCCACTACGACGTGCAGCTGATCGGCGGCATGGTGCTGCACCTGGGCAAGATCGCCGAAATGCGTACCGGCGAAGGCAAGACCCTGGTCGCGACGCTGCCGGTCTATCTCAACGCGCTCGAAGGCCAGGGCGTGCACGTGGTTACCGTCAACGACTACCTGGCCCGCCGCGACGCCGCCCAGATGGGGCGCCTTTACAACTGGCTGGGCCTGAGCGTGGGCGTGGTCTATCCGGGCATGCCGCACAGCGACAAGCACGCCGCCTATGGCGCCGACATCACCTACGGCACCAACAACGAATTCGGCTTCGATTACCTGCGCGACAACATGGCGCTGTCGCGCGCGGACCGCTACCAGCGCGGCCTGCACTACGCGATCGTCGACGAAGTCGACTCGATCCTGATCGACGAAGCGCGTACCCCGTTGATCATTTCCGGCCCGGCCGATGAATCGCCGGAGCTGTACATCCGCGTCAATCGCATCGTCCCGCAGCTGGTCCGCCAGGAAAACGAAGAAGCCGAGGGCGACTTCTGGATCGACGAGAAGGGCAAGCAGGTCCACCTGTCGGAAAGCGGCATGGAGCACGCCGAAGACCTGCTGCGCAAGGCCGGCATCCTCACCGATGACGATGGCCTCTACTCGGCGCAGAACCTGGGCGTGGTCCATCACCTCAACGCCGCGCTGCGTGCGCACGCGCTGTTCCAGCGCGACGTGGACTACATCGTCCGCGACGGCGAAGTGGTGATCGTCGACGAGTTCACCGGCCGTACGCTGGCCGGTCGCCGCTGGTCCGACGGCCTGCACCAGGCGGTGGAAGCGAAGGAAGGCGTGCCGGTGCAGCGCGAGAACCAGACGCTGGCCAGCATCACCTTCCAGAATCTGTTCCGCATGTACAAGAAGCTGTCCGGCATGACCGGCACGGCCGATACGGAAGCCTACGAATTCCAGAGCATCTACGGCCTGGAAGTGGTGGTCATCCCGACCAACCGCCCGACCGTGCGCAAGGATCACCCGGACCAGGTCTTCCTCAACCGCAAGGGCAAGTTCAACGCGGTGCTGGCCGACATCCAGGACTGCAACAAGCGTGGCCAGCCGGTGTTGGTCGGCACGACGTCGATCGAAACGTCGGAGATGCTCTCCGAGCATCTGCGCAAGGCCGGCGTGGCCCACGAAGTGCTCAACGCCAAGCAGCACGAGCGCGAAGCGACCATCGTCGCCAACGCAGGCCGTCCGGGCGCGGTGACCATCGCCACCAACATGGCCGGCCGCGGTACCGACATCGTGCTGGGCGGCTCGCTGGAGACCGAACTGCACGAACTGGGCGAGGAAGCCAGCGAAGACCAGCGCTTCCGCGTCAAGACCGAATGGCAGCGTCGCCATGATGCGGTCAAGGCCGCCGGCGGCCTGCACATCGTCGGCACCGAACGCCACGAATCGCGCCGCATCGACAACCAGCTGCGTGGCCGTTCCGGCCGCCAGGGCGACCCGGGTTCCTCGCGCTTCTACCTGTCGCTGGAAGACAACCTGATGCGCATCTTCGCTTCGGACTGGGTCCAGAAGGCGATGCGGATGATGGGCATGAAGGAAGACGACGTCATCGAGGACCGTTTGGTCAGCCGCCAGATCGAGAAGGCGCAGCGCAAGGTCGAAGCGCACAACTTCGATATCCGCAAGAACCTGCTCGACTTCGACGACGTCAACAACGATCAGCGCAAGGTGATCTACGCCCAGCGCGACGAGCTGCTGGACGCCGAGTCGGTGAAGGACAACGTCGACGGCATCCGCAGCGACGTGATCTACGACCTGGTCGCACGCTTCGTGCCGCCGAACTCGATCGACGACCAGTGGGACCTGCCCGGCCTGGAAGCCACCCTGCAATCCGAACTGGGCGTGGACGTGCCGCTGGTCGCCTTCGCCAAGGGCCAGGAAGAACTCGACGCCGAGCAGATCGCGCAGAAGGTGCTGCAGGCCGTGGACACGCACTTCGGCGACAAGGAGACCGCGGTCGGTCCGGAGACCATGCGCGCGCTCGAGAAGCACGTGATGCTGACCGTGCTCGACCAGGGCTGGAAGGAGCACTTGGCCAAGATGGATTACCTGCGCCAGGGCATCTATCTGCGCGGCTACGCACAGAAGCAGCCCAAGCAGGAATACAAGAAGGAAGCCTTCGAGCTGTTCTCCGAGATGCTGGAAGAGGTCAAGCGCGAAGTCGTCAACCTGCTGGCGCGCGTGCGCATCCGCAGCGAAGAGGAAGTGCTGGCGATGGAAGCGCAGGAGCGTTTGCAGGCCGAAGCGCGGCTGCGGCAGTCGCAGTTCCAGCACCAGGCGGCGGGCGGCTATGGCACCGAGGACGAGGTCGCCGAAATGCAGGGCGGCGGCGCCGGCGCGGCGGTTGCGCAGGTGACGCGCGAGGCGCCCAAGGTCGGTCGCAACGATCCGTGCCCGTGCGGCAGCGGCAAGAAGTTCAAGCATTGCCACGGACAGCTCAGCTGAGCTGAGCTGTCCGTGATGCCGCCCGCGTAGCGGGCGGCATCCCCCCAAGTCCGCGTAGCGGACTTCGGGGCCCCACGTTCCTTGCTTCCTATCCCCGCGGCTGTCGCCGCGCCCCCTTAACAGAAGGGGGCTTTCCTCCGGCCAGATCAGCGCGCGGAGGAAGCGTCCAGCAGATCGCACCGAGCGGTTGGGCGGGTGGGCTCGGCCCTGGCCGGGACCATACGCGCCATGGACGGCGCGTATGAGGCTCCAGGAATGGATTCACGGCGCTTCCCGGCCGGGGCCGAGTCCAGTCGCCGCTCATGACGTTCTCCGCCGGTATTGCCCATCGGCCATTTCCCACGGCAAAGTCCAGGCATGCCTGATTCCTTGCGATCGATCCATGTCGTGGCCGGCGTCATTCGTGACGCACGCGGCCGCATTCTGCTGACC
>Ga0160447_100811_pt1 | contig 13449 bp, 14 predicted proteins | sample HID1973K_E1MG_FD_108222 | JGI IMG/M metagenome (GOLD analysis project Ga0160447, IMG submission 108222) | Enriched mosquito-associated microbial communities from UW Madison campus, WI, USA - HID1973K_E1 MG | ecosystem: Host-associated > Arthropoda: Insects > Digestive system > Unclassified ...
CAGCGGACGGAATTCCTCTTCGGTCAATTCGCCCGACAGCCGGCGGCGGACCTGGTCAGCGTACTGCGCGACACGTTCGTCGACGATGCGTTGGTCGATCTGATCGTATTGGTACATTCGGGGCCCCAAGTTCTTTTAAAAGCGCGGCGTCCTAGGTTACGCAGCGCGTCTCGTCCATCGAATATCCATTGAGTCGCTGTCGCGAGCGTCGTTCAGACGAAACGCTCATTTGCTAATGACAAAAACAGATATGGATATTGGAAAAATTGGACTGATAGTAAAGAACCTGCTATATATTGCAAACGACTGAAAAATTACTTTGATATGCCCGGTAGTAATAAGCAAAGGCTATAAATGAATCTGCATCAGTTCCGCTTCGTGCGTGAGGCCGTTCGGCAGAACTTCAACCTGACCGAAGCCGCGAAGGCGCTTTACACGTCGCAGCCGGGCGTCTCGAAGGCGATCATCGAGCTGGAGGACGAACTCGGCGTCGAAATCTTCACGCGGCACGGGAAACGCGTGAGATCGCTGACCGAGCCGGGGCGCATCATTCTCGCGTCGGTCGAGAAAATTTTGCAGGAAGTGGAGAGTCTGAAGCGGGTCGGTAAGGATTACGCTGCGCAGGATCAGGGCAATCTCGTCATCGCCGCCACGCACACGCAGGCGCGCTATTCGTTGCCAGCGGCGATCGCGGAGTTCAAGAAGCGCTTTCCGAAGGTCCACCTTTCGATTCTGCAAGGCAGCCCGACGCAGGTCGCGGAGATGGTGATCCACGATCAGGCGGATATCGCCATCGCGACCGAGGCCATCGCCAACTATAAGGAACTGGTGTCGCTGCCCTGCTTCCAGTGGCAGCACCTCGCCGTCATGCTGCCGGATCATCCGCTGCTCGAGCGCAAGACGCTTACGCTCGACGACCTCGCGCAATTTCCGATCATCACCTACGAAGCATCGTTCGCCGGGCGCACCAAGATCAATCAGGCGTTCGCGCTGCGCAATCTGACGCCGGACATCGTGCTCGAAGCCATCGACGCGGACGTGATCAAGACTTACGTCGAACTGGGGCTCGGCGTCGGGATTCTGGCGGATATCGCGTTCAACCCGGAGCGCGACAAACATCTGCGCGCGATGCCGGTCGGCCATCTGTTCGGCACCAACGTCACACGGCTCGCGCTGAAGCAGGGCGCGTATCTGCGCAGCTATGTGTATACGCTCGTCGAACTGCTGTCGCCTTCGCTGAACCGCAAGCTAATCGAGCAGGCGCTGTCGGGCGAGCACGAGAGCTACGAGCTCTGAATAAAATGGCAGCACGCGCTGCCGCAAAAAATTCCCTCCCTTGGAGACCTTTCCGATGACGTTGTCGAAGTTCACGCGCCGGCTCGTGGCCGGCGCAGCATTGTCTGTCCTGACCGCCGCCGCGCACGCGCAACTGAAGGTTGGCATCGATCTGTCCAGCACCGGCCCCGCCGCCGCGATCGGCATCACCAGCAAGAACGCGATGCTGATGTGGCCGAAGACCATCGCCGGGCAGAACGCGGAGTACATCATCCTCGACGACGGCTCGGACCCGGGTGCGGCCGTGCGCAATATCCGCAAGCTGATCAGCGAGGATCATGTCGACGTGATCGTCGGGCCGAACATCACGCCGGCCGCGCTCGCCGCGCTCGATCCCGTCGCCGAATCCGAAACGCCGATGATCACGCTGATCGGCTCGGCATCGGTCGTGGAGCCGCAGGAAGGCAAGAAGGTGTGGGCGTTCAAGATGGCCCAGACCGATCGCGCAATGGCCGACGTGATGACGCGCTACATGGCGAATCACGGCGTGAAGACGGTCGGATTCATCGGCTTCGCGGACAGCTATGGCGATAGCTGGCTCAACGAGTTCACCAAGTTCGCCGATCTCCGGCATATCAAAATTGTCGCGAGCGAGCGTTTCAACCGTACCGATGCCAGCGTCACCGGGCAGATTCTCAAGCTGATGGCAGCCAAGCCCGACGCGGTGCTGATCGCGGGCGCGGGCACGCCGACCGTGCTGCCGCAGCGCACGCTCGTCGAGCGAGGCTACAAGGGCGCGATCTACCAGACGCACGGCATCGCGACTCCGGAGTTCATCAAGCTCGGCGGCAAGGATGTCGAAGGCACGCTGTTCCCGACGCAGCCGGTCGTCGTCGCGAGCACGCTGCCGGCCGATCATCCGTCGAAGAAGGCGGCGCTGGCGTTCGCGAATGCGTATGAGGACAAGTACGGCAAGGGCTCGGTCACGCAATTCGCGGGCGATGCGGCCGGCGTGTATCCGCGCCTGCAGGACGCCGTGGCGCGCGCGCTGAAGACGGCCAAGCCTGGCACCAGGGAGTTTCGCGTGGCGCTGCGTTCGGAACTGGAGCACGCGCATGAACTCGTCGTGCCGAACGGCGTGGTGAACACGAGCGCGACGGATCACGTCGGTCTGGATCAGCGCGCGAGCGTGATGGGTGTGATCAGGAACGGCGCGTTTACGTATCTCGCCCAGTAAATTCCGAACTTCGCGAAGTTCCGAAAACGTCCTGCCGTTGTTGCTTGCCGGCGCGAGCGTTTTCGGTCATAATCGCCGACTCGATTAGCTCGTTGCCTTGTCTCTTCTGGTACGAGCCGATTCGGCCCAGGTGGTGAAATTGGTAGACGCAGGGGACTCAAAATCCCCCGCCGCAAGGCGTGCCGGTTCGATTCCGGCCCTGGGCACCAGGATTTTTCGAAAAAGCCGCTCCATGTGAGCGGCTTTTTTGCGTTTGGGGCGGGCGTGTTCCGTCGCGCTGACGGATTTGCGCCAGGCCTTTCTCACTCGACGCCCGAGCGGCGTTCAGTTTCATCCTGAAGCACTTTCTTGTCGATATAGCGAACCAGCCAATCCGCCACAACCGGAGCGCCGTATCTGGCGAGGGCGCACGTTATGACGACAGGCCAATACTCCCGAAAAAATCCCAACACGAAGTTCATCATCTTCCTGATCCCGCTTTACATTCATTCAACATGATTGAAAAAAAGTAGTACACCAAAGCATCCCGCAGCGGATGCATCGGCAAGATTGCCCTGACATCTTCACTAAACGAAGCCACGAGCAAGTATATCCACAGCAGCACGCCAATCAGAGAGGCGAAAATTCCCATATTTGCGATAACGATCGCCCGACCGAGTCGTTGCCTCGTCGCCCACAACCCGCTGCGCATTTCACTCGGCAACACCGCCAGCGCGATGTTCAAACTGACGCTGGAAGCAACGAGCGAGATCGGAAAGAAATCGTCCCGGCCGGGCTGCTTCAACGCCACCCGCAATATGTATTCGATTGCGCCCATGAAGAGCGGCAATCCGACGATCAACTGCCGCGCCGTCGCCTCGAAGCCGTTCGATTGCATTGCCGTCATCCTTTCGTAGCCGATGACACGCAATTTCGCCGATGACGTGACGCCGCGGAAGTCGTCCGAATGGCCAACCCTTGTCAACCATCACGCGCGCGCGAATGTGCGCAATCGCGTAGACGGACCGCACCGCACCGGCAAGAATGAGTCACCATCGGCATTTCAGAATCCCGGCGCGCGGGGCATCGCGGGGATGCTTGCGCGCGCGGCGCCCGCAGTTCGGGTTGCTTAGGACTTTCCTGATGTCGTGATCCGCTCGCGCGACGCGGCGAGCCATAACTCGAAGAAGAGTGCGACATGAATCGACCTGAATACTCGCTGTCTCTCGACTCCGTCATCTGCCATCGCTGCAACTTCGTGTCGCCCGCCGAGGAGGACACCTGCCCGTCCTGCGGGGCCGATCGTCAGGGCGCGATATTCACGAGCGCAGCGGAAACCCGCGCGCCTGCGGCGTCCGTGCCCGTGCCGCTCGACATCCTCGATTGGGACGACAGCCACTGGCTGCAGCGCATGGTGCGCCGCAGGATGCTGACGTCCTATCCGAACTTCGTCGAACCGGGCGACTCGCAAGAGACGCAGCGCAAGCCCGCACGCACGGGCATCGCGGTGCTGGTCGGCGGGGTGGTCGCGAGTCTCGCGGTCGGCGCGTATTTCTACGTGCAACTGGACGACAACGCCCCACCGGCGAGCGTGGAACCCGGCATCAGCGTGGTTGGTCTGGTTCGCGAGCGCGCAGCCGCGCTCGTTGCCGATGCTTCGCGGCATGCTTCGGCGACGCGGTCCAAAGCGGAATCGGCGAATGCGCAGGCCGTCGCGCCAGCGTCATCGGCGATGGCGCAACCGAACCACCCACGAAATGAACACGCGCCAGCCGCGCCGGCTGCCCCGGTCGCCGCGCGTCCGGCGACGGAAACGCCGGCGATCGTCACACGCGCCGAGCCGCGCGTCGCCGCAGCGAGCACGCCGGCATCAGTTAGCACGCTCGCGGCCGCTGCGCCTGCGAAGCCTTCGATGCCGGCCGCGCCCGCGACAATAAGCACCCCGGCAAATCCGCCTGCGCCGATCGTCGCGTCATCGACTGCGGTCGCCGCGGCGAAGCCCGCAACGCCGAACGTCATGACGAGCGCGGCGGCTCCGACAGCCGCGTCCATCGCTGCGGCAGCGCCATCGATCAAACAGGCGACGCCGGTGATCGCATCGGCGCAAAAACTGGAAGCGCGCATGAGCACGACGCCCGTCGCGGCAAAACCCGCGACACAGCCGACGCAGCCGACCGAGCCGCCGCGCAGCAAGACCGCAATCGCCACGCACGACAAACCGGCCGTCGCGCCGACGGTCGCCTCGATCGAAAAGCCCGCCCCGCCTTCGGCTCAACCGGTCCAGGAGCCGCTTCCCGCAGCCGTCGCGCGCAGCATCGCCGCGGCTCAGCAGGCGCTCGCCAGCCGCGATCTCACCGCCGCGCGCCGGCACATGCGCAGCCTCTATGCGAACGAGCCGCGCAGTCCGGAAATCCAGCAGCTTGCAGCCGAACTGTCGCGTCAGGAGCGCGCACGCGACAGCGCGATGGCGAGCGCACGCACCTGCGCCGCGAACGAAGACCCGGCGTGCGCGTTGCGCAACGCCCGTCGCGCCGTGGCGCTCGACCCGCGCAACGCGCAGACGCAGGCGACCCTGCGCCGCGCGCTCGCCGTGCAGAACGAAACCAACACCGAGTACTTCCGCCAGGCGAGCGGGATTCCGAAGCCGACCACGCCGACGATGGCCTTCGACGGCCACTGGCGCGCAGGCACGCGGCATGGCTCAACGGCGGACGACGAAGCAGCGCGCATCACGCTCTTCGGCTGGGGCGTGCCGACGGTATCGAAAGGACGCGGCGACGCACACTGAAGCACGGCGAAACAAATCCGCCGGTTGCGAACGGAATAAGCCACCGCGCCTATCCGTTTAAAGGTGACGAACGAACTGACGGCGCCCCGCGCCCGAGGAGTTACCATCATGCAAACCGGATTGTGGAGCCGCCTCGGCGCTTGCGCCGCCGCGGTCGTGACGTTGGCAGCTCTCGCCTCGTGCGGCGGCGGCTCGGACAACAGCATGCCGGCCGCCACGCGCTTCAAGATGTCGATCGTCGTATCCGATGGCGCCGTCGCCGCGCCGCACACGGACCCGAACCTGAAAAACGGTTGGGGCGTCGCGTTCAACCCGAACGGCTTCGTGTGGGTCGCCAACAACGGCACGCAGACGGCCACGCTCTACGACGGCAATGGCGTCGTCCAGTCGCTCGTCGTCTCGATTCCGCCGACCGCGACGGGCCCCGCGAACCCCACGGGCATCGTCTTCAACAAGGGGCCGGACCTCACGCTCACGCGCAATGGCAAATCGGGTGTCGCCGCGTTCATCTTCTCGGGTGAAGGCGGCTCGATCACCGCATGGGCGCCCGCGGTCGACATGACGCACGCGTTCACCGTCGTCGACGCGAGCGCTTCGGGCGCAATCTACAAAGGACTCGCGATCGCCACCACGGCGGCGGGCGGCCATCGCCTGTACGCGACCGACTTCCACAACAACAGGATCGATGCCTTCGACGGCACGTTCACGCCACTCGTCGTTCCCGGCGGATTCAGGGATGCGCAGATCCCGGCGGGTTTCGCGCCGTTCGGCATCCAGGCGATCGGTTCGAAGATCTTCGTGACCTACGCAAAGCAGGACGGCGACGCCGAAGACGACGTGCCGGGCGCGGGCCAGGGCTTCATCGACGTGTTCGACGTCGACGGCAATCTCATGCAGCGCTTCGCGCAGAACGGTCCGCTGAACGCGCCGTGGGGTCTCACGCAGGCGCCCGGCAACTTCGGCTCCTTCAGCAACGACATCCTGGTCGGCAATTTCGGCGACGGCACGATCAACGCGTTCGATCCGACGAGCGGCGCATTCGTCGGCCAGTTGATGAACACCGACGGCACGACGCTCGTGCAGCGCGGCCTGTGGGGCATCGCGTTCGGCAACGGTCTGCAGGCGCAGCCGACGAACACGCTCTTCTTCGCCGCCGGGCCGAATTTCGAAGCCGACGGCGTGTACGGCCGCATCGACATGCAATGATGCGCGCACCGCGTTTCCCTGGGCGATAACGCCGGCCTCGGACGTCCCTGCGTCCGCATGCGTATCGCCACGCTCGGCGCCGCCCGCTGTCGGGGCGGCGCTTTTTTGCCTACGCGAAACGCGGCCCGCGAGCGCCTGGCGCGGCTTGCTAGAATGCGCGCTTCAACTCCGCTCATCCGATGGACCTCGAAACCCTCCTCTTCTCCCAAGGCTTCGGGTCGCGCCGCCAGTGCCGCGGGATCGTGGCCGAAGGCCGCGTGCGCGTCGCAGGCGTCCTGCGCGACGACCCCCACGCGGACTTCTCCGTCACGCCCGGTCTCGAATTCGAAGTCGACGATCATCACTGGACGTATCGTGAAAAGGCGTACATCGCGCTCAACAAGCCCGCGGGCTACGAATGCTCGCGCGATCCGCAACATCATCTGAGCGTGTTTCATCTGTTGCCGCCGCAGCTCGTCGAGCGCGGCGTGCAGGCCGTCGGCAGGCTCGATCAGGATACGACCGGACTGCTGCTTCTCTCCGATGACGGCGCGTTCGTGCACGCGTTCACATCACCGAAACGCAAGGTGCCGAAGGTCTATCTCGCGACCGTGCGTCATCCGCTCGACGACGTGCAACTCACGAAACTGCGCGAAGGCGTGCTGCTGCACGGCGAAACGAAGCCGAGCGCCGCGCTCGCGGCAGAACGCCGCGACGAACGGCTGCTCGAACTCACTGTGCTCGAAGGCAAATACCATCAGGTGAAGCGCATGGTGGCTGCAGCGGGAAACCGCGTGGAGAAGCTGCATCGCGAGCGCGTCGGCGGGTATGCGTTGCCCGCCTCGCTCGCCGAAGGCGCGTGGCGCTGGCTCGACGAGGGCGATCTCGCCGCGCTGCGCGAGACACCTTGACTTCGCGTGCGTTGCGCGCGCACGACCCCATCGATGGCCTGATGTCCGCCCGGGCCAACGAGCGCCCGCATCGGCGCGCATTCGACATGCAAATCAGTACAAGCCCTTAAGCACGGGCGCTGCGGCGCAGCATGCCTTCCGCGATCCGCCCTCTTATACTGGTCTTACGGATACCAATAATGACTATCAAAAAAGCAGGAGGGCATCATGGTCTCCCACTCGACCGTCGCGCTGATTGCGTTCGTCGCGCTGAGCGCTGTCCTCATCGGGGTATTGGCCGTCGTCATGCACATGCGCCACAAGTATTCGCCGAATCTCATCGGCGCATTGATCGGCGCGTTGATGTGCTTCGTTCTGCTCGAAACGATTCCGGCGCTGATTTAACGCCGCGCGTTCGCGCGTAGGAAATCGTCGACCGTCGGGTGGCGCAGCGCATAGCCCAGTTCGCGCTTCAGGCGCGCGTTGGAGAGCCGCCGCGATTCGCGCATGAACGAAAGCGTGACCGGTTCCAGACTCGCTTCGGCTTCGCGCCGCGAAATCCGCGGCACGCGCGGCAGGCCGTACGCATCGGCCACGCGATCGAAATAATCCGCCATGCGCAGGTCGGTATCGTCCGAGGCGTTGATCACGCGCTGTGGACGGCCACGCGACAACGCGCGCACGAGAATTGCCGCGAGATCGTCGGCGTGAATGTGGTTCGTATGGACGTCGTCGGATTCCACGAGCGCCGGCATGCCCTTTTCGATGCGCGCGAGCGGCAGGCGATTGGCCGCGTAAATGCCCGGAATCCGCGCGATCGACACCCGCCAGCCGCTCCCGACGCCAGCCGCGCGCAACTGCCGCTCCGCCGACACCCGCCGCCGCGCACGTTCGTTCTCGGGCCGCGCCGGACGCGTTTCGTCGATCCACGCGCCGGCGCAATCGCCATAGACGCCGGTCGTGCTCGCGTAGACGAAGCGCGTGCGCGGTCCGCTGCCGCGCTTCGTGGCCGCGCGAAGGCCGTCGGGTACAATGAAAGCCGTTTTTCCGGCTCGATCCGGATGCAGCCAGTGGCTCCTCGCGCCACGCGCCGCCGAGCGTCGCGGCCGGCGCAAGGCGGCGATCAGCGCGCGCGTGCGGCGGTCCGCATCGCCGTCGCGCTGAGGCGGCGCGAGATGCAGCACGTTGCGCGCAAGGCCCGCGAGCCTCTGGAGGCTGCGGCGCACATCGAGATCGCCGGAAACGGGCGTCGCGCCCGCCGCGCGCAACTCGCCCGCGCGCTCCGGATGATGCGTGAGCGCGATGACGCGCGGCGCGGCGGCCCGCGCATGCAGAAGCGGCAGCGCGCGCATGCCGACATCGCCGCATCCGACGATCAGTACACGCGCGCGGCGAAGGTTTCGAGTGGCGATCATCCGGGCATTCTATCCGTCGCCTGAAACCCGCGTGCGGCGTCGCATAAAGACGAACGAGACAACTCCACACATCGCAGAAACAGATCTATGGCTTTCAACGTAACGCTCCGGCAAAGCGGCCGGCAGTTTCAAGTGGAACCCGACGAACCGGTGCTGAGCGCCGCGCTGCGCCAGGGCATCGGCCTGCCGTACGGCTGCAAGAACGGCGCGTGCGGCTCCTGCAAGGGCGCGGTCGTCAGCGGCGAAGTCGAGCAGGCGCCGCATTCGTCGTCGGCTTTGTCGAACGACGAAAAAACCCGCGGCCTCGCCCTCTTCTGCTGCGCGACCGCGCAGACCGACCTCGAAATCGACGTGCGCGAAGTCGCGGGCGTCGGCGACGTGCAGGTAAAAAAGCTGCCGTGCCGCGTGAACGCGCTCGAACGCCGTGCCGACGATGTAATCGAACTGAAGCTGCAGTTGCCCGCGAACGAGCGCCTGCAGTATTACGCGGGACAGTACATCGAATTCATCCTGAAGGACGGCAAGCGCCGCAGCTATTCGATGGCGAGCCCGCCGCATCACGAAGGCCCGCTCGAGCTGCATATCCGCCACATGCCGGGCGGCACGTTCACGGATCACGTGTTCGGCGCGATGAAAGAGCGCGATATCCTGCGCTTCGAAGGCCCGCTCGGCACGTTCTTCCTGCGCGATGAATCCGAGAAACCGATCGTCCTGCTCGCGTCGGGGACGGGCTTCGCGCCGATCAAGGCGATCATCGAGCATGCGGTGTTCAAGAACCTGAACCGGCCGATGACGCTCTACTGGGGCGGCCGCCGCAAGAAGGATCTCTACATGATGGAGCTCGCCGCGCAATGGGCGAAGGAGATCCCGAACTTCACCTTCGTGCCGGTGCTCTCCGAGCCCGACGCGGACGACAACTGGACGGGCCGCACGGGCTTCGTTCATCGTGCTGTCATCGAGGATCTGCCAGACTTGAGCGCGTTCCAGGTGTACGCGTGCGGCGCGCCCGTGATGGTGGAATCCGCGCAGCGCGATTTCACGCAGCATCATCGGTTGCCGGAGGACGAGTTCTACGCGGATTCGTTCACCAGCGCGGCGGATCTCGCGCATCCGGTCTGAATCCGCATGAAGCCTGCACGCGGACAAAAAATCCGCGTGCACGGTTTACAGGCGGCAACCGCTTAACGTATCCTTCGCGAATGATCAAAATCCTGAACGCACTTCGACGTCGCCGCTCGCCGCTTCCCTAGGGATGCCGCTGGCTCGTCATGCATTTGCGCTCACGGTTCGGTTTGTTCGAAGCGTACGAAATGAAGCCACGGAATTCCGTGGCTTTTGTTTTTTTCGCGTCGTCTTCTTCTTTCTCTCGCACTAGCTTTCGTGGAGCCCGCTGTCATGAATTTCAATGAGTACCCCGTTGATTCGCTGATGTACATCACGAACCGGCCCGAGATCGTGTTCACGCACGGCAAAGGTTCCTGGCTCTACGACAACACGGGCAAGCGTTATCTCGACTTCATTCAGGGCTGGGCCGTCAACTCGCTCGGCCACTGCAACGAAGGCATGATCGAGGCGCTGGAGAAGCAGGCGCGCACGCTGATCAATCCGTCGCCGGCCTTCTACAACGCGCCGATGGCGCAGCTCGCGGGCCTGCTCACCGCGAACAGCTGCTTCGACAAGGTGTTCTTCGCCAACAGCGGCGCCGAAGCGAACGAAGGCGCGATCAAGCTCGCGCGCAAGTGGGGCAAGAAGTTCAGGAACGGCGCGTACGAGATCATCACGTTCGATCACAGCTTCCACGGCCGCACGATCGCGACGATGTCCGCGAGCGGCAAGGCCGGCTGGGACACGATCTACGCGCCGCAAGTGCCGGGCTTTCCGAAGGCCGATCTGAACGATATCGCGTCGGTCGAGAAGCTCATCGGCGAGAAGACCGTCGGCGTGATGCTGGAGCCGATTCAGGGCGAAGGCGGCGTGCTTCCGGCGACGCGCGAGTTCATGCAGCAACTGCGCGAGCTGACGAAGAAGCACAACCTGCTCCTGATCGTCGATGAAGTGCAAAGCGGTTGCGGCCGCGCGGGGACGTTGTTCGCATACGAGCTCTCGGGCATCGAGCCGGACATCATGACGCTCGGCAAGGGCATCGGCGGCGGGGTGCCGCTCGCGGCGCTGCTCTCGAAGGCGGAGGTCGCGTGCTTCGAGGCGGGCGATCAGGGCGGCACCTACAACGGCAACCCGCTGATGTCGGCGGTCGGTTATTCGGTGATTTCGCAACTCGTCGCACCAGGCTTTCTCGAAGGCGTGCGCGAGAAAGGCGAGTATCTGAAGCAGGAACTGCTGAAGCTGTCGGCGGAGCGCGGCTTCAACGGCGAACGCGGCGAAGGCCTATTGCGCGCGTTGTTGCTCGACAGCGACAAGGGTCCGCAGATCGTCGAGAAAGCGCGTCTGATGCAGCCCGACGGCCTGCTGCTGAACGCGGCGCGTCCGAATCTGCTGCGCTTCATGCCCGCGCTCAACGTCACGAAGGACGAGATCGATCAGATGATGACCATGCTGCGCTCGGTGCTCGATTCGCTGTGATCATCCGCACGTTCGACACAGCCGATCGCGATGCCGTGATCGCGCTGTGGCGCGAGGTGTTTCCCGAATACGCGGATGCATCGCGGCCGCAGCGCGATCCGGCGTTGTCGATCGCCAACAAGATGAAGACGCAGCCGGAGCTGTTTTTCGTCGGCCTGGTCGATGGTCGCGTGATCGGCACGGTGATGGCCGGTTACGACGGGCATCGCGGCTGGGTGTATTCGCTGGCCGTCACGCCGTCGCTTCGCGGACGCGGGTTCGGCGGCGCGCTGATGACTCATGCGGAAGCTGCGTTGGCGAAGCTTGGGTGTCCGAAGGTGAATCTGCAGATTCTGTCCGTCAAGACGGAACTGCGTGGGTTCTATGAAAAGCTTGGGTATCGGATGGATGAAGTCGTGAGTCTCGGGAAGCGGCTTTGAAAAAAAAAGGCCGGCTGCAAGAGCCGGCCTTTCTTCGCCAGTGAAGCGACGCTTACTCGCCCAGATAAGCCGCTCTGACCTTCGGATCGTCGAGCATGATCTTCGCGTCGCCGGACATCGTGACCATGCCCGAATCCATCACATAACCGCGATTCGCGGCCTGCAACGCGAGACGCGCATTCTGCTCCACGAGCAGCACCGTCAGCCCTTCCGACGAAATCTCGCGCACCACTTCGAAGATCTTCTCGACCATGATCGGCGAGAGACCCATCGACGGCTCATCGAGCAGCAGCAGCTTCGGACGCGAGAGCAGCGCGCGCGCCATCGCGAGCATCTGCTGTTCGCCGCCCGAGAGCGTACCCGCATACTGCGACGCACGTTCCTTCAGACGCGGGAAGAAACCGAACATGCGCTCGGTGTCCTTCTGGATCGCATCCGTGTCGTTGCGAAGATACGCGCCCATCTGCATGTTCTCGAGAATCGACATGCGCGCGAAAATGCCGCGGCCTTCCGGCACCATCGCGAGGCCGCGCTTGAGCAGTTCATGCGTCGGTACGCCCTTGATCGACTGGCCCATGTACTCGATATCGCCGCCCGAGTACGGCTTCAGACCGGTGATGGCCTTCATCGTCGTGGTCTTGCCCGCGCCGTTCGCACCGATCAGCGTGACCAGTTCGCCCTGCCCGACTTCCAGATCGACACCCTTCACCGCCTGGATGCCGCCGTAGTTCACCTGCAGACCCTTGACCTTCAACATTGCGCTTGTGGTCGCCATTTAGTGTACCCCCGCACCCAGATATGCCTCGATCACCTTCGGGTCCTTCTGCACGTCCTGCGGCAGACCTTCGGCGATCACTTTGCCGTAATCGAGCACCGTCATGCGGTTGCACAATCCCATCACGAGTTTCACGTCGTGTTCGATCAACAGAATCGTCTTGCCGTCCGAGCGGATCTTGTCGAGCAGACGCGTCAGTTCGACCTTCTCCGTCGCGTTCATGCCGGCGGCCGGTTCGTCGAGCGCGAGCAGCTTCGGATCGGTCGCCAATGCGCGCGCGATCTCCAGACGCCGCTGGTGACCGTACGACAGATTGCGCGACGTGTAGTCCGCGTACTGCAGCACGCCCACGTACTCGAGCAGTTCGAGCGCGCGTTCCTTGATCTCGCGCTCTTCACGGCGCTCGGCGGGCGTCTGGAACACCGCGCCGATCAGACCATGCTTCGTGCGCACGTGACGGCCGACCATCACGTTTTCCAGCGCGGTCATGCCGCCGAAGAGGCGAATGTTCTGGAACGTGCGCGCGATGCCCGCCTTCGCCACCTGATAGACGGCGGTCGGCGTGTACGCCTGACCATCGAGCTTGAACTCGCCGGAATCGGGCGTGTACAGACCGGTGATCACGTTGAAGAAGGTCGTCTTGCCAGCGCCGTTCGGGCCGATCAAACCATAGATCGTGCCTTCTTCGATCTGAAGGCCCACATCCGACAAAGCCTGCAAGCCGCCGAAGCGCTTGTTGACGCCCTTGACGGAAAGTCGCGTTTGTTTTTCGCTCATGTTCTGGATCTCCGCCTTATGCGCGCACCGGCTTCTTGCCGCTGCGCTTCGCGATCTTCGCGATCTTGTCTTCGTGTTTCGCGGCGGGCCACAGGCCTTCCGAGCGATACAGCATGATCAGCACCATCG
>Ga0160447_100814_pt1 | contig 13430 bp, 8 predicted proteins | sample HID1973K_E1MG_FD_108222 | JGI IMG/M metagenome (GOLD analysis project Ga0160447, IMG submission 108222) | Enriched mosquito-associated microbial communities from UW Madison campus, WI, USA - HID1973K_E1 MG | ecosystem: Host-associated > Arthropoda: Insects > Digestive system > Unclassified ...
CTCCATCGCGATCAGCAGATGGGTCATACGCAGGCTGGACCTCAGCGAGCCGATCTAAGGCTCCGGCTTGGTGGTCACAATGCAGCGGATATCCTTTCACGCGGACAGCAAAAACTAGTGGTCTGCGCACTGCGTATTGCTCAGGGACATTTGGTCAGTCAGGCGCGCCGTGGCCAATGTATTTACCTCGTCGACGACCTGCCATCGGAGCTCGACGAGCATCACCGCAGCGCTCTTTGTCGTCTGCTGGAAGAATTACACTGCCAGGTCTTTATCACCTGTGTAGATCATGAATTGTTGAGGGAAGGCTGGCAGACGGAAACGCCAGTAGCTTTGTTCCACGTGGAACACGGCAGTATCACCCAGACCCACGACCATCGGGAGTGAATGCATGAGCGAAAATCAAACGTACGATTCGTCCAGCATCAAAGTGCTGAAAGGACTTGATGCCGTACGCAAGCGTCCCGGTATGTACATCGGCGATACGGACGATGGCAGCGGTCTTCACCACATGGTGTTCGAAGTGGTGGATAACTCGATCGACGAAGCTTTGGCCGGCCATTGCGACGACATCAGTATTATCATCCACCCGGACGAGTCCATCACCGTCCGCGACAATGGTCGCGGCATTCCGGTTGATGTCCACAAAGAAGAAGGCGTTTCGGCAGCTGAAGTTATCATGACCGTGCTCCACGCCGGCGGTAAGTTCGACGACAACTCTTACAAGGTTTCCGGCGGCCTGCACGGTGTGGGCGTATCCGTTGTAAACGCCCTTTCTGAAGAGCTGAATCTGACTGTTCGTCGCAGCGGCAAGATATGGGAACAGACCTACGTTCACGGTGTTCCACAAGAGCCGATGAGAATCGTCGGCGACAGCGATACCACCGGTACCGAGATTCACTTCAAGCCCTCGGCAGATACCTTCAAAAACATCCATTTCAGCTGGGATATTTTGGCGAAGCGGATTCGTGAACTGTCATTTCTTAACTCCGGCGTTGGCATCGTTCTGAAGGACGAGCGCAGTGGTAAGGAAGAGCTCTTCAAGTACGAAGGTGGTTTGCGTGCATTCGTTGAATACCTGAACACCAACAAGACTGCGGTCAACCAGGTCTTCCACTTCAACATCCAGCGTGACGATGGCGTGGGTGTCGAAATCGCCCTTCAGTGGAACGATAGCTTCAACGAAAACCTTCTGTGCTTCACCAACAACATTCCTCAGCGCGATGGCGGCACTCACTTGGTGGGCTTTCGTTCGGCGCTGACGCGTAACCTGAACAATTACATCGAACAGGAAGGTCTGGCGAAGAAACATAAAGTCGCGACCACCGGCGATGACGCTCGTGAAGGTCTGACCGCAATCATCTCGGTGAAAGTGCCTGATCCGAAGTTCAGCTCGCAGACCAAAGACAAACTTGTGTCCTCCGAGGTGAAGACAGCGGTCGAGCAGGAAATGGGTAAGTACTTCTCTGATTTCTTGCTTGAAAACCCGAACGAGGCAAAAGCGGTCGTCGGTAAAATGATCGACGCTGCGCGTGCCCGCGAAGCTGCGCGTAAAGCACGTGAGATGACTCGTCGAAAAGGTGCGCTGGATATCGCAGGCCTGCCGGGCAAACTGGCTGACTGCCAAGAGAAAGACCCTGCCCTTTCCGAACTGTACCTTGTGGAAGGTGACTCCGCCGGCGGATCCGCCAAGCAGGGGCGCAATCGTAAGACTCAGGCTATCCTGCCACTTAAAGGCAAGATCCTGAACGTTGAGAAAGCTCGCTTCGACAAGATGATTTCCTCCCAGGAAGTCGGCACCTTGATTACTGCATTGGGCTGCGGCATTGGTCGCGAAGAGTACAACATCGACAAGTTGCGTTATCACAACATCATCATCATGACCGATGCTGACGTCGACGGTTCTCACATCCGCACCCTGCTGCTGACCTTCTTTTTCCGTCAATTGCCAGAGTTGGTCGAGCGCGGCTACATCTACATCGCCCAGCCGCCGCTCTACAAGGTGAAGAAGGGCAAGCAGGAGCAATACATCAAAGATGACGACGCCATGGAAGAGTACATGACGCAGTCGGCTCTTGAAGATGCGAGCTTGCACCTGAACGAATCTGCGCCTGGCATTTCCGGTCCTGCACTGGAAAAACTGGTCAACGATTTCCGCATGGTCATGAAGACGCTCAAGCGCCTGTCGCGGTTATATCCACAGGAACTGACTGAGCACTTCGTGTATCTGCCACCTGTTTCGATGGAGCAGTTGTCGGATCACGCAGCCATGCAAGATTGGCTGGCCAAGTTCGACGAGCGCCTGCGCGTCGGCGAGAAGTCAGGTCTGGTCTACAAGGCGAGCCTGCGTGAAGACCGCGAGCGTAATGTGTGGCTGCCTGAGGTTGAGCTGATCTCCCACGGACTGTCCAACTATGTGACGTTCAACCGGGACTTTTTCGGCAGTAATGACTACAAGACTGTGACCGCTCTGGGGGCACAGATCAGCAGCCTGCTCGAGGAAGGCGCCTACGTGCAACGTGGCGAGCGTAAGAAACCTGTCACCGAGTTCAAGGAGGCCCTTGCCTGGCTGATGGCCGAGAGCACCAAGCGCCATACCATCCAGCGATACAAAGGTCTGGGCGAAATGAACCCGGATCAATTGTGGGAAACCACCATGGACCCGAGCGTGCGTCGCATGCTCAAGGTCACGATTGAAGATGCGATTGCAGCCGATCAGATCTTCAACACATTGATGGGCGACGCCGTCGAACCACGCCGCGACTTCATTGAAGCTAACGCACTGGCAGTGTCGAACCTGGATTTCTAAAGGTTTTCGACCGCTAAAAAAACGAAACCCCGGCCGATTCATCATCGGCCGGGGTTTTTATTTTCTGAGAACTGTCTCGCTATCGGACAGTTATTCGGTTCATGTTTCTAACAGGAGATTGTGCTCCGATATAGAGACTGGCTTTCTAGACGCGATTGGCGATCAATGCTGTTTCAGCAAGCTGACATTCGTACGTTTGGGTGTTCCATCTTTATTACATTTCTAGAGACCGTTGGTCGAGAGACTCACACAAGTCACAAACCTTGCGCATAATCAGACCGTTGAGCGATGCCGACGGTGATAGCTATCTGTCCCGACGCAACCAATGGTCGCCGACGCAGTACCCCCGGACGCGACATACGTCGTGACGGATCAGCAGTCATCGACTTATCCATGCGCCCCGCATTTCGCATGGTTGATGTGAATCCCCCCCTTTTTTGGTTTGCCTCTTCCGAGACACCTCGGTGCGGTAGCTATACCAAAAATTTTGTTCCTGCCTGTAGTACCCCTGCCGCCAGACCTCTGGCTTGCAGGTGCCACCTGCCCTCTTATTCTCGTGAGGTCAGCGTCCGGCGCAAATTCCTAGCGCTTCCTCTCGCCCAGTACCGGCGTTCAGCCGGCCGGTTTGCGGTTCTGTTTTGCCTGTTTTTCTATCCATTTTTTGGCCCTGTCGCGGAAAAGGATTCGTGAATGATCAACCGGAAAAATTTCCTGACGTTGCTCGTGGTCGTTCCCTTTCCTTTGGCCGCAATGGAGAGCAAACCGCAGAGCGTAGAAGTGGGTGGTTTTGATTTCACGCCCAGCCTGAAAGTCAGCGGGCAGTACGACGATAACTTTCGAACCTTGCCTGACCACGAGGAATCCTCCTGGATTACTTCCGTGCGCCCGACGTTTCTGCTGCAAACCCAGACCCGCACCAGCGGTTATGAACTGGAATACGCCTTCGACAGCCGGACCTATCAGGATCATGCCGATGCCAATCACGTCGATCAGGCACTCAAGGGCAGAAGCGTCATGGAGTTCGACGCTCGCAATCGCCTGAATCTGGAGTTGGGCTATCGTCGCGCAGAAGACACCGTACAGACCGCAGAACCCCGCGAGAACGACAAGTACACCTTGAAAAACGGCAAAGTCGGATACACCTATGGCGCCCGTACCGCGATGAATCAGATCGCGGTCTCGGCCGAATACCAGGAACTGCGTTATCGAAACAGTGGCACGCTCAACGATGACAAAGAGCACGACACCACAACGTACATGGGTACCTGGTATCACCGACTGGGAGGCAGTACTCGCGCACTGGCCGAGTTACGCCACAGCGATTTCGATTACGTGATCAGCAACAGTCCGCGCAACAGCACTGGCGATGCCGCGCTGGTCGGCATCACCCGCGACATCAGCGCCAAGCTCAGCGGCAGCGTCCGGGTCGGCTACGAGCGCAAGAATTTCGATAACAGCGACGTCAATGATTACAGCAGCCCGACCTGGGAGGCCAACGTTGAGTACAAGCCGCGCACCTACTCGACGTTCTCCCTCAACGCGCGCAAGTCGTTCGAGGAAGGCGACGATGGCGCCAACACCGTACATGACACCAGTACCAGGCTCGGTTGGCGCCACACCTGGTCGCCGTGGATCGCCACGGATGTTCATTACCGATACGCCGATCTTGAATACCTGGGTGTCGGTGGTCGTGACGACAAGCTCAACACCTACGGTGCGTCGGTGATCTACTCGCCTACTCGTTGGGCCGATGTCTCGCTGGGCTATCAGCGCTGGAAGAACGACTCGGATCTCGACGATCAGACCTACACCCGCAACGTGTACATGCTGACGTTCGCCCTCACCCTTTGAAATCCAGCTGGGCTGCGAGGGTCCTGTGGACCCGTGCTAATCCGCAACGGAGGTTATCCCATGTCCATCCGCCGCATGTTCTTCCTCACCCTGCTCTGGGTATGCAGTGCGCCCGCTTTCTCGGCGGCTCAATACACGCTCAGTTCCGGAGACAGCATCTCCATCAACGTGGTTGGTGAAACAGAATTGACCTTCAAGAAGATTGTTCTGAATGACGCAGGCGCGTTCAGCTACCCCTTCATCGGTGAGGTCATGGCAAAGGGTTTGACGGAGGGACAGGTGGAACAGCAGATCGCTTCGAGACTGAAGAACGGTTATCTCGTCGATCCAAGGGTGTCTGTCAGCGTGCTGGAGTACAGACCGTTCTACATCGGCGGGGAAGTGAAGTCGCCTGGCGGTTATGCCTTCAAACCGGGTTTGACGATGGACCGCGCAATCGCTCTTGCCGGCGGGCTCACGGAACGGGCATCTGACAAACGCATCAGCATCATCCGCGGGAAGGATCCCAGTCGAGCCGCTGCGAAGGCATCGCTGAACACCCTGGTTGAACCAGGCGACACCATTAACATCGACCAGGGGTTCTTTTGATCATGGGCCAGATCAGCATAAGCAGGCGGAACGAGATATCACGTCACTCGGTGGGTGTGCCCGAGGAAGATCGGGACTTTATCGACTCGCGCAAAATTGGACAAACGTTGTGGGCGAGCAAGTGGAGCATTTTCAGCATAACTCTCCTCGCTGTGCTCCTGGCGGCGGTGGTCATGCAAACCATCACACCGGTGTATCGCGCAGTGGCCTCGTTGGTCATCGAGCCGAAAGGTGCGTCGCTGATTTCATTTCAGCCGCCTGCCGATCCGAACAATCCCACAAGCGATTACCTGCAAACCCAGATCAGCCTGATCCAGAGCCGCGGTGTTGCCGAGCGCGCGGTCAAGCAGTTGAACCTCACCGAGCATCCTGAGTTCGATCCCCGCCAGCGGCCGTACCTGATGACGCGCCTGAAGTCGATGATCTCCGCTCTAAGCCCGGGCTTGTTTCCTGCCAGTTGGAGTCAAGGTGAAGCGCTGACCCCGACCCAGATATTCGACGCGACGGTGATGGAGTTGATGGAGCACACCTCGGTAGGCTCTGTGGGCAAGAGCCAGTTGGTGACCATCGGTGTGACGCTGAAGGACAAACAGACCGCCGCTGATGCCGCTAACGCGCTGGCCCGTGGTTATCTGGACAGTCGGCTCGATGCCCAGGTCAATGATTCGCTGACGGCCAGCCGCTGGATGGATACCCGAGTGGTCGAGTTGCGCACCCAGTTGCAGGAATCGGAGAACAAACTTCAGGCCTATCGCGATGCGCAAGGGTTGGTAGACGTAGGAGGCGTCACGACAATCACTGCCAACGAGTTGGCCAAAACCAGTGATCGCATGATCGATGCACGACGTGAACGCGCCGAGGCGCAAAGTCAGTATCAACAGGTTCAGTCCATCGCCGGCAAGAGCGCCAGCCAGCTGTCGACTATTCCAGCGGTCATCAACAACCCGGTCATCCAGCAGTTCCAGGCGGATGTGGCCAAGGCGCAGGCCAAGGTTGACGAATTGTCCCGACGTTATGGCGATCTTCACCCGAAAATGGTCGCGGCACGCTCTGATCTGGCTGCGGCCAAGGCCAGTATGGCGACTCAAGTCAGCCAGGTGGTCGCGGGTCTGCAGAACAACTATCAATTGGCACAGGCGAACGAGAACGCACTGCGGGCTTCGGTGAACACCAGCCGTGCGCAGATCCAGGACATCTCGCGCAAGGAGTTCAAGCTGCGCGAGCTGCAACGTGACGTCGACAGTAACCGCTCGTTGTACGAGACCTTCGTCAACCGCCTGAGAGAAACCACCGCCACGGCTGAAATGGGTTCGAGCAATGCGCGGATCGTCGATGAGGCAATCACTCCGCTGCTGCCCAATACGCCACGCAAATCTCTGATTTTTTCGCTCGTCGCCGCGTTGGCATTCGGCGTGGCGTGCGCGTTGTCGTTGCTGCGCGATGCGATGAAAAACACGGTCAAGTCCAGCGAGGATGTCGAGAAGAAAATGCATCTGCCGGTGCTGGGTGTGGTGCCGTTGCTGCAAAAGAAAAACCGGGGCCGCATTGCCCGACAGTTCGAGCGCAACGACGACACTGCATTCAGCGAGGCCATCCGGACGACGCGCACCGGGGTCATGCTCAGCGATATCGAGGCCCGCCGTCATGTTCTGGTGATCACCTCCTCCGTGCCTGGCGAGGGCAAAAGCGCAATCGCGGTCAATCTGGCCTGTGCGTTGGGGCGGTTGGAGCGGGTGTTGCTGATTGAGGCCGATCTTCGGCGACCGACGCTGGCGAAAAATCTGGGCCTGAACAACGGGCAGATAGGCTTGGCCAATCTGGTCAATGGCAGCGCACGCAGCGGCGAATGCATTCAGCAGGTGGGCGATATGGATGTTCTGCCAGCCGGCGCGGTGCCTTCCAATCCGCTGGAGCTGCTGGCTTCGCCGCGCTTCACCAGCTTTCTCGATTGGGCCAGGCAACGTTACGACCGCATCATCATCGACTCACCGGCAAGCCACTCGGTCAGCGACGCGGCGTTGCTCTGCGCGCTGGCCGATGCGGTGCTCTATGTCGTGAAGTCCGACAGCACATCCACGCCCGTCGTACAGCGTGGTGTCGGGCAGTTGCTGCGAAATGGAGCGCCGGTCATTGGCGTAATTCTCAACCAGGTTTCGGCGGTCAATGCCCGCTACGACCATCAGGGCTATTACGGCTATCTGCCGGGAGAGGCCTACCAGGCAAAGGTGTAACGGGTTAACGGCGAAGGTCGCTAAAGGGAAATCAACAGCTCAGCCTGGGCAACGTCTTACAGGCCCTGCGACGAACGCTTGGGAGTATCACCATGCTTGCTCGACGCTTACATCCTTCGGTCAATCGAAGGGGCTTGACGTTCTGGGCCCAGTAGTCAAGTGCCACGGTCCTGTCCACACTGGTCATCTGCTATCTGGTCTTAGACCAAGTGGGCTACATCGCCACCGAATACCGGGTACTGATCCTGTTAGGCGTGTTGGCCTCGGTGCCCATTTACACCGCGCTGCACGTTTATCACAAACGCTACGGCTATGGTCTTGGCCTGCTGCGTCTGTTGGCGGGCTGGTCGGTGTTGATGGGCGCATTGTCGGCGGTGGTGCTGGTCTGCCTGAACTATGCCGACCTTGATCAGGATCTGTTGGCGAGGATGGCCGTCTTCGGCTTTCTGGCACAGGCTTGCAGTTATTTGCCGCTGCGCTGTCTGACCAATCTACATGCCCGCTGGCTGCGTTATGAGCGCACGGCAGTGATCGTCGGCACCTGTCCGTTGGCGTATAGCCTGGCGCGACAGTTGAGAGAGCGGGTTCCGATATTGGGCATGGTCTCGACCGGCAACGAAGAGGTCGAGCATGTTGCCGATGACAGCGATTTGCCCGTGCTCGGCGCCCTGCCCGGCCTGAATGATCTGGTGACACGTAACAGCATCAGGCGCGTGTACATCGCTATGCCGCTGAGCAAGGCGGCGCAAATCGAGGCCATTTACCTGGCCTTGCTGGACCTTAATGTCGATGTAGTATGGATTCCCGACTTCAGCAGCATGATGCTGCTCAATCAATCCATTTCGCAGATTGAACAATTCCCCGCGATCTACCTCAACGAGACCCCGCTCAGCTCCCATCCCGCGGCAGCCTTGGGCAAGGAGTTGTTTGATCGGGGGCTGGCCCTGGCGGCGTTGATCGTTCTGTTCCCGGTGATGTTCGCCGTGGCGATTGCGGTGAAGCTTTCCTCGCCGGGCCCGGTGTTCTTTCGCCAACCGCGCCATGGCTGCAACGGTCTGGTGATTCTGGTGTGGAAGTTTCGTTCGATGCGTGTGCACGACGACACCGAGGTCAAACAGGCTACCCAGAACGACTCACGCATCACCCGCGTCGGCGCCTTCATCCGGCGCACGTCGATCGATGAGCTGCCACAGTTGATCAACGTTCTGCGCGGCGAAATGGCAATGGTCGGGCCCCGTCCACACGCGGTCGCCCATAATCATTATTACGGCGACAAGATCATTGCCTATATGGCCCGGCACCGGATCAAACCCGGGATCACGGGGCTTGCGCAGATCAGCGGTCTGCGGGGAGAAACCGAAACCCTTGAGAAGATGCAGAAGCGGATCGAGAAGGATCTGGCCTACATCAATCACTGGTCGCTCTGGCTGGACATCAAGATTCTGGTGAAAACGCCTTTTACCCTGTTCTCACGCGACATCTATTAAGCACAGCGGCAAGCGAAGGAGATGGGCATGGCAGATCCGGAATTTACCGCCAACGATTTACCTGGCACAGGGTGGCGCGGCTCGGTTCGGCAGTTGTGGCGGGCGCGGCTGGTACGCAATATCGTCACCACGATCACGGGCAGCGCCGGGGCGCAGGCGATCAACCTGGCGCTGATTCCGCTCATCATGCGCATCTACGGCCCCGAGGCATTCGGGGTGGTCGGCACGTTCCAGAGTCTGACGATCATCCTCATTCCCTGGTGCGCGCTGACCTATCCGATGGCGATCGTCTTGCCTCAGTCGGATCGAGATGCTCGCGGATTGATTCGTCTGTCGTTGTGGGTGGCGGCGGTGATCTGCGGCGTCACTGCCCTGCTTCTGTACTGTTGGGGTGAGCAGGCGTCCAGAGCATTGGGCATCGATCTGCTGATTCCCTATTTGATGCTGTTGCCCATCGTTATGTTCAGCTCCGCGGTCCTGGAGATTACCCAGCAATGGCTTTATCGCAACCAGCGGTTCAGCCTCACCGCGCGCGCCGCGACCTTGCATGCGCTGATCTACAACGCCACCCGCAGTGGAGCCGGTCTCATCCTTGCCACGGCGCCGGTGCTGGTGGTGACCAGCGCGCTTTACTACGTTATCCACAGCGCACTGCTGTTGGTCGGTATTCGTTTGCGACGTGAGCCGAGCATGATGACTCGCGCCGCGCAGGACACCCAGGAACCCCGAAAAACACTGCGCCAGCTCGCCGCTGAGTATCGCGACTTCCCACTGTTCCGCGCCCCACAGGTTTTGATCAACGCGCTCTCGGTGCACATGCCTACGCTTGTTCTGGCATCCGCTTTCGGTGCGGTGCCGGCGGGCTTCTTCGCACTTTGTCTCCAAGTGCTGGCGATGCCGAGCAACTTCATCGGCAAGGCGGTGGGCAGTGTCTATTACCCGCGTATCACCCAGGCCATTCATGCGCGTGAACCGGTAGCCGGTTTGTTGATTCGAGGTGTGGCGGGCATGTCGCTTGCGGGGCTGGTCCCCTTCGCCGCGTTGGTGATTGCAGGGCCTTGGCTGTTTCATCTGGCTTTCGGTGACCAATGGGACACTGCAGGCGAATACGCACGGTGGCTGGCGATTTCCGAGTTCGCCGGGTTCATCGGCGGGCCTTGCCTGGTCGCGATACCCGCGCTGTCGCTGCAGAAAACCTTCCTGGTGTTCGAGGTCGTCAGCACCAGTCTGCGGATTTCAGCGGTGCTGGCGGGAGCGTTTTTCTTCAAGGATGCCTTGGCAGTGGTCATGGCCTTCGCCGCTGCCAATGTTCTTATCAACCTGTCGATGATCGTCATCGTTCTGTTCGAGGGGCGGCGTTGGCATCGCCGGCTGTCGCTGGAACCGTCCTGATTCAAAACTGATTTTTCGCTATCGGGCGGCAGCTGCGTCTGCTGTTTGTCTCTTCCCCCTGAGGGTCTCTACCATGAACACTGACAAGGTCTGCGCGATCATCCTCAACTGGAACGGCGCCGAGCAGACGCTCAACTGCATGCGTTCTCTGGCGGCCTGTGGGCCTATTCCCGTCGTGATCATCGACAACGATTCGCACGTTGCCGATTACCAGAAGCTGCACAGTTTCATGCGCGGCCAGGACGCCGGCGAGACGCTTATCACCACGCAAGACGAGATCGGTTCCGAGACTCGCAAATATGCTTATTGCCTGATCAGGAATAACGGAAACCATGGGTACGCCGGCGGCAATAACGTGGGGATCGATTATGCGAACCGCGCCGGCTACGAATATTTCTGGATACTCAACAACGACATCACCGTCGAGCCCGGTGCGCTTGAGGCCCTGATGGAAACCATGGACGGCGATCCTCGTTGTGGTTTCAGTTCGTCGGTGCTGGTCTATGCCGATAACCCCGAAATCGTGCAGTGCGTCGGCGGCGGGACGGTCTATCCCTGGCTCGGCAAGACCAAATTGATCGGCAAGAACGCCGAGCGCTCGCAACTTGCGACGCTGAACCTGCCCACCCCGGATTACCTGATGGGGGCCTCGATGCTGGTTTCACGTCGGGTCATCGAGCAGGTCGGTTTGATGGACGACCGCTATTTCATGTATTCCGAAGAGGTCGACTGGCAACGTCGCGCCGCTGGCCGGGGCATTACCTGCCATGTCGCGCTCGGCAGTTTTGCCCGGCATGGCGACAGCGGCAGCACCAAGGGCAAAAGTCATCTGTTTCACTTTTATCGAAACCGCGCGGCGATCATGTACAACCGTAAATTCCACTCGACCACCTGCTGCGTCGTTTCTTCGCTGGCGCTGGCGTCCATCACGGTTCTGCAAAACAGTCGCAGCCCCAAGAATATTCGTTACGGCCTCAAGGGGATCAGCGAAGGCTTCGCGTTTTCCTGGCACTGACGAATAAGGCCCGCTCCCCTGCTCCAGGGTTTCACCGACGAAGGTATTTCGCTGTGACCAGAAGGCTATTTTCCTACCGGACGCTGTTGTTCGTTCTGCTGTTCCTGAACTCGGCGTGCCTGTTCCTCACCGACAATAAGAAAGCCGGCCTGCCGTATCTGCGCGAGATGTTCATCGTAGCAGTCGTGCTCTCAGCCTTGGCTTTACTATTGCTCTGGAAGCGTGCGCATCAGTCCAGAGCCGCCTTTTGGGTGGTGTGTTTTGGCTTGCTGCTGCCGCTATTGTCGGCATTCCTGGCCAGTGCCAAATTCGGACAACCGATGCTCTTCGGCCTGCTGGAAGAGCGCCGCAGTTTTCTCTATCTGCTGTTCTTCCCGGCCTTGTACCTGATGATCAAGGCACGACCGACGCAGGAGGAGCTGGAGCGGTTCTTTCTGATGTCGGGCCTGGCGTGTGTGCTGGTTGGCTATCTGTATTACCTGGGGATCATTCCGGAAAACAGCGACGTAGCCTTTACCGTCGATGAAAAGGACTACGGGCTCAATCCGCTGCGCCCCAACCGTTTCAGTGTCGGCGCGGCGTACGTCAGTGTGTGCGCCTACATGCTGATGTATCGCCTCAGACGCGACTACTCATTGGCATCGGTCGCGCTATTGCTGCTGTTCGCGTCGTATCTGTGGCTGGTACTTCAGACCCGCAACACCATGCTGGTCTGGGCGCTGGCAGGCATGTGGATATTTCGCAGCCGCTGGGGCGTCATTCTCAAGTCGGGCGTCGCCGTGGTCGCCATCGTGGCGGTGGCGTATTTCATCGTCCCGGATTTTTTTACCGATCAGTACCAGAAATTCAACGCGCTGCTGTTTGAAGCCACCAGCGAAGGCGGCGTTCGGGCGACCACTTCGGACATTGTTCTGCAGGAAATACAGCAGAACTACTACATCGGCATGGGTGCCTTGTCGTTGCAGTGGCAGAACGGCTTCGCGCGGCTGTACAGCGCGTACTTCTACCTGTCCGATGTAGGGCTTCTGGGTGTGCTTTACCGCTTCGGTTTTCTCACTCCGATCATCGCGCTGTTCTACTACTTCGGTTACTGGCGAATCATTCGCCAGTGCCGGCGCAAGGGTGATCTGCTCAGTGCCCTGCAACTGGATTTTCTGCTCAACGCGCTCAACTTCTTCCTGTCCACGTCAATCATGTACGGAGGGGACCTGGCCGGGCTCGCAATTGCGGCGTTCGTTTACTTCGCACGCGCTTCAGCGGTGAACAATGCAGCCATCCAGCGCCCGGTTGAACCTCAGCGCGTTTATCGACAACCGCTTCAGCCGCATCGTTGAATCAGCGGCGCGCGGGTGCGGGTCCGTAGTCGCTGCACTTGGGCGCTTCGAGGTATCTGGACAACACCTGCCACTGGGGACGGTCCTTGCCATCGATGGGTTCCAGGTTCATGGGCTCGGGGCCCCAGCTTTCGCCTGAGGTCCAGTAGGCAACGGGAATGCAGTGCTGGCGCAGAAAACCGAGCAGGCGATCTGCTGCCTCGTTCCAGCGCGGATCCTTGTCGGGAAAACCCATCTCGCCGATCTGTCCGCGCCGACCATTTCGTTGCAGCCATTCGATGAAAGGCTTGACTCGCCCTACCCCGATATCCGGATCGATGGGCGCGCCTTTCGCATCCTTGTACACACCGCTGCCGTTCTGATCCATATACAGGTGCGCGGAAAACACCAGGTTATTGGCCGGGTCTTTCAGCGGCAACAGGGCGTCGTTGTACTGGGGCCAGCGCTCGGCACTGGACCAGGAGCGACCTTCGACAATGATCGGCCGTTTCGAATCTATCTGACGAATCGCATCGATCCCCGCCTGCGCCGCTTGTGGCCAGCTGGCGTCGGAGTCGTCATGGGGTTCGTTCATCAAGTCATAGGCATAGAGTGCCGGCGAGTCATGCCAGCGCTCGGCAACGCGCTGCATCAAATTCCGATAATGGTTGACCGTCACCTGTGAACTGCCAATCACCTGCCCTCGGTACCGAGCATAGTTATGCACATCAATAATCACACCGA
>Ga0160447_100815_pt1 | contig 13430 bp, 12 predicted proteins | sample HID1973K_E1MG_FD_108222 | JGI IMG/M metagenome (GOLD analysis project Ga0160447, IMG submission 108222) | Enriched mosquito-associated microbial communities from UW Madison campus, WI, USA - HID1973K_E1 MG | ecosystem: Host-associated > Arthropoda: Insects > Digestive system > Unclassified ...
AGCATCGGCCGGCCGGTTTCGATCGATCGCATGCGCGCGATCTGCAAGTGCTGATCGAGCGCGATGGTATTGCCGAACCACGCGAGATTGGTCGAGTTGACGAGAATGCCCGCGGGCGTTTCCTGCTCGCGGATCGTGTGCGCGATCTCTTCGCCGAAGATGTCCTCGTAGCAGATATCCACGGCGACCGGCTGGTTATGCACGAGAAACGCCTTCTGCGCGATCGGTCCGCGCGCGAGATCGCCGAGCGGAATGCCCATCAGGCGAACGAACCAGTGAAAGCCGAGCGGCACGAATTCGCCGAAGGGCACGAGATGATGCTTGTCGTAGCGATACACGCCGTTCACGTGCGGCGTGACGCCGAAGAGACTGTTGGTGAAATCGGTCGCGCGGCCATCGGGGAGAATCGTCACGCCGATCGCGCCGAAGAGTATCGACGAGTTCGTGCTGTCCGCGAAGTTGCGGATCGCGACGGCGAAGTCCTGCGGAATCTGCACGGACAAAACGGGCAGTGCGGTTTCGGGCGTGACGATCAGATCGGCGGGCTTCTCGGTGATGAGCCGCTTGTAGAGCGCGAGCGATTCATCGACGCCGGCCTGCTCGAACTTCATCTCCTGCTTCACGTTGCCTTGCAGGAGGCGCACGTCGAGCGGCGCGTTGGCGGGCGTCGTCCATTCGATGCGCGATAACAGCATGCCCGCGACGATCAGCGCAACGGCCGTGATGCCCGGCGCGAACGCGAGCCGCCGCGTCTTGCGGAAGTAGGCGGCCTGCACGATCAGCGCGGCGACGAGCGCGAGCACCCAGCCGACGCCATACACGCCGGCGATCGCACCGAAGCCCTTCAGCGGTCCGTCGACTTGCGCGTAGCCGCTCGCGAGCCACGGAAAGCCGGTGAACACGAGGCCGCGCAGCCATTCGCCGAGCGCCCACGCGCTCGCGAACGCAAACGCGCCGTGCCAGGTCGGCGCATAGCGTGGCGACGCGTCGATGTCGCGTGCGGTCGCGGTGTCTTCATCGCCGAAGCGCGCGCGTCCCGCGACGAACGACCAGACCACGCTCGACAACGCCGGATAGATTGCGAGATACAGCGAGAACAGCGCGACGGCGGCAGCGGCGAGCGGCGCGGCCATGCCGCCATAGACGTGCATGCTCACGTAGAGCCACCACACGCCCGTGACGAAGTTGCCGAAGCCGAACGCCCAGCCGGTCGCGGCGGCGCTCTTCCAGCCGCTGGTGCGCGAGAGCCACGCGAAGAACGACGCGAAGACGACGAGTTCGATCCAGCCGCCGTGCGGCGTCGGCGCGAAGGAGAGCGTGTTCACGGCGCCGAGCACGGCGGCGACGAGGTAATGCCAGAAGGGCAAGGCGCGCGGCGACTCGGAGATCACGGAAGCGTCGCGTTGACGGGAGAGGAAGCGAAACGATGAATCGGCCATTGAGCTGAAGCGGAGAGCGAGCGAACGAAGGAGGACGGGCGCGGACTCGTCCGGCGCCCGCGGCGCGTTTAATCGCGCAATTCGTCTTCGTCGTCGCCTGCGTGATGATGTTGCTGCGCGAGATTCGGCACGCGCCGCACGAGGAGAACGTGAATCTGCCGGGCGTCGCCGCGCAGGATCTCGAACACGAAATCGTCGATACGCACCTTCTCGCCGCGATGCGGCACGCGCCCGAAGCGATGCGTGACGAGACCGCCGATGGTGTCGACTTCGTCGTCGGAGAAATCGGTGCCGAATTCCTCGTTGAACTGTTCGATGCCGGTCAGCGCGCGCACGCGATACTTGCCGTCCGGCGTCGCGATGATGTTGCCGGCTTCCTCGTCGAAGTCGTATTCGTCCTCGATGTCGCCGACGATCTGCTCCAGCACGTCCTCGATCGTGATGAGGCCCGCGACGCCGCCGTATTCATCGACGACGATCGCGATGTGATTGCGGTTCACGCGAAAGTCGTGCAGCAGCACGTTCAGGCGCTTCGATTCCGGGATGAAGACGGCGGGGCGCAACATGCCGCGCACGTCGAATTCCTCTTCGGCGTAGTAGCGCAGCAGGTCTTTCGCGAGCAGCACGCCGATGATGTTGTCGCGATTGCCTTCGTACACGGGATAGCGCGAGTGTGCTTTTTCCAGCACGAAGGGCATGAATTCCGCCGGAGTTTCCGCGATGTTGACCGCGTCCATCTGGGCGCGCGGCACCATGATGTCGCGCGCGCAGAGATCGGACACCTGGAAGACGCCTTCGATCATCGAGAGCGAATCCGCGTCGAGCAGATTGCGCGCGTGCGCGTCCTGGAGGACTTCGAGAAGTTCGTCGCGCGATTCGGGCTCGTGCGAGATGAAATCGGTCAAGCGTTCGAGAAGCGAGCGCTTTTCCGGCGGTTTGTCGGAATGGCGTCGACTGGGATAGGGTTCGTTCATAGCGGAGCGCCCGGGAGTTCCCGGGCGCGGGTTAGCGGAAAGTTAAGCATACACCAAGGAAAAATGCGGGCTGCGTGGCGCGGCGCGCATGCCTTCAGCCATGCTAGCCGATAAATATGCGAGAAGTATGTCCAGCCATCGACCGTTGGCCGAACGGACAATGCACGGCAAGAAACTCATACAGATACGAAAAGCACACCGGTCACTTATTGCCCTGCGCCTGGCATCGCCTCAATAGCGCTTCCAGCGCCCGATCCGGCATGCCGCTTTCGCGCAGCGCCTCGACCGTCCGGCTGACGTAATCGAGCGTCGTGCCATAGCGCCCGCTCGCGCAGCCGAGCACGGTGCGTACGATCGGATCGGCGAGCTTGCCGGTATAGGACGTGGCCTCGCGGCGCATCACGAACGCGAGCGCGTCGACGCGCCGTCCGTCGGCGAGCGTGCACGGCAGCCACGCGGGCCGATAGGACGCCATCGCCATTTCGCGCCGCCACAGCACCTGGAGATGCTCGGTCGCATCGGCGCCCGCGAGCCGGAACGCCATGCCGGTGCACGAGCCGCCGCGATCGAGCGCGAGCACGAGGCCCGGCTGCTCCGGCGTGCCGCGATTCACGCGCGACCACAGATACAGCCCGCGATGGTAGCCATGCACCTTGCCGCGCACGGCTTCGAGCGTCGGCAGACCGGGGTTCCAGATGAGCGAGCCGTAACCGAACAGCCACAGATCCGACTTGCGATCCCAATGCACGAGCGCAGCTTCCCGGGACGCCGCCAGTTCCTCGTCCGTCAGAAGCGCGGATTCGCCGAGCGCGGGCGGATAGTCCGGGCAGGGCGCGGGCGTGATGTCGGATCGAGGCGAGGCGGGCTGCGTGGGTTCGGGCGTCTTGTCGTTCACGGGGCTTTCAACACATCGAGGACATCGGACGGCGTCAGGTCAAAGGCACGTCAAAGGCACGTCAAAGGCACGTAAGGATCGGAAAATCCCAGAGACTGCATGATATCCGTCTCGATCGATTCCATCTCCTGCGCTTCGCTTTCGATCTCGTGGTCGTAGCCCTGCGCATGCAGCGTGCCGTGGACGATCAGATGCGCGTAGTGCGCGGCGAGCGGCTTGCCCTGTTCGGCCGCCTCGCGTTCGACAACCGGGCAGCACAGGATCAGGTCGCCCGCGACGGGATCGTCCTCCGATTCCGCATAGGCAAAGGTCAGCACGTTGGTCGCGTAGTCCTTCTGCCGATACGTCCGGTTGAGCATCCGGCCTTCGTCCTCGTCGACGAAGCGCACCGTCAGCTCGGCGTCGGCGAAGAGCGACGCCTTGATCCAGCGCGTGACCGTCGCGCGCGGCAGGATCGCCTTGTGCGACGGATACGCCTTCGCGGCGGGAAACTGCATCGTGAGCGTGAGACGGGGCTTCATTCCGGCTTCGGCGATTGCTGGGCGACGCGCGCGGCTTCCGCGATCGCGGCGTCTTTTTGCGACTGCGCGTCGTAGGCCTCGACGATGCGCGCGACGAGCGGATGCCGCACCACGTCCGCCGACGTGAAGTGCGTGATCGCGATGCCGCGCACTTCCGACAGCACATGCTGCGCCTCGATCAGCCCGCTCTTGTGGCCGCGCGGCAAGTCGACCTGCGTCGTGTCGCCGGTGACGACCGCCTTCGAGCCGAAGCCGATGCGCGTGAGGAACATCTTCATCTGTTCGGGCGTGGTGTTCTGCGCCTCGTCGAGAATGATGAACGCGTGATTCAGCGTGCGGCCGCGCATGTACGCGAGCGGGGCGATTTCGATCATCTGGCGCTCGAACATCTTCGCGGTCTTGTCGAAGCCGAGCAGATCGTAGAGCGCGTCGTAGAGCGGGCGCAGATACGGATCGACTTTCTGCGCGAGATCGCCGGGCAAAAAGCCGAGCCGCTCGCCCGCTTCGACGGCCGGGCGCGTCAGCACGATGCGCTTCACCTGATCGCGTTCGAGCGCATCGACCGCGCACGCGACCGCGAGATAGGTCTTGCCCGTGCCCGCCGGTCCGATGCCGAAGGTGACATCGTGCGCGATGATCTGCTTCAGATAGTCGCGCTGCGCGGGCGTGCGTCCGCGCAGATCGGCGCGACGCGTGTAGAGCTTCGGCCCGTGATCTTCGTCTTCGCCGAGATCGATCGTCGCGCTCGGTTCATCGAACGGATGATCGGGATCGCCACGAAAGCGCGGATCGGCTTCGCCTTCTTCGCCGTTGGCTTCGCGCGCATCCCTCGCGCGGCGCGTCGCATGACGCGCTTCGACGAGCGCGAGCTGAATGTCGTCGACGGAAATCGGATCGCGCGCGCGGTTGTAGAAGTTTTCGAGCGCCGCGAGCGCGACCTTCGCGCCACGGCCACGAATCGAAATCTTGTGGCCGCGCCGCGAGAGCGTCACGTCGAGCGCCTGCTCGATCTGCCGCAGGTTCTCGTCGAGCGGGCCGCAGAGGTTGGCGAGCCGCGCGTTGTCTTCGCGCGGCGCCGTAAATTCAAGATGCTGCGTGGGAGCGTTCTTCAAAGTGAACTTGTGTTCCTGTCTTAGTGCGTCAGCTCGGGCGCCATCACCAGTTCGCCGCGTAGCGAGTGCGGATACGCGTGCACGATCTTCACGTCGATCATCTGGCCGATCAGCCGCGCGTGCGATTCCACCGGCGCGGGGAAATTGACGACGCGGTTGTTCTGCGTGCGTCCGGCAAGCTCGTTCGGGTCCTTGCGCGCCGGGCGCTCGACCAGAATGCGCTCGACGCGGCCGACCATCGACTCGCTGATGCGCTGCACGTTTTCCTCGATCGTCGCCTGCAAATGTTGCAGACGTTTGAGTTTGACCTCGCGCGGCGTGTCGTCGTGCAGGTTCGCGGCCGGCGTGCCGGGACGCGGGCTGTAGATGAACGAGAAGCTCGTGTCGTAGCGCATCTCGTCGACGAGCGTCATCATCCTGTTGAAATCGTCCTCGGTTTCGCCGGGGAAGCCGACGATGAAGTCCGTCGACAAGGACAAATCAGGGCGAATCGCGCGCAGCCTGCGGATGACCGACTTGTATTCGAGCACGGTGTAGCCGCGCTTCATCGCCATCAGGATGCGGTCCGAGCCGTGCTGCACCGGCAGATGCAGATGCGAGACGAGCTTCGGCACTTTCGCGTAGGTGTCGATGAGGCGCTGCGTGAATTCCTTCGGATGCGAAGTCGTATAACGGATGCGCTCGATGCCCGGCACTTCCGCCACATATTCGATGAGCGTCGCGAAATCCGCGATCTCGCCCGAACTCGATGTCAGTGCGCCGCGATAAGCGTTCACGTTCTGGCCGAGCAGCGTGACTTCGCGCACGCCCTGATCGGCGAGGCCGGCGATTTCGGTGAGCACGTCGTCGAGCGGGCGCGAGACTTCGTCGCCGCGCGTGTAGGGCACGACGCAATAGCTGCAGTACTTCGAGCAACCTTCCATGATCGACACGAACGCGCTCGGGCCGTCGACGCGCGCGGGCGGCAGGTGATCGAACTTCTCGATTTCCGGGAACGTGATGTCGACCTGCGCGCGGCCCGTGGCGCGGCGCTGGTCGATCATCGCGGGCAGGCGGTGCAGCGTCTGCGGACCGAACACGAGATCGACATACGGCGCGCGCGCGACGATCGACGCGCCTTCCTGACTCGCGACGCAACCGCCGACCCCGATCAGCAGATTCGGGTTCGCTTCCTTGAGTTCGCGCACGCGGCCGAGGTCGGAGAACACTTTCTCCTGGGCCTTTTCGCGCACCGAGCAGGTATTGAACAGAATGACGTCCGCGTCTTCGGGCGTGTCCGTCTTGACGAGTCCTTCCGCTGCGCCGAGTACGTCGACCATCTTGTCGGAGTCGTACTCGTTCATCTGGCAGCCAAAGGTCTTTACATAAACTTTCTTGGTCATGAGTCGTCGCCGGTCGCAGTGGTTAACCTGGGGGCGCTGGTCAAAAGAGGTTGAAGGGCGAGTTGCTGTTTTGGGCGGACTTCTACAGTGATCTGACCGCTTTTTGCTTTAATTTAGCCCGATATTATAGCGCCGACGGCCATTCCTGACGCTGCCCGGCCCGGTCCGGCGGATAGGCGAGATCGCCGAGCAGTTCGGCGGTGGTGGTTTCGAAGCGCTCGACCAGAAAGTCGAGCAGCACGCGCACGCGCGGCGCCATGTAGCGGTTCGCATGAAAGAGCGCGTGGACCGCGGCTTCGTGCGTGCACCAGTCGGGCAGCACCATCTTCAACGTGCCGGCGCGCACGTCGGCGGCGATATCCCAGATCGATTTATGCGCGATGCCGTGGCCCGCGAGCGCCCACGCGCGGGTGAGCGCGCCGTCGTTGGATTCCCATGAATCGGCGACGGGAATCGTAAACGTGTGACGTTCATCGCCGCGCACGAAATCCAGTTTGTTGAGCGGCCCGGATGACGTAACGTGCACGACAAAGTCGTGCGTCGTGAGATCTGCTGGCGTCCGTGGCACGCCCTTTCTCGCGAGATATTCCGGCGATGCGCACAGCACCCGCCGATTTGGCGCCAGCACGCGCGCGGCGAGTCCGCTATCGGGCGGCGCGCCGAAGCGAATTGCCAGATCGATTTCTTCCTGCATCAGATTCGACACCGAATCGGATAGCGTGAGCGCGAACTTCAACTCCGGATGCACCGTGACGAATTCGTCCAGCCAGCCGCGCAGCAGGTAGCGCCCGAAATCCGACGTCGCGGAAATCCGCACCTTGCCGCGCACGACGTTCTGGCCCGCCTGCAGCGCGGCTTCGGCGTCGTCGATCGCCTGGAGCGCGATGCGGCATTGCTGCAAGTAAATGCGGCCCTCGTCCGTCACGCGCAACTGGCGCGTCGTGCGTTCGAAGAGCCGCGTGTGCAGCGCCTTTTCCAGCTTGATGAGCCGCGCGCTCGCCGCCGCCGGCGACAACCCGAGTTTGCGCCCGGCCGCCGACAGGCTGCCCGCCGCCGCCGCTTCGACAAAAAGGCGCATGTCGCCGAGACGATCCATCGTCATTTTCAATTCCGATTTGAGAATGATTCAAAGACTAGCCCAATTCTCAAATGGTCGCTGAACTCGCAGAATGCCGATACATCGCAATTTCAAGCGGTTCACGGAGTTCACGTCATGCAACTCGACCACGTCACGATCGTCGCGCCCGACTGCGAAGCGTTCATGCGCTTTTTCGTCGATATCGCCGGGATGCGGGTCGGGCCGCGGCCGCCCTTCGGCGTCGGCGGTTACTGGCTGTATCTCGGCGCGCGGCCGGCGGTGCATCTGATCGCATCGGGCGTGGCCGGATCGGCGTCGGCTGAGCGGCCGGGCGCGACGCGCATCGATCATCTGGCGCTGCGCATCGACGACGAGGCGCAGTGGCGCGCGTTGCTCGAACGTCTCGACTGCCGTGGCTACGCGTACCAGCTCGCCGAAGTGCCGCTCGCCCGCGAGCGGCAACTCTTCGTGCGACTGAGCGCGGGTGTCGTCGTCGAATTCGTGACCGCTCAATCCTGATCTGGAGTCACCATGCCTCTTCCCCTTCTCGCGCTGGCGATCAGCGCCTTCGCAATCGGCACGACGGAGTTCGTCATCATGGGCTTGTTGCCCAACGTCGCGCACGATCTCTCCGTATCGATTCCGTCGGCGGGCCTGCTCGTCACCGGTTACGCGCTCGGCGTCGCGGTCGGCGCGCCGCTGCTCGCCGTGCTGACGAGCAAGCTGCCGCGCAAGCTCGCGCTGCAATTGCTGATGCTCGTGTTCATCGTCGGCAATGTGCTGTGCGCGGTCGCGCCGGGCTACGGCCTGTTGATGATCGCGCGCGTCGTCACGTCGTTCGCGCACGGCTCGTTCTTCGGCATCGGCGCGGTCGTGGCTGCGTCGCTCGTGCCGGCGGAAAAGCGCGCGAGCGCCATCGCGCTGATGTTCACCGGGCTCACGCTCGCGAACGTGCTGGGCGTGCCGTTCGGGACGTTCGTCGGCCAGGAACTGGGCTGGCGTGCGACGTTCTGGATCGTTGCCGGTCTCGGCGTGCTCTCGGCGCTCGGCGTGACGGCGCTCGTGCCGAATCGCCACGATGCCGCGCCGAGCGGTCTGGGCCGGGAAGTGCGCGTGCTGCGCGACCCGCACGTCTGGCTCGCGCTGACGATGACCGTGCTCGGTTTCGGCGGTGTGTTCGTCGTGTTCACGTATATCGCGCCGATTCTCGAACAGGTCGGCGGTTTCTCGCCGCGCGCCGTCACGCTGGTTCTGGTGCTGTTCGGCGTCGGCCTCACGATCGGCAATACGATCGGCGGCAGGCTCGCCGACCGCGCGCTGATGCCGTCGCTGATGGGCATTCTGTTCGCGCTCGCCATCGTCATGGCGGTGTTCGCGAAGACGAGCCACAGCCAGATCGGCGCGATCGTCACGATCTTCGTGTGGGGCATCGCGGCGTTCGCGACGGTGCCGCCGCTGCAGACGCGCGTCGTCGAGAAGGCGAAGGACGCGCCGAATCTCGCGTCGACGCTGAATATCGGCGCATTCAACATGGGGAACGCGGGCGGCGCGTGGCTCGGCGGCGCGGTGCTGACGCACGGTTACGGACTCGACACGCTGCCGTGGGCCGCCGCCGTGGTCGCGCTCGCAGCGCTCGCCGTGACGTGGTTCGCCGCACGGCTGGATGCACCGCGCGTTACATCGGAAGTAAACGCGGCCGATGCTTGCTGAACGCTTATCATGTTGGCTCAACGTAATTCGAGCCAACATGATCGATCATCTCATCTGCGATTGCGACGGCGTACTCGTCGACAGCGAAGTCATCGCGGATCGCGTGATGCTGGACGTTCTTACCGAGACGTTTCCCGGCATCGACTTCAAACCGGCCGTCAAGACGGCTTTCGGGCAGCAGACCTCGCGCTTTCTCGGCCATCTGGAAACGAAGTTCGGCATCGTGATGCCGCCGGATTTCGTCGATACGATCGAGGCGCGCGTCTCGGTGGAACTCGCGCGCTCGGTCGGACCGATCGCCGGCGTGCGCGCCGCGCTCGAGGGCTGCGGCCTGCCGGTCGCGGTGGTGTCGAACAGCCGGATGGAGCGCGTGCGCGCGTCGGTGCGGCGGGCGGGGCTGAATGAGATCGTCGGCGCGCGCGTGTTCAGCGCGCAGCAAGTGGAGCGGCCGAAGCCTTATCCGGATGTCTATCTCCTGGCGGCGCGCACGCTGGAAATCGATCCGGCGCGCTGCCTCGTCGTGGAAGACAGCGTCGCCGGACTGACGGCGGCGCGCGCGGCGGGCATGAAGACCATCGCGTTCGTCGGAGCGAGCCATATTCCGTCCGGTTACGCGCAAGTGCTGCGCGAAACCGGCATCACGCGAATCATGGAGCACATGGACGAACTGCCCGCGCTCGTCGCGGCGGCCAGGCGCGGGGAGTTCGGCGACCTGCTGTCCTGAAGCGCCTTTGGCTCAGGCTGCTTCCTCGGCAGTCTCGCGCGCCGCGGCAAGCGCCGCGCGGAATTCGACCAGCTCCGCGATGGTCAGCATCGGCAGACCGTGTTCTTTCGCGAAGCGCTCGACCTGCGCGCCGCGCGTCATGGTGCCGTCGGCATTCATCAGTTCGCACAGCACGCCCGCAGGCTTGAGACCGGCGAGGATCGCCAGATCGACCGTGCCTTCCGTATGGCCGCGCCGCGCGAGCACGCCGCCCGGCATCGCGCGCAGCGGGAACACGTGGCCCGGCCGCACGATATCGCCCGGCTTTGCCTGATCGGCGATGGCCGCGCGGATCGTCGTCACGCGATCGGCCGCCGACACCCCCGTGGTCACGCCTTCGCGCGCCTCGATCGACACGGTGAACGCGGTGCCGTAGCGGCTGCCGTTCGCGGCGGCCATCGGCGAAAGTTCGAGCGCGCGCACTTTTGCGTCGGGCAGGCACAGGCAGACGATGCCGCTGCATTCGCGGATCAGAAGCGCCATCGTCGCGTCGGTGAGCTTCTCGGCGGCAACGATCAGATCCGCTTCGTTTTCGCGATCGTCATCGTCCTGCAGAACGACGGGGCGGCCCGCGCGCATGGCGTCGAGCGCTGCGGCGATGCGCGGCGGAACGTCGAAGGAAGCGAGCTGGGGGAGATCGGCAGAGGCGTCGTCAGCGATGACGGCGGGTGCGGCGAACGACAGGCTGTTGTGGGTTTGAGTCTGGGACATGTGAAACGCTCTCGCGGAACAATTGGGCGAAAAACGTTTCAGGGCATTGCAAACAGACAGAACGACACCCCACGGCGACGCGCCGGCAAGGCGCGGCGTCGTCCGGTTCGGCGCGATGCGTGAATCGCCGGGGGAACGGACTTGACTATCTGCACATCTTCTCTCATCCGGACTATGACCGTCGGCTCTGGCATCTCACCAGATCTGCTGACCCCGCGCGTGATGCGGCGCGGGCGCTCGCGGGCTCGAGGTTCGGCCGCGAGGCCTCGCCACTTACCGCCGGTGGGGAATTGCACCCCGCCCTGAAGACGTACTGAATGCCGGCAAGCCGAACAGGCTCGACAGCTTTTTCAGGATACCGCACGTGCGAAATTTTTGCACTGCCGCATGGTTCATCGTTCCGGAAAACGACGTGCGCAGCGAGCACGTCAGCTGTCCGCCCACGCTTTGGTGGCATTGACCGCGCGCCGCCATCCGGCGAGAGACGAGGCGATTTCCTGTTCCGGCATCGAGGGTGCGAAGCGCCGTTCCAGTTGCCACTGCGCCTTGAGTTCGTCGACGTCCTTCCAGTAACCCACCGCGAGCCCCGCCAGATAGGCCGCGCCGAGCGCCGTGGTTTCCGCGATGCGCGGGCGCGCGACGCCGACACCGAGCAGGTCGGCCTGAAACTGCATAAGCAGATCGTTCGCGCACGCGCCGCCATCGACGCGCAATTCGCCGATACGCATGCCCGAGTCCGCTTCCATTGCCTTCAGCACATCGAGCGACTGATACGCGATCGAATCGAGCGCCGCCCGCGCGATATGGCTGGACGTCGTGCCGCGCGTCACGCCGAAGAGCGTGCCGCGTGCGCGCGCATTCCAGTGCGGGGCGCCAAGACCGGCGAACGCGGGCACGAGATAGACGCCATCGCTATGCGGCACGTTGCGCGCGAGCGCCTCGACTTCGCTCGCGTGGCGGATGAGGCCGAGCCCGTCGCGCAGCCATTGCACGACCGCGCCCGCGATGAAAATGCTGCCTTCGAGGGCATAGTCGACCCGGTCGCCGATTTGCCATGCGATCGTGGTGACGAGGTTGTTGCGCGACTCGATCGGCTTCTCGCCCGTGTTCATGACGAGAAAGCAGCCGGTGCCGTAGGTGTTCTTCACCATGCCCGATTCCGTGCACATCTGCCCGAAGAGCGCGGCGTGCTGATCGCCGGCAAGCGATGCGAGCGGGACGTCCGATGCGAACACCGTGCCCTGCGTTGGGCCGTAGAGCTCGGACGATGTGCGTACTTCGGGCAGCATGCTGCGCGGAATGTCGAGCGCGTCGAGCAGTTCGTCGTCCCAGCGACGCGCGTGGATGTCGAAGAGCATGGTGCGCGACGCGTTCGTGATATCGGTGATGTGCATGCCATGCCGCGTGAAATTCCACACGAGCCAGCTATCGACGGTGCCGAAGGCGAGCCGCCCTTGCTTCGCCTTGTCGCGCGCGCCCTCGACGTTATCGAGAATCCAGCGGATTTTCGTCGCGGAGAAATAGGCATCGATCGGCAGGCCGGTCTTGGCGCGCACCATCGATTCGAGACCGCGCGACTTGAGTTCGTCGCACAACGCGGCCGTGCGGCGGTCCTGCCAGACGATCGCGTTGTAGATCGGCTTGCCGGTTTCGCGGTCCCACACGATGGTGGTTTCCCGCTGATTCGTGATGCCGATCGCCGCGATCGAAGAAGCGTTCGCGCCCGCGCGCGTGACGGCCTCAGCGGCGACGCCCGCCTGCGTCGACCAGATTTCCTGCGGATCGTGCTCGACCCAGCCCGCTTCGGGATAGATCTGTTGGAATTCCTTCTGCGCCACGGACACGATGTTGCCGTTTCTGTCGAACAGCATGGCGCGCGAACTGGTGGTGCCCTGATCGAGCGCGAGAACGTACTGATCCTTCATGGTCTCCTCCGGTTTGAGCGGTCCGTGTGCGAAATCTATCGGAGCGAGACCGCCCGGACAACCTGGCCGAACGGCATAGGTCGCGTGACACGCTCCGCTTCGCGTGCAAAATGCCTATGCCATTCGGTCAGGTGGCGTCACAGTTCCGTTCGTCCGATACTGACGGAACCCAATCGAGCGAACGGTGAGTGCGATGCGAATGCTGTTGATTTCAGGCGTGCTGGGAACGGCGATGCTGGCGGGCTGCGTGGGAACGCCGAGCCTCGGCGATTCGACGGGCGCGTCTTCGTTCGGTGCGCTGCAGGAGATGTGCGGAGCGTCGCCGGCCGATTACGGCGCCGATGCGCAATCCGTCTATTCGGCCTTCTTCGACGCGTACGTCGCCCAGCGCCGGGGCGGGCTGTCGAGAGAACGCTTCTGCGCGTTCCAGACGGCGATCGCCGAGCGGTATCGCGCCTATCGGGCGAATCCCGGCCCCGAAGCGCAGAGCGCATGGGCAAACTTCTTCCTGGATCAGCGCGCGCAGGCGCTCAGTTGGCGTGCAGCAGTCGACCCGACGCTGCGCGCCGGATGAAGCAATCTGTGATTTGAAACCAGAGGGATGAAACGGACGCGGTCCCCGACCGCGTCATGAGTCCTGCCGCGCGTGCTATGAGTAACGCTTGAAAGCCTTAACTGTGGAATCGCCGGTGGCGGTGAGGCGCCATTGCTGACGTCCCGAAGCGAGATTTTCGAGTTGAACGAGCTGGCGTTCGAGCAAGGCGTCGAGTTCCTCGCGTTCCATATCGACTTGATTAGGTGCTTCCTGAACCAGTAGCAGCGTGGCAAATTCGTGCGGACTCAGCATTGTGTTCTCCATGACGACCGAACGGCATAAGCAGCCGGCTTTGTAAGCCGGATCTTTTTGCTTCGAAACGTTG
>Ga0160447_100816_pt1 | contig 13419 bp, 14 predicted proteins | sample HID1973K_E1MG_FD_108222 | JGI IMG/M metagenome (GOLD analysis project Ga0160447, IMG submission 108222) | Enriched mosquito-associated microbial communities from UW Madison campus, WI, USA - HID1973K_E1 MG | ecosystem: Host-associated > Arthropoda: Insects > Digestive system > Unclassified ...
GGGGCGTGCCACTGTCGGGCGCGTCCACCGGCACCGGCCACCTTAAGTTGCAGCCAAGGAAGAATTCCTACGAGAACACCAAGAAAAATGACGGGCCCGGAGTGTGGCGATGACGAAGCATCGAATAGAGATCGAGCCCAGGACCGCTGAAAGTAGCGGTGAAGTTCGCTCGGACGCGAACATGGCAGGAGCAAGAGATGAGGTATCTCAGCAAGGACGAGATCGAAGGCGTCAATGGCGCTGGTTTGTGGGATGAAGTCACGGGGTGGATCAACTTCACGAGCTGGTCTGCCGCCTGTGGGAACTACGCACCTTCCGAGTACAAGGCCTGTATGAACCGCAATGGCTGGAATACGGACGGCACCCGCTACTACGGCTGAGTGAGGCGGGGCATGTCTGATTTACAGCTGGAACCACCGCTGGGCGCTCTGTCCTATTGCGAATTCCCGATGCGACGCCTGAAAGAAGCCAAGCTCGTGTACAAGTCGGCCTCGCTACGGAAACGCAGCGAAGAGGAGGTTCTCGATAACTGTGCTTGGCTGGTGCCCGGGGACTATGACCAGCAGCACTGCACTGGGGAAGAGAAGTGCTTCTACGGAGAGCGATACGGTGGCGCGGGTACCAGCGCGCACGGGGGGGGTGTGCGAGTGGCCACGGATTTCAACACATCGCTCAAGGGGATAGGCTGCAATCCGCTTCGTGGAAGAGATTCCCCTTCTGACTACGCGCATGGCGGAATGTCGCTGTTCGAATGCCTTCAAGAGTTGATCTGGGGCGAGGTATTCAACATTGCACTTCCCTACGGAGCAGCAAGGGTTCTGGCAGTAATCGATACGGCGAGCTCCTGTTGGTGGGTAACGCAACGCTGGGGCGCGCAAGAGCTATCTGAGAGATATGGTGCGCCGCCACGATTGCCAAGGGGCATCGTGGCAAGAACCGCTCATATTCGTCCAGCGCACTTCATGGGTGCACCTCTCCATATCGCTCGGCAACCCGCGTACGAGTTCGCGCAGAGCGATGTAGAACGTGTGAGGCAGGCGCTGGGGTTCTTGTTGAGAAATCTTCCGCCCTATCGTGGGGGGAGCTCTGGGCGACATGAGGATGCAATCGCCGCGGGGCTCGAGGAGATGTCGCGTAGAGCTGCGGAGCAAAGTGTTGCGGCAAAATTCAAACGGCTCATTCACGGGAACGTTTCCGCAAGCAACATTTGCATGGATGGGGCGTGGATTGATTTCGGTTCTGCCACTACCGTGCCGGGCTGGGGCGCTATACGTGGCTACGGCCCATTCTGGGATGACGAAGATGCCTATGGGGACATCTTCAATGGACTTTCTATTGATATAGCAAAACACCTCCCATCAAAGTGTCTGAGCTCTGCGGAGTTAGGTGCAGCGATGCTGTCCTCCTATAGAGAGGAGCATCTAAAGCAAACACAAAGCAGATCCTTGTGCATGGTTGGATTCGCAAAGCCCCAAGCAGACCGGCTGGCCAGTTCCGTCGAGGGTCAGATACTGGCGGACCAGATTGGGAGAATCATGCGAGCGGGCTACAGATGCCCCATCAGCGCGCATCCAGATGAGCATGATCGGCTAGGGGGGAGGGGGCTGTCCCTCAGAGTAGGTGAGATTCTGGCGAATGCCTTTGATGACCAGCGCAGCGACACCAGTTTGGATGAGGCGTCACTGCTCACAAGGCTTCTAGTGGATCGCGCAACTGAAGGGTGCGCGGATCCGCCTGCTAGAGCTGCAGTCGGGTGCGCGATGGCGCTTCGTGCCGCAAAGAGCTCTTTTCCTCTCAGAATGTTGTACCGGGAAGTGATGGTTAGAGACACGGAAAGACTTGTTCTCGAGGCAGGATCACGCGATGAGCTTGTGGAACAGGTCGAAACCATGGTCGACAGTGTGACCCGCAGTTCTGAGCTGTTCCTTGCGGATGAAGATGATGAGTCGCGGGTGGTTGTCTCCAATGACCGTGGCAGAAAAGTTAGCTTCAATGTCGATGAGGCTTCGTGTGAACTGGAATCCGGAGCTGTTCACTGGGGGGTGCCGGGGAGCGACGGACTGAATAGGTTGACTGCGAACATCACCGGCCGCGCCTTGCGGGATGTGCGGAACATCTTCGACGAGGTGATCCATTGACGTATCTCATGCATCAAGACGAAGGTTCGCGTAGGAGCTGTGAGCAGCTTGGGGCGGTGGTCGAGGCCATGTTGCAAGTCAAGGAGTATCGCCACTATCCGATGGCCTGTATTTCCGCGTGGATCAGGCCGGCCATTCTGCTCGATCAGATCAAAGTTTTCTTTGATGAGCGTGGCCTTCCCGCTGGGTACCTGACATGGGCCTATCTGGCGCCCGATGTTGAAGAGCGATGGATCACAGATCCAACGTTTATTCCTCACCTTAGCGAATGGTGTGAGGGAGGGAGCCTCTGGATAATGAGTTTTGTAGCGCCCAGCGGCTACGCGAGGGAGATGATCGGATACGCGAAGGCGCACTTGTTCAAGGACTTTGTCGTCGCGAAGTCATTGCGGCGCGGAGGAGATGGCGTGGTCAGAAGGATTTCGAGATGGAGAAGGTGACTGCGTGCGAGAGTGCTGGTTGGAAGTTTCCCTTGGCGTCTGATACGGACGTGAGGAGCTTGGCGAGGTCCTTGTTCGCTCCCTTCGAAGTAAGGCGTGTTGCCGGGGCCAGCGTGGCATGGCTTAACGACCGATATTTCTATGAGGCCGGCGTGGATGTGAGTACGAGCTCCGCGCGCCAGGGCGTTGAGCGGTGGTTGGTCGAGCAGTTCGCGTTTTGTATCCCGGACCCGGCTCGTGGCATGGATTGCGGCGGTGGAGAGGCGCGTACATTTCTCGCTGACCGTTACGGGAGTAGTGGCGCATCGCCACATGGTGGCAGTGGTCGCGTGGGATTGTGGTGCAATTTTCAGGTAAAGGGCGTGGGCCCAACGCCGCTCGTTGCTAGTGGGCAAAGTTGGTCCTATTCGCACGGATGCGTTTGGATGGAGGAGGCGATTCGGGAAGCGATCTATTCCGAGGTCGTAGCTGCCGAGTTTCCGCATGGCGCGGTGCCCGTGATTGCCATCATCGATCTGGGGTGTCACTACATTTTTCCCGATGGACATGCGGGCGAGCGCCGGGCCCTTATTGTTCGACCTTTCGTGATGCGGCCTGCGCACATGGAGCGCGCTACGCTATTCTCTAGGCGAAACGGATGCGCCAGCCTAGAAAGTCAACAGTCAGATGTTTCGCGAGTTGGCAATGCAATTGCAGCATGGGTGGCAGCGTGCGAATGCCGACCTTGTCGTCCACCGGCATGCTGTGCCGAACGGTTGGTTAATAGATTGGCGGACCAGGTCTCTTTTGGCAGGGTGCATCGACTATTTCACGGCGGATATTTCAGTTCCAACGTGGCGGTGGATGGACGACTTATCGACTTCGGATCGTTCCGGGCCGTTCCAGATTGGGGGCGGTCCTTTTCGACGCCCTTCGTGCCGCCTTTTGGGTACGAGGCGCCACTGTTGAGATCGATGGTTGAGTCCTTAACTTTCTGCCTGAGGAAGTATTCGGGTTCGGATGCGGTCGTCCCGTCCAAAGAGCATCTTCTGGCGTTGCTTGACGCTGGGCTCGAAGTCGGGTGGGAAGCGGCCCTGCGAATAGCGACTTGTAATCCCGATCTCCCGTCCAGTTCGATCCAGCTCCAGGAAGCGCTGTCCGAGCGCTACAGTGCGCAACAGAGAGCCAGTGTCCACTCCTTGGTTGAGAGTCGCTGGTTTGGAGATCAAATCATGGATCTGGATTCAGGATGCTCTGACAAGTCAGGGGTTGCCATCGCTGAGCTTGAGGAGCTTCTTGGGAGCGAGACGGCCAAGTGCTTGGTTGGCGATGCGCTTGTCCGCAAGCGCTCAATAGCCTTGCTCTTAAAGAGGGAGGGCCTTTTCAGAGAGAGGTTGCAGGCGGACATCTACCGAATGTTAGGAGAGATCTCTGGCAAGGTCCTCGTAGAATCCGTCGGAAGTTTTATCGATGATCGTTTGACTCGGCAACGAAGGTTTTGGCCGCTCATGCCGGCGAGACTTAGTGTAATAGCGCAGAGTGTTTCGAGGGGGTGCGCAGCGGTCATCTGTTGGGACGCGAGGTTGGAAAATTGTGTGCTCTGGCTTGAGGGGACGCACAAAGATGAAAAGGTCATTTTGTTTGGAGAGTCCTTTAGCGTATTGGACTTTGAAGAGTCTGCCTGCGATACAAGAACCAGTCGAATTGGTGTTTTGGTTCAATTGCGGATGAGCTCGCTAGAGGGTAAGTGCGTAGCGTCGGTTCTGGGTCGACGGATAGAAATGCCAGGCGCCTGGCACTCTATGACGCGGTGCGAGCTTGCCGAGGTGTGCATGGGTGGCCTGCCCGGATGTCACGGAGTCGGACACGCCTCGTGAGCCTGATACGCAACGCTTCGATCGTTAGCGCAATGATTTTCCTGTCAAGGCTGACTGGGCTCGCTCGGGAAATGTTGTTGGCCAGTTTTCTTGGCGCAGGTTCGGCCGCGGATGCCTTTCGAATTGGCTTCCTGGCGCCCAATATGCTCAGGAGGATTTTCGCGGAGGGGGCTTTCGCTCAGGCATTCGTTCCTGTGTTGAGCTCCCAACAGAGTGAACTTGAAGCGCGGCGCCTGATAGCGGATGTTTCGGGAGTGCTCATCGTCGCGGTACTGGCGGTTTCCGTCGCTGGTGTGTTCGGTGCAGGAAGTATTGCGTTTGCGCTTGCGCCCGCCTTTGGGGACGTGCCAGGGAAGCTGGAGCTTACGGCGAGCCTAGTTCAGTTTATGTTTCCTTACCTCGCGCTTATATCCCTTGTCTCGCTTATGTGCGCGGTCCTCAATAGCTCAGGTAGGTATATCGTCGCCTCATCGGTACCGATCCTTCTCAATGCGTCAATGATTGCGGCGGTGCTGTCCGCTGGCGTGGTATCGATCGCTCCAGCATGGTGGATGGCTATCTCGGTCATCTCGGGTGGTGCGCTGCAACTAGCAATAGCGTTGGCGGCTGTAGCTCGTGTTGGGTGGCTTATATGGCCTCGATGGAATCCTCGCGGAGCCGGGGTCCTGGAGGTCGGGAGGCTGATGTCTCCTTCTCTGATGAGTGCTGCCGCAGCTCATTTTTCGCTAATACTGAATACACGAATTGCGGCGCAGATGGGAGATGGCGCAGTTTCCTGGTTGAACTATGCCGATCGATTGATGGAGTTTCCGGTCGCGATGTTGGGCGTCGCGCTGGCGACTGCGATCGCCCCGGTCCTTGCCAGAAAAGCGCTCGTCCAGGACGTGGAGGAGTACACGTTGGCGTTGCAATGCGGTCTAAGAATCGCACTATTCCTGTCAGTGCCTGCTTCGATGTTCATGATTGTTGCGGCGTATCCATTGCTCTGCACCCTTCTGACGCGTGGAGCTTTCGGCGTTGCGGATGCGGCCGAAAGCGCGAAGGCACTTTCAGCCTATGGAGCTGGACTTATTGCTTTGGTCGTTCTAAAAATATTGGCGCCAGCATGTTTGGCGAAGCGTAAGGCGCGGTTGCCGATGATTGCAGCTCTTACATCGATTATTTTTGTCCAGCTAGCAAATCTGCTGCTCGTGCCTTTGATGGGCCATGCGGGTCTAGCACTCTCGATTGGCTTTGGGGCGTGGGTGAATGTGGCAGTGCTTACAATTGGTCTCGCGCGGGCTGATGCCCTTAGGCCGCGGCTGAGTGATCTTGTATTTCTAAGTCGGATATGTGTCGGAGCTTTCGCGGTCTACTGGCTTGTGAAATTCATGGTTGCGGAGATGGGTGATGCCTGGCTCTTCGATGGCTGGCGTCGTTGGGCGGCTCTGTTCGGGCTCATTGGGGCATCGGGGTTGACCTATCTCGCCACGGTCGGAATTGTGGGTCTACGTAGTAGCCATATGAGAGCTGCTGAGATCGCATAATTCGCGACGCTCCGAAGTTCAGGCCTGTGGCGGAGTTTGGTCGGTATCGGAAGGACGGTTGGATGTGTTTTTCTGACGGGCGCGTGTGAGGCTCTCTTACCTTGGGGCTACGAATCCACCAGCGAGTCGTCGTGCTCCAACTCGATCCGGTTGCGCCCCCCATGCTTGGCGCGGTACAGCGCGGCGTCGGCGCGGGCCAGCAATTGCGCTGCGGTCTCGCCCTCGCGATACCAGGCCACGCCGATCGAGCAGGTCACCTCCAGCACCATGTCGTCGAGCGCATAGGGCGTGCCGCAGATCGCATCGTGGATCGTGCGAAGACGATTGTGGGCCTGGCGCGACAGGCCCGGCATCACCGCCAACAGTTCTTCGCCGCCGTAGCGACCGACCTGGTCGGCGTCGCGCAGGCAGGCATTCAAGCGCCGGCCCACCCGCGCCAGCACCGCGTCGCCGGCGAGGTGGCCGTGCACGTCGTTGACCTGCTTGAAGTGGTCCAGGTCGATGAGCACCACCGCCAGCGGCTGGCGTTCGCCGCGCGCCAGGGCGATCTGCACGCCCATCGATTCGAGGATGCCGGAGCGGTTGAGCAGACCGGTCAGTTCGTCGCGGGTGGCCTTGATCGCCAGCGCGGCGCGCGCCGATTCCAGTTCCTGCTTCTCGCGTTCCAGCTCGCAAGTGCGTTCGGCGACCAGGCGTTCCAGTTCGCGTTCGCGTGCGCTCAGGCGTCGCAACCGCCAGCGCCAGGACAGGTACAGCAGGCCGCTGCTGGCCAGGATGTAGAGCGCGATCGCCAGCGGGCTGCGCCACCACGGCGGCACGATTTCCAGGGGCACGTAGGCCACGTCGCTGAGGGTGCGCTGGCGCAGGTCCTCGGCTTGCACCTGCAACTCGTAATGGCCGGGCGGCAATGCCGGATACACCACGTGGTCCTGCGGCGCGGTGATCCACTGCGACTGGTAGCCCTTGAGCCGATAGCGGAAGGCGACGCGGTCCGGGCCGCCGCTGGCGCCGGGCGTGGACAGGTCGATGTCCAGCGGCGCTTCGGACCAGGCCAGTGAATCGCCGGCGTGTACCGGCTCGCCGTCGCGATGCATGCGGCTGATCTGCACGCGCAATGGGCGAGTGGCGAACAGCCGCGAGGGATCGGTGATGCGGCTGACGCCGCGGCTGGAGCCGATCCACACCGAGCCATCGCGGTCCTCGTAGAACGCGTTGGCCGAGGTGTCGTCCCATAACAGGCCTTCGGCCTGGGTGACGCGCGTCCAGCGGCCGTCGCGCAGCAGGTCGATGCCCTGGCTGCTGCCCAGCCACAGCCAGCCGCGGCTGTCGTGGCGCAGGATGTACGGCATGATCTTGGACACCAGCGGGTCGTCGACGGCGCGTACGCTCAGGCGCCGGCCAGCGGCGTCCAGCTGCCCGTACCAGAGCCCGGCGTCGCTGAGCGAAAGCCACAGCGTGCCGTCCGCGGCCACCGACAGGTGCGAGAAATCATGGCTGGGCAACGCACCGACGACTTCGACCGCTTGCCAGCGATCGCCATCGCGGAGGAACAGCCCGGCGCTGGAAACCAGCCAGAAACGCCCGAAGCGATCGACCAGCGCGTCGTCGTAGGACGCGGCCGGCAGCTTGCGTTCGGGCTCGACCTGCGCCTGCCCGGGGCGCAGCCGGAACACGCCATGGCCGGTGACGATCCACAGCACGCCTTCGCCATCGAACACCAGCACGCGAATGCCGGCGGAGACCCGCGCAACATCACGGGTGAGCCCGCTGCGCGGATCGCGCCGCGCGATCTGCCCCGATGAGCGGCCCAGCCAGACCGCGCCGTCGGGCGCCACCGCCATGCTCACGCCTTGCCGCAGCGGGCTGCCGTCGGCCAGCGTCCACGGCTGCATGCTCCGGCCGTCGGGGTCGAGCACGTTGCTGCCGGCGTCGCCACCGACCAGCAACTCGCCTTGCGGGCTGCGCAGGATCGACCAGGTCGGCGCGGTCGCCAGGCCTTGTGGCTCATCCCAGTGCTCGATGCCGTCGTAGGCCAGCCAGCGTTGGATGCCGAGCCCGCGGGTGCCGATCCACAAACGGCCGTCACGCTGTACCAGCAGCGGCCCGACCAGCGGGGTGATGCCGACGCCTTGCGCGCGGCCGAACAAGCGCCAACGGTCGCCTTCCCAGCGCACCAGTCCGCCATCGGAGCGGGTCAGGATGCGGCCGCGGCGGTCTTCGGCCAGGTTGGTGGCGCCGGACAGCATCGCGAAGCTGCCGCCGGGCGGTGGCGGGTGGTCGATGAAACGTCGCGTGCCGGGCGCCATCGACAGGACGTGTTCGCCGCCACGCACCCACAAGGCGCCGCTGCTGTCGTGCAGGATCGCCTGCCAGCGTTCGGCGGGCAGGCCGTGCTGGGCGCCAAACAGTTCGGTGCGTCCGTCCGGCTCGATCTTGCACAACTGGATGCCGCAAGCAGCCCACAAACGGGGGCCATCGGCCAGCAGCGCCTCGCCGACCGGCGGCAGCGCATGGCCCTCCACCTGCAGCGCCACCGGCGTCACCTCCCACCCGCCATCGGAGCTGGGCACGATGCGCAGCAGGCGCTGGTGGCTGACCGCGGCCATGCCGAGCCCGAACGCGGCCAACGTATTGCCGTTGTCGAGCTGGACCGGCCGGCCCTGCCAGCGCACCGCGGTGAAGCGCTCGCCCTCGCGCACGTACAGTCCGTTCGAAGTGCCGACCCACAGGTGGCCGGCGCGGTCTTCGGCGATGGCGCGGATGTAGATGCTGTCGATGCCGGCGTCGTTGCCGACGAACTGGAAGCGCTCGCGCTCGTAGCGGTGCAAGCCCAGTTCGGTACCGGCCCAGACCACGCCGTTGCGGTCTTCGTAGAGCGTGCTGACCGACAGCCCTTGCAGGCCGTCGGCCTGGGCGTAGTTGTGGAAGCTGTAGTTCTGGGCGGCCAGCGGTGCGCACGCCAGCCACAGCAACGCCAGCCACCCTCGCCAAAGCGGCCCGGCAGGCCGGACGCAAGCTGCGGTCGAGGTGGAACGACTGGCTGGCTGGCTCGTCGCGAACATGTCGCTGCGATGACTCCGACTACGGCGAATCCCCCCGGATTCGTCCGCCTCAACTATCGGCCGCGTCACGCGAATCTGTAGACCTTCGTGCGGTCGCGGCTGAAGCCGCTCCTACAGTCCCTCCAGATGCTCGTCGGCGCACTGTAGGAGCGGCTTCAGCCGCGACCGCGGGAATTCGGCGTCGGGGAGATCACGGCGGGCACCTGTGGGGCTGAAGCCCCTCTGGCACCTTGCGACCAAGCGTTGTCGGGGGCTGAAGCCCCTTACAGCGCAATCCCGTTACGCCGTCAGCTGTCGCGCAGCCTCAAAGGCCGCATCGAACATGCGCTGCACCGGCGGGCCCATTTCCCCGGCCAGCATCGCCAGCAGGAACAGCCCCAGCAGCACCGACACCGGCAAGCCGAGCTGGATCGGATTCAACGCTGGCGCGGCCTTGGCCAGCGCGCCGAAGGCGAGGTTCACCGCCAGCATCGCCACCATCAGCGGCAGCGCCAGGGTCACGCCGCCGCGCAGCACCTGCAGCACGAACGTCGGTGCGACCGCGGCGAACGCCTGCGGATCGGGCAGGGCGGTGCCCACCGGCACGGCGTGGTAGCTGTCCACCAACAACTGGATCAGGGCCAGGTGGCCATCGGCGGCGAAGAACAGCAGGCCGAAGCCGAGATAGAACCATTGCGCGACGACGCCGGAGGTCACCCCGCGCAGCGGATCGGACATCTGCGCGAACGACAGGCCGGTGCTCTGCGAGACCAGTTCGCCGGCCAGCGCGCCGGCCTCGAAGATCAGCCTCAGCAGGAAGCCGATCGCCAACCCGATCGCCAGCTCGCGCGCCACCCCGAGCACCACCGCGGCATCGAAACCGTCCCAGGCCGGCACCGGCGGCAGGATCGGCGCCAACGCCAGCGCCAGCGTGCCGGCCAACATCACCCGCACGCGGGCCGGCACGGCCTTGGTGCCGATCAGCGGCATCGCGGTCAGCAGGGCGCCGATGCGCAGCATCGTCCACAGCACCGCGCCGACCATCGCGAAGGCGCGCTGGCCGTCGATCACCATCTGGGTGGCGGCATCCATCGGGCGATTCCTGCCTCGCTAGCCGATCAGGTGCGGGATGCGCTGGAACAGCATGGTCGTGTACTCGACCAGGTGCGCCATCAGCATGCTACCGGTGGCGAACAGCACCGCGGTCAGCGCGACGGCCTTGGCGATGAAGGCGATGGTCGGCTCGTTGATCTGGGTGGCGGCCTGCACCACGCCGACGACGACGCCCACCACCAGCACGGCCAGCAGGATGGGGCCGGCCAGCCACAGGACGGTGACCAGTCCGCCACGCAATTCGGTCAAGGCAATTTCAGGGCTCATGGGCGTGGCGATGCAAGCGCGGTGCCAATGCCAGTGCCGGCAATTCGTCGTGGCTGCAAGGGCTCAGGCGGAGGCGGCGGCCACTGTGTTGGGAAGCGGTTCGTCCCGTCCGCCATTTTGCAGGCCGGCCAAGCGCACGTAGCGGACGTTCAGCGAGATGACCTGATCATAGCGGATCACGAAATAATCGCCATCGATGCGATAGAAGCGTTCGGCGGTGCCAGGTTCGGCGTTCTTGTCCGCACTGAGTGGACGCCTTTCCACTGCTTCAAGCACCAGCCGATCCAGGCGGCCTTCGGCGTCGAATAGTAATCGGCAAGCGAACCGATGTAGAGCACCGGCTCGCCGGCCACATCCACGACCGCCGCGATTGAAATCAGGTCCGGGACTTCATCCTTGGAGAAGTCCGCGCCACTGAGGAGGTAGTACCAAGGGGCGCGGCGGAATCGAAGCAGCCAGCCCAGCGGGGAATCGGCGCGATCCAGTCGCCATCGGGTTATCAGGCGCCGGACGTACGACGTCGCCACGGTGGCAGCGAGCAGCTGGGTGGCAATAGTCGAGCTTTTCCCTTTCGGCGAGCTTGATCTGCGAGCGGGCGATGAAGCCGGGCAGCACCAGCAGGAAAACGATCAGTGCAGGCAGCGCAACATTCATGCGCCAATCCTGGAAAGGTCAGGATGCCTTGGCGACGAACGTGGGAATGAGCCTGAGTTTCTGGGCGTTCGCGTCATCCTTGACCTCGATTACGACGCGCGCCTGGCCTGGCTGGCCGGCACCGGCGGTCAGGAAACGCCGCAACTGCGCCTGTCCTTCCGGATCGGCGAGTACCTTCTTGGCCAGGGAACTTTTGAGCGCCTTCATGGCTTGACTATGGCACGCGTACCCAGGCCAGGCAACCTGCCGCAGATCCCAGTCGGGCCATGCCGCGCGGTGCAGACGGCGTGGACAAAAGAAGGCCCGCGCCTGTCAGGGTACGCGGGCCTTGGAAGCACGCCGCCGTCGGCGGCATGCCGCGGCATCACACCGCGTTGAAACTTGCCGCCAGCGTGCCGACCACCAGCACCCAGCCGTCCACCAGCACGAACAGCAGGATCTTGAACGGCGCCGACACCAGCATCGGCGACAGCATCATCATGCCCATCGACATCAACACGCTGGCCACGACCAGGTCGATGATCACGAATGGAATGAAGATCAGGAAGCCGATTTCGAAGGCGGTCTTCAGCTCGCTGGTCACAAAGGAAGCGACCAGCACCTGGAACGGCACCGCGTCCGGACCGGCGTACTTGCCATCGCCCGCCATGCCGGCGAAGGTCATCAGGTCGGTCTCGCGCACCTGCGCCAGCATGAAGGCGCGCAGCGGCTGGGTGGTCAGCGTCCAGGCGGTCTGGAAGTCGATCTGGTGGTCGAGATAGGGCTGCAGGCCGGCGCTCCACATCTTCTGCCACACCGGCGTCATCACCAGCGCGGTGAGGAACATCGCCAGGCCGATCATGATCTGGTTGGACGGGGTCTGGCCGGTGCCCAAGGCCTGCCGCAACAGGCCCAGCACGATGGTGATGCGGGTGAAGGCGGTCAGCACCAGCAGCATCGACGGCAGCAAGGTGATCGCCGTCATCAACAGCAAGGTCTGCAGCGGCAGGCTGACCGACTGGTCGCCGATCTTGCCGACGTTGACGTTGGGCAGCGCGGGCAACTGGTTGCCGGTGGCCGGTGCCGGCGCGGCAGTCGATGCCTGCGCGGCGGCAGCCTGGCTCATCGCCGGCAACGCGGCCGGCGCGGCCGAGGCCAGCAGCGGGCACAGCGCCAGGATCAGGATCAAGAGCCAGCGCAGCGCGCGGGCGGTACGGAACGCAAACATGAGGTTCAAGGGTCCTTGCGCAGCTTGTGGGCGAGCAGCTGGGCGAAATCGGGCAGTTTCTTGAGGTCGGGCAACTTGGCCGGCGGCGGCACCGGCAGCGGTTCGGGCAGGGTGTGCAGGACGTTGATGCCACCGGCGGTGACGCCGAGCAGCAGTTGTTCGTTGTTGACTTCCACCACCACCACGCGCTCCTTGGCGCCCAGCGGCAGGCTGGCGACCACGCGCAGGCCGGCCGACGGGCGGAAGCCGCTGCCCGGCATGCGCTTGAGCAGCCAGCCCAGGCCGACGATCAGGCCCAGCACCAGCAGCAGCGCGAACACCGCGCCGAACAGGCCGGGCGCGGCGGGCGCCTGGCTGCCGACCTGGCGCGCCTGGTGCGCGACGGGTGCAGCCTGCGCGGCGACCGCAAGCAGGGCGTGCAATGCGCTCAACGCAGTCTCCGCACGCGCTCGCTGGGGCTGACCACATCGGTCAGGCGGATGCCGAAGCGGTCATTGATGACCACGACTTCGCCGTGCGCGATCAGGGTGCCGTTGACATACACGTCCAGCGGTTCGCCGGCGCCGCGCTCCAGTTCCACCACCGAGCCCTGGTTGAGCTGCAGCAGGTTGCGGATCGGCATGCGCGCGCGGCCCACTTCCAGCGACAGCGTCACCGGCACGTCGAGGATCATGTCGAGGTTGAGGTCGGCGGTGTGCTGCTCTTCGGCCATCAGTTGTTCGAACTGGGCGGCCTGGGCGGCTTCGAGGGCGTCGATCTGGGTCATGGCTGGGATTCCTGGACGGCCGCGGGGCGCGGGCCGGGGCTGCCGGGCGGCTGCGCGGCGGTGATCTTGACGGCGTTCTTGCCGTTGGCGATGCCGAATTCGCCGGTGAAAAGCGGGATGTTCTCCACGCACAGCGGCACCTGCGCGGGCAGTTCGATCGGCAGCACGTCGCCGATCTTCAGGCCGGTCAACTGGCGCAGGCTCATGCGCTTGGAGGCCAATACGCTGGACAAGGTGACCTCGGCGACGTTGAGCTGCTCGCGCAGCATCACGTTCCAGCTTTCGTCGCGGTCGTTGCGGTCGCTCTGGATGCCGGCGTCGAGCAGCTCGCGGATCGGCTCCAGCATCGAGTACGGCAGGGTGACGTGGATCTCGCCGCCGCCGCCTTCCAGTTCGACATGGAAGCGGCAC
>Ga0160447_100817_pt1 | contig 13417 bp, 10 predicted proteins | sample HID1973K_E1MG_FD_108222 | JGI IMG/M metagenome (GOLD analysis project Ga0160447, IMG submission 108222) | Enriched mosquito-associated microbial communities from UW Madison campus, WI, USA - HID1973K_E1 MG | ecosystem: Host-associated > Arthropoda: Insects > Digestive system > Unclassified ...
AGCGCGCAGCTTGGTGACAGCCTCGCAAACTTTCTGCGCGGCCCAATCGATCTCTTCTTCAGTGGTGAAACGACCGAAAGTGAAACGGATCGAGCTGTGTGCCAGCTCATCGTTGCGACCCAAGGCGCGCAGCACATAGGAAGGCTCAAGCGAAGCCGAGGTGCACGCGGAACCGGAGGAGACCGCCAGATCCTTGAGCGCCATGATCAGCGACTCGCCTTCGACGTAGTTGAAGCTCAGGTTCAGGTTGTGCGGTACGCGAGCAGTCAGACTGCCATTGACGTACAGCTCTTCCAGATGTTCGACCTGCTGATAGAAGCGGTCGCTCAACGCTTTGATGCGCACGTTTTCAGCGGCCATGTCTTCTTTGGCGATCCGGAACGCTTCGCCCATGCCGACGATCTGGTGAGTGGCCAGGGTGCCAGAACGCATGCCGCGCTCGTGACCGCCACCGTGCATGGTGGCTTCGATGCGAACGCGAGGCTTGCGGCTGACGTACAGCGCGCCGATACCTTTCGGACCGTAAGTCTTGTGCGCGGAGAAGGACATCATGTCGACTTTCAGCTTCGCCAGGTCGATCTCGACCTTGCCGGTAGACTGAGCAGCGTCGACATGGAACAGCACACCGCGCGAACGGGTCAGTTCGCCAATTGCAGCGATGTCGTTGACGGTGCCGATTTCGTTGTTCACGTGCATGATCGAAACCAGAATGGTGTCGTCACGCAGAACCGCTTCGATCATGGCCGGAGTGATCAGACCGTCTTCGGTCGGCTCCAGATAGGTGACCTCGAAACCTTCACGCTCCAGTTGGCGCATGGTGTCGAGAACAGCCTTGTGCTCGATCTTGCTGGTGATCAGGTGCTTGCCTTTGCTGGCATAGAAATGCGCCGCGCCTTTGATCGCCAGGTTGTCAGACTCGGTGGCACCGGAGGTCCAGACGATTTCACGAGGATCGGCGTTGACCAGATCAGCGACCTGGCGGCGAGCGTTCTCGACCGACTCTTCAGCTTTCCAGCCAAAAACGTGGGAGCGCGAAGCCGGGTTACCGAAATTGCCATCAACCAGCAGGCAATCGCTCATTTTCTGCGCAACACGCGGATCGACCGGGGTCGTCGCGGAATAATCGAGGTAAATCGGCAATCTCATTGAATATCTCCTATCGGGCAGGCGCGCCGCGCGTTCATCTGCGTTCACTCAACGGCGGATGTTTCAATCTTGTCCAGTTGCTGCGTCTTGTTGCTGCAACGACGCAGATCCTGACGTTGGGCGACTTCCTGCACTTCACGGCGAGTGACGAGGTCGGCCAGGCTGATACCGCTTAGAAATTCGTGAATCTGCTGGCTGAGATCGCACCACAAGTGGTGGGTCAGACAAGTATCGCCAGCATGGCAATCACCGAGCCCCTGGCAGCGCGTCGCGTCGACGGATTCGTTGACCGCATCGATGACCTGCGCCACCTGAATACCCTGCATGTTACGGGACAGCTGATAGCCGCCGCCCGGCCCACGCACGCTGGACACCAGATTGCTGCGACGCAGCTTGGCGAACAGTTGCTCGAGATAGGAAAGGGAAATCCCTTGCCGCTCGGAGATATCGGCCAGAGACACTGGCCCATGCTGCGCGTGCAATGCCAGATCCAGCATGGCAGTTACGGCGTATCGGCCTTTTGTAGTCAGTCGCATGACGTGTACCGCGGAGGTTCGGAATGAGGGCGAGTATGCTATTCCCGAGTATTTAAGTCAACTATAAGACCTAGTGAAACAGTCGGGATTACCCGCAAAGAGCGGGCGGCATAATAGCAAAAACACAAGCCAAATGGCATGCCCGGACGACCCCTTTAGAGCCGTTTGCGTCAAATACCTTGACCGACCTTGGTCTCGTTGCGCTCCTTGATGCAATCGAACACTTCCTGATGCAGCTCCGGGAGCTCTTTTTCCCGGTACTCGCAACCCAGGCTTTTCAAGGCCTTGCCCATATCCTCCATACGTACATCGACCGCCTGTAAATGGTCGAGTAGCTGACCGATCGCCTTGGCCACCGGATCCGGCATATCTTCGCTCACGCCATACGCATCGAAGCCGATCTTCTCGGCCATCGCCTTGCGCTTGGCTTCGGCCTCGGTTTCATCGGACTTGACGATGATGCGCCCCGGAATCCCGACCACTGTCGCACCTGCGGGAACCGGCTTGGTAACGACGGCGTTGGACCCAACCTTGGCGCCGGCACCGACCGTGAACGGGCCCAGCACCTTGGCGCCCGCCCCCACCACCACGCCGGATTCCAGCGTTGGATGGCGCTTGCCCTTGTTCCAACTCGTGCCACCCAGAGTGACACCCTGATAAAGCGTCACGTCATCGCCAATCTCTGCCGTTTCGCCGATGACGATACCCATGCCGTGGTCGATGAAGAAACGTCTTCCGACCCTGGCACCAGGATGGATCTCGATACCCGTCAACCACCGACCGAAGTTGGAGACCATGCGCGCCGGCCATTTCAGGTCCTTGCGCCACAACCAGCCGGACAACCGATGCAGCCAGATGGCATGCATGCCGGGATAGCAGGTCAGCACTTCGAAGGCATTTCGGGCTGCCGGATCACGGTGAAACACGCTTTGAATATCTTCTCGCAGACGCTCGAACATCACTGATCCTTCCGCTTGTAGGGCTCACCGTTGGCCGACTTCTGGGTCTCGGTGAGGATGCCACGCAAAATGCTCATTTCAGATCGGTTTACCGCAGAGCGTCCGTAGAGCCGGCGCAGCCTGGCCATCAAATGACGAGGTTTTTCCGGATCGAGGAAGCCGATGTTGACCAGAGTGGCTTCCAGATGCTCATAGAATTTCTCCATCTCATCCATTGTCGCCAGCTCGGTACTGCGCACCGAATTGACCTCGAACTTCTCGACCTTGGTCGCCTGCCCACCCGCTGCCAGCCAGGCCATCCGCGTCTCGTAGCTGAGCACCTGTACCGCCGCAGCAAGATTCAGCGAGCTGAACTCCGGATCTGACGGAATGTGTACGTGATAATGGCAGCGCTGCAACTCTTCGTTGGTTAGACCTGCGTACTCACGGCCGAATACCAATGCGATCTCTTCGCCGAGCGCGGCGTGCTCCACCGTTTTGATACCCGCTTCACGCGGGTCCAGCAGCGGCCAGGGAATGCGGCGGTCGCGGGCGCTGGTGCCCAGCACCAAATTGCAACCTGCCAACGCGTCTTCCAGGGTCGCGACCACTTGAGCGCCTTCCAGAATGTCGCCTGCGCCCGAGGCACGCGCGTCAGCCTCGTGATGCGGGAAGCTTGCCGGATCGACCAGCACCAGACGCGAAAGCCCCATGTTCTTCATGGCACGAGCAGCGCCACCGATATTTCCCGGGTGACTGGTGCCGACCAGGACAACACGAATATTTTGCAGCAATGGTGTGATCTCACTAGCAGGTGAAAAGGGGGACGAATCTTACAGAAGCACCCGGCTCAAGGCTATGAACCCTTGCATTACAGGACCTACATACACCGATAAGCGGCGCCTAACCAGCACGGATCCGTTTGTCATGGGCGACCGGACGCATGGCAAAGGCTGCACTCGCGCTGGAAATCGTCAGCAAGAACCCATAGAATGCCCGGCTCTCTTTAACGACCTAGGTGATACATCCATGCAGCCCATGCTGAATATCGCGCTGCGCGCCGCCCGCAGCGCCAGCGAATTGATTTTCCGCTCCATCGAGCGCCTGGATACCATCAAGGTCGACGAAAAAGACGCGAAAGACTACGTAACCGAAATCGATCGCGCCGCAGAAAAAACCATTATTGATGCGCTGCTGAAGGCTTACCCCACTCACGGGATCCTCGGCGAAGAAACCGGTCTGCGTGAAGGCACCGGCGAAGGCGCTGATTACCTCTGGGTCATCGACCCACTGGATGGCACCACCAACTTCGTTCGTGGCGTTCCTCATTTCGCTGTCAGCATCGCCTGCAAATACCGTGGCCGCCTGGAGCACGCTGTCGTTCTGGACCCGGTTCGTCAGGAAGAATTCACCGCCAGCCGTGGTCGCGGCGCTCAGCTTAACGGTCGTCGCCTGCGCGTCAGCCCTCGCAAGAGCCTGGAAGGCGCCCTGCTCGGCACCGGCTTCCCGTTCCGTGAAAACCAGCTGGATAACCTGGAAAACTACCTGAACATGTTCCGTTCGCTGGTTGGCCAGACTGCCGGTATCCGGCGCGCCGGCGCCGCGAGCCTGGATCTGGCTTACGTTGCAGCCGGTCGTTTCGATGCGTTCTGGGAGTCGGGCCTGTCGGAATGGGACATGGCCGCCGGCGCTCTGCTGATTCAGGAAGCAGGCGGCTTGGTCAGCGACTTCAACGGTGGTCATGACTTCCTCGAGAAGGGCCACATCGTCGCAGGCAACACCAAGTGCTTCAAAGCGGTTCTGACTTCGATCGCTCCGTTCGTTCCGGCTTCGCTGAAGCGCTAACGCTCAGCCAGCTGCAAAAAAACCGGCCATGTGCCGGTTTTTTTATGCCTGCAAAGTTAGCCTTTCACACATCATGATCAGGCCTGTAGCAGCACGGCTTGCCGGCGGTAGCGATCTCACGAGCGCCACCGTCGGCAAGCCGTGCTGCTACAGATCCTGCGTGTGCCGGACGTTAGTGTTATGGGCACCCGCGATGTAAGCACCTTCAACCACCCAGAACTCTGCGGCCGCTCAGCTCCCGCGACAGGTTTATGAAATTCTGCAGCGGTGGCAGTTGATTGAAGCTGCGGCATACCAGTGTGATCGGCGCATGTAGTCGCGGCTGGGCATTGGCAATTGGGCAATACACGACACTCTCCTTATGCACATCCCTCATTGAAGCTGGCACGATGGAAACGCCCGCGCCGGCGGCAACAAGGCTGACGTTGGTCAGCATACGCTCGACCTCGAAGGCGATTTTTGGATTGAAGCCCGCGTTCTGACAGGCCTTGATCAAGTTGGCGTACATACCCGGAGCACCTGGCCGACGAACGAGAATGAACTGCTCGTCGACCAGATCATTGAGCGAGATCGCCGGCGGCTCGGCAGAGCTCTCGTATCCCGCCAGCAGGTGATGACCCACTGGCAAGGTCAACAGCATTTCCTCGTTGAGCAAGCGATGGAACTCGATGCTCTGATGGCGACTGACCGGCGCGCGCAGAATCCCGACATCCACACCGCCATCAATGGTCAGGTCAGTGAGTTTTTGCGCACTCCCCTCCTTCAATGAAACGGCGTCGCCCGGGAACCGTTGGCGATAAGCGCGGATGATGCGCGGAATCAACGGGTGGGCGGCGGCCGAGCTGGTAAACCCGATACTCAGTTGCCCCTCGACGCCGTGTGCGGCCCGAGACGCCTTGAGCGATCCCTCTTTTACCCGAGCCAGAATTTCCTGCGCCTCTTGCAGGAACACCAGCCCGCCAGCGGTCAGGTCAACGCCCTTGGGATGGCGCTTGAACAGGTCGAACCCCAATTCCTCTTCCAGAGCACGGATCTGCTGACTGAGCGGCGGCTGTTGAATGTTCAGGCGGGCGGCGGCGCGGGTGAAATGTCGCTCTTCGGCCACCATGACGAAATAGCGCAGATGGCGAAGCTCCATGGTGGTCTATCCCGCATCAAGGTTTTATGATTGTCGCCCGGTCGATGCGACATTGACCGGCAAGCGTGCCCAATCCCTCCGCCGCTGACAAGGCACGCTCATAACAATAAATACGCTGAAAATCCGGATGACCGATGCCCACACGGCTTCTGCGCAGTTCCTCGCTGCAACTCCTTCTGGCCATTGCCTGTGGCGCCCTGCTGGGCGTGCTCGATCCACAACGCGCGGTCGACATGAAGCCGTTGAGCGACGGATTCATTCGTGTCATCGGCTGGCTAATGCCATTCATGATGTTTCTTCTGATCGCCTCAGGCGTCGCCGGCTTGCAGGCCAGACAGGGTGGCCTTGGACGCAGGGTGCTGATCTATTTCCAGACCATGGCGTTGCTGTCGTTAGCACTGAGCTGTTTGATCGCCGAGGTGCTTCATCCCGGGACCGGCATCGGATCGAGCGCCTCACCCCCTCCCGTCAACGTGATGAGCGCAGGAACGCCCGTCGGTGAGTTTTCATGGTCGACAGTCAGCGTGGTGCTCACCCGTGCGCTGACGCAAAATCCGATATTGCAGATCATGCTCGCTGGCTTGGTCGCGGGTGCATTTATCGCTCGCGCAAAAAACCATCGACGCGCCGATGCCCTGCGCGCTTTGCTGGAAAAGGCGGTGGGCCTGCTATTCAAGCTGCTGAAAATGGCACTGCGCTTTGCGCCCCTCGCCGCCTTTGGTGCAATTGCCTTCACTATCGGGCGATTCGGTCCGGCGTCGACGCTGCCATTGCTCAAGTTCGTCGCAGTGATGTATCTGGCGTCTGCCGCGTTCGTTCTCCTGATATTGGTGCCCGTGGCCCGAGTATCGGGCGCGCCTCTCTGGCGGCTGATCTTTCATTTGAAGGACGAACTGCTACTGGTCACTTTCACGGGGTCCTCCGTTGCCGCGCTGCCTGGGCTGATCGAAAAGATGCAGGCATTGGGGTGCGATCGGCAGTTGACCCGTCTCGTGTTGACTACCGGCTACACGTTCAACCTCAGCGGCTCGAATATCTACCTGATCACGGCGGTGCTGTTTCTGGCGCAGATGTCAGGAATCCAACTGACGAGCAACGAGCTGCTGACGTTGCTGCTGATTTCATTGGTGACATCGCTTGGTTCCACCAGCATGGCAGGCTCGGCGTTCTTCACGCTGATCGCAACGCTGAACCTTTTTCACCTCGTACCAATGGAGAGCGTCGGTCTGTTACTGGGAGTCGAACGCCTGATGAAGTGCCGGGTGTTAACCAATGTTCTGGGCAATTGCGTGGCATGCCTGGCGATTGCGCGCTGGCAGAATGCGCTGGATCGACCGGTGATGAAGAGGATTTTTGATGCGTCGCGAAGCAAGCAGGTATAGCACTCCGGCTTGCGACGGTGTGACTTTCGAAGTCATCACCGCCCGCGAGCCGGACTGGCGCAGGGCTTTCCTTATTGGCCCTTTGAAGACAGCAACTTCTCGAATGCCCGATCAAGATTGCCTTCGGCCTGGGTCAGCTTCTCTCGGCGCTCCTGCAGCCACGTCTGATCCGCAACCAGCGTCTGGTGCGCTTCGGCCAGCATGCGTTTGACTTCCTCTGGCTGCGGACCGCCTGTGCCTTTGCGGGTCTTGACCATGTTTTCCGGGGACAGCGCAGCGCGGAATGTCGCCTCATCCAGAGGCAGCGTGTTCTGTTTCCACTGATATTTGTCCGCCGCTTGGGTGAAGAGCTTTTGCGCAGCGGCGTACGGGAAGGTTTTCGGCGTCAGGCCTTCACTGCGCGCTTGTTCGACAATCAACGAAGCGAAGCTGTGACCGATACGAAACGGGACCTTTTGTGTACGCTCCAGCGTATCCGCCAGCTCCATCGAGGTCGTCCATTCATTCTCCAGTTCTTCGCGTGCGCGCTGTGGATTGACCTGTAGCGCGTCGAGCACAGCATCCATGGCGCCGAACATGTCTTTGGTTGAGTCGAAGACCCCCAGCGAGTCGAAGGCGAACTTGTAGTCAGTCATCCCGGTAGTCACGTTGTGCGCACGCAAGGTCACAGCCTGAGCGAGCCCGACAACATCAGAAGCGCTTTCACGTGCGCGCATCAACAGACCGGGATTGCGCTTCTGCGGCATGGCGCTGCTGGTATAGGTTTTCTCTTCGTCCAGTAGCAACCATGGGCGAATCTGATGGTATTGCGTGTGGATATCACCAATCATCGCACCGACACGAATCGCCGATGACGAGGCAATGTTCGCCGCCTCGATCGGAATGTCGTACGTGGAGACCTGGCTGGAATCCAGTGAGTTTTCCCGCACACCGTCGAAGCCCAGCAACTGGGCCATACGCTCGCGATTCAACGGATAAGCCGAATTCGCCAGTACAGCGGTGCCCATCGGGCTCTGGTTCAGACGCTGATACAACTCACGAATGCGCTGGCCGTCACGGTCGAACGAAGCTTCGAATGCCAGCAGATAGTGCGCATAGCTGATGGGCATCGCCTGAACACCATTGGTGTAAGCCGGAATCAGCGTATCGATGTTCTTGTCGGCCAGATCCAGCAGGCGTTTACGCGTGTCGTTCATGGCCTCGCTATAGGCCAGCACGTCAGTACGCAGCTTGGCCAGACGATAGGTCGCGAGCATGTCCTGACGGCTGCGCCCCGAGTGAATCAGCGAGGCTTCGGGGCCAATCTTGTCGGTCATGATCTGCTCGAGTTGAAGCACGTCGCTCGGGCGCTTGCCATTGGGTTGATCCGCCTGATCGATGGCGTAACGCACACCGGTGGCGATCTTCTGGCCCATCTCGGGTTTGACGATCCCCTCCTCCGTGAGCATGACGATGGAGGCCTTGTTGATGCGGTTCAACCAGGAAAACTGGCTTTCGCCCTTGTTGCCCTTGGCCTTGGATTTGTCGACCGTAGCGCCGATCTTTGCCGCCTGGGCGGCGCACTGCTCAGTGGTCGCGCAAGGAAGTTCAGCGGTGTTGGCCGCGTATGCACCGTAGCTGTTGAACAGGGCAAAAGCCACGGCAAGATGGATGAGGGTCTTTGTAGTTCGCATGTCAGGCTCCGGAGCGGCATGTGCCGAAGGTGCTTATTGTTGGAGGGTGTTTAATGCCGTCGCGTCAAAGCAGCGGCAGGGTATAGCTGACGATGACGCGGTTCTGGTCGATGTTGTTGCCGCCATTACTGCGATAGGTCCCGTTGCGCCACTTGAACTCGAGGTTTTTCAGCGCGCCGCTCTGGAAGACATAACCGATGTCGGTATTGCGCTCCCATTCGGTCCCCTCCTTGTTGCCGCGTGCGAAGTTATCGCCCTGAAGGTAGCGGGTCATGAACGTCAGGCCAGGCAGGCCAACAGCGGCAAAGTCGTAGTCATAACGGGCCTGCCATGAGCGCTCTTCCGGGTTGGCGAAGTCCGGAGAAATCATCACGTAGTTGACGAGGAAAGAGTCAGTGCCAGCCAAATGAGGAAAGCCGGTCTCGCCGTTCATGCGCTGATAGGCCACCCCAAAACCGTGGCCTGCAATGCTGTAAGTAAACTTGGCGCCGACGGCAGTGTTATCGACGTTGGTGTTGCCGTCCTTCAGCGAGCGCGCGTAACGCAGGTCGCTCTTGAGTGACTGCGTTTCACCCAGTGGAAAGTTGTGGACCAGAGTAACGATGTGCTGCTTGTAGTTGTTCTCCAGACCGCCGTAGTTGTAGGAGGTGGTCAGCCCCTTTGTCCAGTTGTAGCTGGCGCTGGCGAAGTCGAATTTATCGCTCGGACGACCGCCCTTGATGCCTTTGCCTTCGGCTTCGATGTCTTCATGGCCGCTGTCGTTGCGTTCAGTGTTGCTGGTCAACCGCCCGACATTGAGGGTCATGTCGGTGATGTCCCTGGACGTCACCTGCGCACCACGAAAGGTCTGCGGCAACAGACGGCCATCGTTGGGCAACACGGTCGGCAATTTCGGCAGCAACGTACCGACTCGCAGCACACTCTTGGAGATTCGCGCCTTGGCAGTCACACCGGCACGGCCGTAATCATCCGGAGCCTTGTCATCTCCGACCGGCAACAGCCCGGTATTGCGGCGGTCAGGGCTGGAATCCAGCTTCAGGCCAAACAGGCCAATCGCGTCGACACCGAACCCGACCGTGCCTTCGGTAAACCCCGACTCGTAGTTGAGGATCAGGCCCTGAGCCCATTCATCGCGCTTGGACTGGCTGGCGCCGTCTTGACGGTAGTCGCTGTTGAAATAGAAGTTGCGAAATTCGAGATCAGCCTTGCTGTCTTCGAAAAGATCGGCTTCGGCGAAGCCAGGGAAGGTCAGGCTCAGTCCGAGGGCAGCAGACGTGAGGCCGAGAGAAACGGAGCTTTTATGCATTTTTATTCCCGCGTGGCGTAGCTGATTTTTATTGGTTTTGTCGTATGAACCCGGCAACGCGTCCGTCACAGGGCCATGGGAAAAAGCTTACGCGGCGGGATTGGCGATTAAAAATATATAGTTACTACCAACTCCAGACGTTATAGATATGATGAAATTAAAGGCAAAAAAACACCCCTGCCAGAGGGGTGTTTTGATGACGGGTCGAAACAGTGAGTTTACTCAGCCTGGCTCAACTCCAGTTGACCATCCTTGTTGACCGGGATCTGGCTGCCTGGATCGCGATCCATGCGCACTTGACCGACCTTGTCGTTCAACTTGTATTTGACGTTGTAGCCAACGACCTTGTCGCTGATGTCGTTGACCGTGTTGCAGCGGCTTTCGGTCGTGGTGTAGGTGTCGCGATTCTGCATGCCTTCCTGCACCTTGTTACCGGCATAACCACCACCGACAGCACCGGCCACGGTCGCGATCTTCTTGCCGTTACCGCCACCCACCTGGTTACCGAGCAGGCCACCCGCTACGGCACCGATGACGCTACCCACGATCTGGTGCTGGTCTTTGACCGGTGCGCGATGAGTGACCGCGACGTCTTTGCACACTTCACGAGGGGTTTTGATCTGTTCTTTTACAGGCTCGACGGCCAATACGTCTGCGTATTCAGGGCCGTTTGATTTTACGAGGCTATAGGTGGCCAAAGCACCACCGGCGGTAACACCGACAGCACCCAATACTGCACCAACTAGCAACGACTTGTTCACATGAACCTCCTGACCATATTCAGCGCAATTGCTCGCACTACTCCCAGCCTTGGAGCACAAAAAAAAGCGCGAGTTCACACTCGCGCCTTTTTGACTGGATGACCGGTCAGGGGAAATCGTTATGGACGATCATCAACCTTGTCGGTGGTCACAGGTGGCAGCAGGTCTTCGGAACGCAGATTCAGCCAGATCAGCACCACGTTGGCGATGTAGATCGAGGAGTAAGTACCTGCCAGTACACCGATGAACAGCGCAACGGAGAAACCGTGCAGACTGTCGCCACCGAAGATCCACAGCGCGACGATAGCCAGCAACGTGGAGATCGAAGTCGCCATGGTGCGCAGCAGCGTCTGCGTGGTGGAAATGTTGATGTTCTCGATCAGCGATGCCTTGCGCAGCAGACGGAAGTTCTCACGAACCCGGTCGAATACCACGATGGTGTCGTTGAGCGAGTAGCCGATGATCGCCAGCACCGCTGCCAGTACCGTCAAGTCGAACGTCACCTGGAAGAACGACAGGATACCCATCGTCACGACCACGTCGTGGATCAGGGAGACGATCGCGCCGACCGCGAATTTCCACTGGCAGCGGAAAGCCAGGTAGACCAGCACGCCGCCCAGAGCGAGCAACATGCCGATACCACCTTGGTCGCGCAGCTCTTCACCGACCTGCGGGCCGACGAACTCGACGCGCTTGACGGTCACAGGGTTGTCAGCGCCAGTCTTGCGCAGCGCTTCGGCAACCTGAGCGCCCAGCTGAGGATCTTCACCCGGCATACGCACGAGAAGGTCGGTGGTAGCACCGAAGCTCTGCACGATGGCCTCGTGGTAACCCGAAGCGACCAGTTCCTCACGAACCTTGCCCAGATCGGCAGGACGCTCGTAAGTCAGCTCGATCAGCGTACCGCCGGTGAAATCCAGACCGAAGTTGAGCCCTTTGCTGAACCAGCTGAACAACGCCAGAACGGTAAGGAGCATGGTGACGGCGAACGCAACGTTGCGAACGCCCATGAAGTTGATGGTACGTTTCATGGCAGCCCCTTAAATCCACAACTTCTTGAAGTCACGACCACCGAAGATCAGGTTGACCATTGCGCGGGTCACCATGATGGCTGTGAACATCGAGGTAAAGATCCCGAGCGACATGGTCACCGCAAAGCCCTTCACCGGGCCTGTGCCCATGGCGAAGAGAATGCCGCCGACCAGCAATGTCGTCAGGTTGGCGTCGAGGATCGCGGTGTAGGCGCGGTCGAAACCTTCGTTGATCGCGCGCTGCACGGTCATGCCATTGGCAATCTCTTCACGGATACGCGAGAAGATCAGCACGTTGGCGTCCACCGCCATACCCATGGTCAAGACGATACCGGCGATACCCGGCAGGGTCAGTGTTGCGCCCAGCAGCGACATCAGTGCCAGCAGCATGACCATGTTGAAGGCCAGTGCGACCGTCGCGATCAGACCGAAGAAGCGGTAGATGGCGAGAATGAACAGCGACACGAACAGCATGCCCCACAGGGATGCGTGAACACCCTTGGTGATGTTGTCGGCACCCAGGCTCGGGCCAATGGTACGTTCTTCAGCGAAGTACATCGGAGCAGCCAGACCACCGGCACGCAGCAGCAGCGCAAGCTCCGACGACTCGCCCTGACCGTTCAGGCCAGTGATGCGGAACTGAGCGCCCAGCGGCGACTGAATGGTCGCCAGACTGATGATCTTCTTCTCTTCCTTGAAGGTCTGAACCGGAACGTCTTTCTCGACGCCGTCGACAACCTGTTTGGTGTAGGTCGTCGTCGGTTTCTGCTCGATGAAGATCACCGCCATGCTGCGACCGACGTTGGCGCGGGTCGCGCGGCTCATCAGATCGCCACCGTGACCATCGAGTTTGATGTTCACTTGTGGACGGCCGTGTTCGTCGAAGCCGGCCTTGGCGTCGGTTACCTGGTCACCGGTGATGATCAGCCCGCGCTCAACCGCTGCAGCCGGACGACCGCCTTCGCGGAACTCGAACATCTCGGTGGTGGCCTTGGAGTCATCGGGGCCTGCGCCCAGACGGAACTCGAGGTTGGCAGTCTTGCCAAGAATACGCTTGGCTTCGGCGGTGTCCTGTACGCCTGGCAGCTCAACCACGATGCGGTTGGCGCCCTGACGCTGAACCAGAGGCTCTGCCACGCCCAGCTCGTTGACCCGGTTACGTACGGTGGTCAGGTTCTGCTTGATCGAATATTCGCGGATCTCGGCGACTTTGGCCTGAGTCATTGCCAGGCGCAGGATCGGCATTTCGCCACGATCGCTCATGGTGATGTCGAAGTCGGTGTAATCCTTGCGGATCAGGGCACGGGCCTGTTCGCGCGAATCGGCATCGCTGAAGCCCAGCTGAATGGCATTGCCGTCTTGAGGCAGGCTGCGATAACGCAGTTTTTCCTTGCGCAACAGACTTTTCACTTCACCTTCGTAGACATTCAGTCGGGCGCTCAAGGCCTTGTCCATGTCGACTTCGAGAAGGAAGTGCACGCCACCGGAAAGGTCCAGACCCAGCTTCATCGGGCTTGCGCCAATGCTGCGCAGCCACTGGGGCGTGGTTTGTGCCAGGTTCAGTGCAACGACGTAGTCGTCACCCAGCGCCTTGCGCGCGACATCCTTGGCTGGCAGCTGGTCTTCCTGTTTGGTCAGACGCAACAAACCGCCCTTGCCAT
>Ga0160447_100818_pt1 | contig 13406 bp, 12 predicted proteins | sample HID1973K_E1MG_FD_108222 | JGI IMG/M metagenome (GOLD analysis project Ga0160447, IMG submission 108222) | Enriched mosquito-associated microbial communities from UW Madison campus, WI, USA - HID1973K_E1 MG | ecosystem: Host-associated > Arthropoda: Insects > Digestive system > Unclassified ...
ATCCTGTCCACGATCGCCGATCATGGACACGATCCCCCGTGATCCATACGAATTCCACCACGACAGCACCATCATGCCTCACGCGCGCGCGAATCAGGAACTGGCCCAGCCGAGTCGCTTACGGGAAGCATGGGAGACATGTCTGTCATCCAACCCTTCCTTCGACCGTGAGGTAGTCCAGGAAGAGCCTGAGGCGAGCGGGGAGCTGGGCCGACTTGCCTACGTAGACTGCATGAAACGGTTCGCGCCTGACCGGCAGCGAATCGGGAAGCAACGGCACAAGTTGACCGGAGGCCAGTTCACTTCGGATCGTGAACTCTGCGAGCCTCGCGGGCGCTACTCCCGCAAGCGCGAGCCGTCGAATGCCTTCACCGTCGCTCACTCTCACACGTTCGAGTACTGGCTCCCCCGCTTGAAGCCATTCTCCGCCGGCACGCAGATGGACGAATCCCAGGCGATCCTGAGCCAGGAGTTCGTCGATGCTTCCTGGCATTCCATGGCGGTCGATCCATGTCGGCGAAGCAACTACGATCAGACGGGTGTCGCCGAGGGATCTCGCGGTCAGATTGGAAGCTGATAACTCGCCTGCCCGGATCGCGATATCACACCCCTCCTTAAACAAATCTGTAACGATGTCGCTCAGGGTGATATCGATGCTGATATTGCTGTGGTCGCCGAGAAACTTCCGCAAGATGTGCGCGAGCACGTGAGCAACATAGCTTGCAGAACTGTTTATCCGAATGCGACCGGACGGAACCTTGGTACCGATCGCCTCACGCTCTGCCAATTCGATATCGGCGAGAATGCGTCGCACCCGGTCATAGAATTTTTCCCCCTCGGGCGTAAGCCCTACGTGACGCGTCGATCGGCGTAGAAGCGCGGTTCCAAGCCTGTGCTCCAGCCGACTCATCAGCTTACTCACCCCGGAAGGCGATAAGCCCAGGGCGCGTCCAGCCTGCGAGAATCCACCTCGTTCAACGACGCTCACGAAAACCGTCATCTCATCTGTTCTGTCCACGTTGTGCGGAGATTCCAGTCTTCTGTTCACAATTGCTTTTCTCACTGAAGGTCTAATACTTAAAATACATGCAGCTATAATTTTTCCATGTCTTCGAAATAATCCGAACCGGTCTCCATTATCGAATCAAAAACGATTTATCAGTTTTACGGTGCATTTATCTTATTATTCAAAACAGTACTAACTAATCTCTACAATATTCGATATTTAAAGCATCTATCTTTCTTTACATGGCGCACCAGATTCGCAAGAGTCTGCCGTGCATTACTGCCGCCACATGCGTCCGTTTATCGCTTCCCGTCGCTAGCGGCTGCAGCCTCATAACGGCGTGATTCATTTTTTAGAATATAACGGTAAAGCGGTTCATCATGAGGACCGCATGCATATTTCACAAATTTTCATACCTTCGCTCGCCTCCACTGCTGAAGCCTTTTTGAAATATGCGCCAAAGAATCTGCTAACCGACTCGCATGAACGACACCAGCAACAGCCCAACCGAGTCCCTCGAACTCATGTGTTCAAACATTCGATGGACGCCAGCGTGGACTGCAAGTCCTCAGCCTGTGTGGACACACAACTATCCTCTGGACGTCGACATTCCAGCGAATTTGCACGACGTTACAATCCGGCAAATCATCCGCGTGGGATACGGCGGTCGTCGCATAAGAATCGTTATAAGCAACCGATATGGGAAGCATCCACTCCCACTGGAAGCTGTGCGCGTCGCTCCGTCGGTGCGCGGAGCCCAGATCGATGCAAGACGAGACAGGAGTGTGATGTTCGGGGGCGAGGCATCCGTGATCATCCCGCCGGACGCAAGTCTCACTAGCGATCCGGTCGATCTGCCCGTCGAACAAGGCGATGATCTTGCCGTTTCCCTGAGGCTTGTTGCGTCTCCGCCTATCAGCAGTTTTCATTGGGACGGACGTCGTACAGGATACGTTCTATCTGGAGATCAACTCTCGGCAGTAGCCCCGACGATACGCACAACCACTGAACGGCGACTCTTTTTGGCCGCCCTTCTTGTCGAGGCCGTCAACGCTCACGGAGTTGTGGCAGCATTTGGAGATTCCATAACGGACGGGGCTAACACTAGTATAGATAATGACGCTCGCTGGCCTGACTTTCTGGCCGAAAGAGCGTCGTGCAGAGGCATCGCTGTCGTGAACGCGGGCATTTCTGGCGCTCGCTTGCTCAGTGACGGCATGGGTGCGAATGCACTCGCGAGACTTGATAACGATGTCATCCGACAGCCAGGAATCCGCGCTGTCATTTTGCATCTTGGGATCAATGACATCGCATGGCCGGGCACGCCGTTTTCTCCGGAGGAGCCTCCGATGACATTCGAGCGGATGCTCATCGGGTACCGCACCTTTATCGCGCATGCGCACGCCGCGAATCTGCGCGTGATCGGTGGCACCCTGACGCCGTTCGCGGGAGCGCTCCCTGACACCCCGATGGCAGACAACTACTACAGCATCGAAAAAGACAATCTGCGACGCCGCATCAACGACTGGATTCGCAATAGCGGCGCTTTCGACGCAACGATTGACTTCGATCGCTTGCTTGAAGACCCTGAACGCCCCGGTCACCTTCTTCCATGCTTTGACGGAGGTGATCATCTTCATCCCAGCGACGAGGGCTGTCGCGCAATGGCACATGCGGTCAATCTGGACTCGCTCTTCGAGCGCCGAGTTCCCGATTCGACAACCCACCAATAAGGATTTATATATGGAATATCGTTACCTTGGAGCATCTGGCCTGAAGGTGCCCGTACTCAGCCTTGGTGCAGGCACATTCGGCGGAAGTGGACCGCTTTTCGGAGCCTGGGGCACAACGGAAGCTGATGAAGCCCGACGGCTTGTGGATATCTGCCTGGAAGCTGGCGTCAACATGTTCGATACCGCCGATGTCTATTCGAACGGGGCATCGGAATCTGTGCTCGGTGAGGCAATAAAAGGGCGTCGGCAGGCGGTACTGCTCTCTACCAAGATGGGACTGCCCATGGGCGACGGCCCGAATGACGCAGGATGTTCGCGTGCACGGATCATCAAGTCGGTCGATGACGCGCTGCGGCGCCTGCAGACGGATTACATCGACCTCTTGCAACTCCATGCTTTTGACGTACGCACGCCCGTGGAAGAAGTGGTTTCCACGCTGGATCAGCTCGTGCGAGACGGCAAGGTCCTGTACACAGGCGTGTCCAACTTTTCTGGCTGGCAAGTGATGAAGTCACTTGCGGTTGCCGACCGCAATAGCTGGAACCGCTACGTCGCACATCAAGTTTATTATTCGCTCTTAGGTCGCGATTATGAATGGGAGTTGATGCCACTCGCCGCAGATCAGGGGGTCGGTGCTCTGGTTTGGAGCCCGCTGGGCTGGGGCCGTCTTACCGGTAAGCTTCGGCGCGGCCAACCTTTGCCGAAAGGCAGCCGCCTGCACGCAACGGCATCGTTCGGCCCTCCGGTGGAGGACGAACATCTCTACCGCGTTGCAGAAGCATTGGAGGTCGTAGCGCGGGACACGGGTAAGACTGTACCGCAGATCGCGATCAACTGGCTCATCCAGCGGCCAACCGTCAGCTCCGTAATCATCGGCGCTCGGAACGAAGAACAGCTTCGCCAAAATCTCGGTGCTGTGGGTTGGACCTTGACTCAAGAGCATATGGCGATACTTGACAGTGCCAGCAGCCTGACGGCACCGTATCCCTATTTCCCATATCAACGTCAGGAAGGTTTCGCTCGACTCAACCCGCCACTCTGTTAAAGGCGACCGCATCAAGAAAATGTCCCGCTCGTTCAGACGCCTTCGTATGAAGCCCGTGCGGGACATTTTGAGCAATCAAGCTACCGAGTAAATCGCGATTGGCGTCTCGGTTCATCACGCGGTTTGGCGACCGATTCACCAGCCGTCGGCGCGGGATGGGTGTCAGTGGTCGGCGAGTACCTTCGATTGTACAAGTGCTCGCTCCGACTATCTCGCAGGTGCTGCATAGAGCCTCCTCGCGATATACCCTTTGTCGCCCCTATCGCGCCGCTTTTTTACTCACTCTCGCATCGTGCTTGTATCAACCACTCACCGATTAGCCACGACGTGCAGCCAGCGTTAAGCCTTCGGAAGCCCGAAGTGCGTCATGACGCCGTTCACACCCGACACGTTTTCCGCTGCGACACGAAGGGCGTTGCCTTCGTCCGCGCTGACGATCGGCCCCCACAGATGCACGATGCCGTTCTCGACAGTCACGTTTTCGCTCGCAAGCGCCCACGGATGTTCCGCGATGGCGGCGAGCACCGCTTCGCGAATCGAGTGATCGCTGCCGTCGGTGTCGGCGGGCAGCTCGGGCGCCATCGTCACGAGCGCGCGGATCAGGTTCGAGCGGCTCACCACGCCGACCACCTTGCCGTCCCGCATGACGGGCACGCGCTTGATGCGCCGCCGTTCGAGCAACTCGGCGATATCGGCGACCGGGCACGTTTCGGTGATGGTCGCGACATCGGTGGTCATCACATCGCCGACCTTCCTCGCGTGCTCCTTCACATACTGGCTCGCGAGATCGCGCGTCGATGCGACCAGTTCGAGCCACCACGCGCGTTGCGTGACGCCGGTGCCGATCTCCGCGCGATGCATCAGATCGCCTTCCGTGACCATGCCGAGCAGACGGCCCTCCTCGTCGATCACGGGCATGCCGCTGACGCCGGCGAACACCATGGTCCCGGCCGCCTGACGCACGGACATGTCGGGATGAGCGGAAATGATCTTTTTCGTCATGACGTCGGCAGCGCGCACATTCATCTCCTTGAAGGGAAGGGTCTTCCATTGTCCGGCTTGCCGCGTATTGTGCGCTTGATCCCGATCAAGTGCTCAGCCAGAATCGCTGTCGAAACCGAACAGCCTGCGCGGCGTTTCCCACTGAATCTGGCGCCGCGTCTGCGCGTCGGGCACGATCTTCCCGAACAGCGTCAGCAGCGGTCCATAGTCGAGCCGCTCAGGCGCGCGCAGGAACGGCCAGTCGGAACCCCACACGCAGTTCTGCGGCCCGAACGCGCTCAGCAGCGCATGGGCGTACGGCCACGCGTCCTCGTACGGATGCGCTTCACGCGCGTACTTCTGCCAGCCCGACAGCTTGACGCTCGCGCGGCCGCTATCCGCGAGCCGCAGCAACGCCTGAAAGCCGGGCTGAGCGATCCCCGCGCCGATGTCGGGCCGCCCGCCGTGATCGATCACGAGCGTCGCCGCCTGCCGCGCGAGCCACGGTTCGAGCGCCGCCATCTGATCCCCGGCGACCTGAACCTGCGCGACCATCCCGAGGTCCGCGAGCGATGCGAACAGCGCGCCCGCTTCGAGCACGGCATCGAGCCCTTCCATCGCCGGATTGAACGCGACGCCGGCCACGCCCGCGCGCCGCAGCGTCACAAGCTCGCTTCTGGCGATGTCGTTATCGACCACCGCGATGCCGCGAAAGCGTCCTGCGCAGGTTTCCAGCGCGTCGAGCAGGCAGCGGTTGTCGGTCCGGTAGCCGCTCGTCGGGCCGACGAGCAGCGCATGCCGCACGCCGTAGGCATCCATCACGCGGACGAGCTGCGCAGCCGTGCCGATCTCCTGCTGCGCCGGCCGATACGGCGTGTCATCGCGATACGGAAAGCGCGCGGGATCGAATACGTGACAGTGGCAGTCGATCTTGTCTTCTTCGAACAGCGTCATCTCAGGTTTCCTCTTTCACAAGCGCGGCGTTCCTGTCGACGATGCGTCGCGCCGAGCCGTACGCGCGCGCGAGCCGAACCTCGGCGGGCAGCGACGGAAACGGCATCTCGACGCTCAACGCCGTATCGGCTGGTAACGCGCGCAACAGCCCGTCGAGCGGCAGCGCGCCTTCGCCCGGCGGCAGGCGGTCGGCACGCGCTTCATGAATCGCTTCGTCGTCGCTGGCAGGCAGACGCGCGCGCGCATCGCAGAGTTGCGCGGCGCCGATCCATCCGGACGGCATCGCGGCGACGTCGTCCGGCGTGCCGCCCGAGCGCGACAGATGCAGCGCATCGACGAGCACGGCGAGATTCGGATGCGCGACCCGCGCGATCATTGCGCGGGCTTGCGCCAGCGACGCCACATGCCGCCAGCGCATGAATTCCAGTTCGATGCGCAAACTGTACGTCCGACCGAGTTCTGCAAGCGCGGCGAGATGGTCCGCGAGCCGCGCCGGGTCCGGATCGTCGCCCGATACGTTGACGCAGCGCGCACCCAGCGAAGCCGCCGTTTCGAAGAGTAGCGCAAACGAAGCGGGCACGAGTTCGGGCACGACGGGAATGAACTCGACATCGTGAACCGCGATGCCCTCGCCCGCGAGCGCGTCCCGCAATTCACGATGCGCGGCGGTGCCGGGCGTCGTCGGCCACGCAATCGCGCCGGGCACCGCCGGATGCATGCGCAGGCCGACCGCAGCGAAACCGGCACGCGCGGCGAGCCGGACCCACGGCACCGGCGCGACCTCCAGCGCGGTCAGATGCGCAGCGGCGAGCGGCCGCGCGGCGAGTCGAACGGCGTTCAATAGGTGGCCCTCCCGCCCGTCAGATCGAAGGTGAAGCCCGTCGTGAAGCTGCACGCGGGACTGGCGATCCAGCTCACCATCGCGCCGACTTCATCGATCTGCAGGAAGCGGCCCATCGGAATCTTCGCCTTGCTCGCCTCGATATGCTGGTCCGACATCTCGTGGAACAGCTCCGTCTCGACCATCGCCGGCGCGACGCAATTGATCAGCACGTTGTCGCGCGCCAGCTCCTTCGCGGCGGACTTGGTGAACGCGATCACGCCCGCCTTCGCCGCGGAGTAAGCGCAGATGTACTGCACGCCCTCCTTGCCCGCGATCGATGCGACATTGACGATCCGCCCGCCCCCGCGCGCGCGCATATGCGGGATCGCGACGCGGCAGCAGTAGAACACGCTGTTCAGGTCGACGGCCAGCACGCGCTGCCACGCATCGACGGGATACTCCCAGCTCGGCACGACGGGACCGTTGATGCCCGCGTTGTTCACGAGGATGTCGACGCGGCCGAGCGCCTCGAGCGTCGCACCGAATGCGCGTTCGACCGATTCGTACGACGCGACATCGACCGGCTGCAGGTGATCGGGTTCGAAGCCGAGACGCTGTGCGTCGCAGCCGGCGATATCGAGATCCCAAATCGCGACGCGCGCGCCGTCGGCTTTGAGCTTGCGGGCGATGCCGAGGCCGATCCCGCGCGCCGCGCCCGTGACGATGGCCACTTGGCCGTCGAGAGAATGACTCATTGCGATGATTTCCCTGCGTGATTCAGTTGGAAGAGGAAGCGGACGCCGCAAACTCGATGCGCCTGATGTCGCCGACGACGAAGACATATGAAAGCGCGCCGAGCAGCGTGACGCCCGAGATGAAGGCGAGCGCGTAGACGAACGAGCCGGTCGCGTTGACGATCAGCCCGATCACGAGCGGCGTGACGATGCCCGCCGCGTTCGCGAACAGATTGAAGATGCCGCCGCTCAGGCCCAGCAGGCCCTTCGGCGCGATATCGGAGACGATCATCCACGCGAGCGCCGACATCCCTTGCGCGAAGTACGCGACGCACAGAATCGCGATCACCAGGCTGATCGAATCGACATAGTTCGCCAGCACGATGCTCGACGCCGCGACGAGACCGGCGATCACCGGCAGCTTGCGCGACCAGTTCAGCGAGATGCCACGGCGCAGCATCGCATCGGAAATCCAGCCGCCCGCGAGCGTCCCGACCGACGCGGCGATGAACGGCAGCACCGCGACCATGCCGACCTTGAGCCACGGCATGTGGCGTTCGGTGACGAGATAGGTCGGGAACCAGGTGAGGAAGAACACGTTGGTCGAATTGCACGCGAACTGGCCGATGCAGATGCCGAGCATGCTGCGGCGGCGCAGGAGCGCGGCGATATCGGCCCAGCGAAAGCGCGTCGCCTGCTGGCTGCCGTCGACCACGCCGCCGCCGCTCGCGATGTAATCCAGTTCGGCGCGGTTCGCGCGGGTCGACTCATGCGGCTCGCGAAAGCGCATGAGCCAGACCGCGCCGAACGCGACCCCGACCGCGCCGACGATGCCGAACAGCGCGCGCCATCCATAGAGATGATCGATCCAGAAAAGCAGCGGGCTCAGGAACGCGAGACCGACATATTCGGCGAAGGTGTAGACGCCCGTCGCGCGGGCACGCTCGCTCTGCGGAAACCAGATCGCGACGACGCGGCTGTTGGTCGGAAAGCACGGCGCTTCCGCGATGCCGATCAGGAGCCGCATGATCAGCAGCGAGACGAAGCCCGTCGCGAGCCCTTGCAGCCCGGTGAACAGCGACCACAGCGTCAGCGCGAAGAAATAGGTCCAGCGGGTGCCGATGCGGTCGAGCATCACGCCGCCCGGAATCTGTGACGCGGTGTAAGTCCACGAGAAAGCGGAGAAGATCACGCCCATCAGCGCGGGCGTCAGGCCCAGTTCGTGGCTCATGCCGGGCGCCGCGATCCCGGCGACGCTGCGATCGAGGTAGTTGATCATCGTGCCGATCGCGAGCAGCGCGAGGATGCCGAAGCGCGCCCGGGTGCGCGTCGCGGCGGGCGCGGCGGCGATGGCCTCACTTGCCATCGATTGGGTCTGGTTCATCGTGTCTCCATCCATTTGTTTGATGACTGGTATGCCTGGAGATACTAGAGAGATGACAGACCGCTGTCGTATGCCCAGTTTCAGCTAACCTATAACCTTTGGTTAATCGCTGGTTCGGAGGCAGAGGAACGATGCGCTTCAAGCTGCGGCAAATGGAAGTGTTTCGCGCGGTGATGCTGACCGGCTCGATCAATGCGGCCTCGAAGATGCTGTACGTATCGCAACCGGCGGTCAGCAAGCTCGTCGCGCACACGGAGACGACGCTGGGCCTGCGCCTCTTTGAGCGCGCGAAAGGCCGGCTGATCCCGACCGCCGAGGCGCAGGCACTCTTTCGCGAAGTGGAGCAGGTCTATCAGGCGGCTCTGCGCGTCGACGAATTCGCGCGGGCGCTCGCGCTCGGGCCGGCGAGTCTTCTGCGTATCTCGTGCAGCCCGTCGCTTGCGCCCGCGATCGTCGCGCCGGCCATCGTCGAATTGAAACGGCAGTTGCCGGGACTCAGGGTCGACTGGCATACGACGCTCATGGCCGACATGCCGCTCGAAGTGCTGAGCAAGACGGTCGATGTCGCGGTGACGTCGCTGCCGATCGAGCATGAGCATCTCGAAGTCGTGCCGTTCATGCGCGGACGCATGGTGTGCGTGCTGCCGCCGGATCATCCGTTCGCCTCGCGCGAGCGGATCGCGCTCGCGGATCTGAAAAGCGAACCGATGATCCTCTTCAGGCGCGACATCCCGTTCGGCACGATGATCGCGCGGGCATGCCAGCAGGCCGACGTCGAGCTGAACTCCGTGGTCGACGTGACGCGCGCCGATCAGGCGCTCGCGCTCGTGCGCGGCGGCCTCGGGCTCGCCATCGTCGACGAGTATGCGACCGGCGGCGTGGATTGCGTGGTGCGCCCGCTCGTCGAGGATCTGGAGATGGTGTCGACGTTCGTCTACTCGAAGTTCTCGCCGCCGTCGCGAAGCGCGATGGCGTTGATGCAGGCCGTCTGCCGCCGCGCCGACGAACTGGGCCGATTGATCGGCGGGGTTAGCCTTTAGACGCCCGGCTCGCCGCTTTCCCTCAGCCAGTCCACGAAATCGCGCATGTGCACGGGCTTGTCCGCATCGAGCGGGATCAGCGCGTAGTAGGTCGAGCCTTTCGCGGTCAGATCGGGAAACGGCATCTGCACGCGGCCGACCGCACAGTCCGTTTCGAGCGTTGGAAACGGCCCGATGCCGAAGCCCAGTCCATCGACCACGGCCTGCAGCGTGACGAAGAAGTGATCGAATCGCAACGTGCGGTTGGCGCGCAGCGATGCATGCCCCGCCGCTTCGAGCCACGCTTCCCAATCGCCGGGACGGGTCTCGCTCGTCAGCCAGGTTTCGGCGGCCAGTTGCTCCACGTTCGACACGCCGGCGCGCGCGAGCAACGCCGGACTCGCGATGACCGTGTTGTGCTCCTGGAACAGCTGCCAGCTCTGGAACTGCCCGCCCGGCGGCACATGGCGGCGGATCGCCAGGTCGAAGCTGCCCCGCAACGCCGGCTCGGTCGACATCGCCGTGGAGACCCGTACGTCGACATCCGGATAGCGCTCGGCGAACAGCGGCAACTTCGGGATCAGCCAGCGCATCGCCACGGTGGCCGACGCGCTCACGCGAATGACCTTCACGCGCTGATTCTTGCCGTACCGCTCGGCGGCATCCGCGATGTGATCGAACGCCGCGCTGATCTCGCGGGCGAAGGCGCGCGCGTGCGGCGATGCGACCATGCTCTGGCCGTCGCGCGCGAACAGCGGCTGGCCGAGCCAGTCTTCCAGATTCGCGATGTGCCGGCTGATCGCCCCGTGCGTCAGATTGAGTTCGCGCGCGGCGGCGGAATAGCTGCCGGCGCGCGCCGCGACTTCGAACACGCGCAGTGCGTTCAGCGGTGGGAGCTTGTGTCTCATATGTGATTTTTTCTGACAGGTATCGCGTCTTTTTTTAGATTGTGTGAGCGGATCGCTCATCTTACGCTTGGTCTGTCTCAACCAGAAAAGGTGCGCTCATGTCCTCCCAGATCATCGTCAATGCCCGCCACTACAGAATGCCTGCCGCGCCGACCATCGTGGTCTGCGTCGACGGCTGCGAGCAGGAATACATCAATCAGGCCATCCTCGCCGGTCAGGCGCCGTTCCTCGCGAAGCTCGCGGGGTTCGGCACGGTGCTGACCGGCGACTGCGTGCTGCCGTCATTCACCAACCCGAACAACGTGTCGATCGTCACCGGCGCACCGCCCGCCGTGCACGGCATCTGCGGCAACTTCTTTTTCGACGAAGACACACGCACCGAAGTCCTGATGAACGATCCGAAGTATCTGCGCGCGCCGACCATCCTCGCGGAAATGGCGCGCGCCGGGCAGCGCGTGGCCGTCGTCACCGCGAAGGACAAGCTGCGCGCGCTGCTCGGACACGGCCTGCGCGGCGTCTGCTTCTCGGCGGAAAAGGCCGATCAGCTCGATGTCGAAGTGCATGGCGTCGCCGGCATGATCGAACGCGTCGGCATGCCGCTGCCTTCGGTGTACAGCGCGGAGCTGTCCGAGTTCGTGTTCGCGGCAGGGCTGTCGTTGCTGCGGCGCGAGCGTCCGGACCTGATGTATCTGTCCACGACCGATTACGTGCAGCACAAGCACGCGCCGGGCACGCCGGAAGCCAACGCGTTTTACGCGATGATGGATAGCTATTTCGCGCAGTATCACGACGAAGGCGCGGTGCTCGCCATTACCGCCGATCACGGCATGAACGCGAAGACCGATTCGATCGGGCGGCCGCGCATCGTGTATCTGCAGGACCGGCTCGATGCGCGCTTCGGCAACCAGAGCACGCGCGTCATCCTGCCGATCACCGATCCCTATGTGGTCCATCACGGCGCGCTCGGCTCGTACGCGACGGTGTATATCGGCGAACGCGAACGGCAGCATGAGGTGACGGATTTCATTGCGGGCATCGCGGGCGTCGAGGCCGTGTTGACGCGCGCGCAGGCATGCGAGCGTTTCGAATTGCCACCGGACCGCATCGGCGATCTCGTGGTGCTGGGCGAGCGGCTCACCGCGCTCGGCAGCGCCGCCGACAAGCACGATCTCTCGGGTCTCACCGTACCGCTGCGTTCGCACGGCGGCGCGTCCGAACAGAAGGTGCCGCTGCTCTTCAACCGCAAGCTGAGCGGTATCGACGACGCGCGACGGCTGCGCAATTTCGACGCATTCGATCTCGCGCTCAATCACCTCGCCTGACCACGACACCCCGCGAGCGCGACGAAGAATCGCGCCACCAGGAGACATCATGCCCTCGGATACACCCGACGTTCTGGATTACGAAACATCTCGTCGCGAGACCACGCTTGCGCAATACAAATGGCGTGCGCTCGTCGGTGTCACGTTTTGCTATCTGTTTTACTACACCGGGCGGCAAACGCTCGGCTTCGCGGTCAGCGGCATCCAGCTCGATTACGGGCTGTCGAAGTACGAGATTGGCTGGATCAGTGCGACGATGCTGTGGTGCTATGCGGGCGGCCAGTTCATCAACGGCAATCTCGGCGACAAGCTCGGCGGCAAGACGATGATGATCGCGGGCGCCCTGCTCTCGCTCGCGGCCAACTGGCTGTTCAGCTTCGGTCACACGTTCCTGTTCTTTCTGCTCGCGTGGGGCCTGAACGGCTATTTCCAGTCGATGGGTTTCGCGCCAGGCAGCCGCCTGCTGTCGAACTGGTGGGGCAGCAAGCATCGCGGTTTCGTGTACGGGGTGTATGTGGGGTTTTCGGGCTTTTCGTCGGTGCTCGCGTATATCCTGCCCGTGCTGATTCTCGGCTCGATGCATCTCGGCTGGGTCTGGATCTTCCGGCTGGCGCCGCTTTCCATGTTGCTTGGCGCGCTGGTGCTGCTCATCTTCGTCGCGGAACGTCCTGAGGACAAGCATCTGCCCGCCGTCGACAGACTCGCGCAAGAAGACGCGCCCTTTTCCGCCGGCGACGATCTGAGCAGCGCGCAGCGTTATCTGCTCGTGCTGAAGAACTGGAAGCTTTACATCACCGGGCTCGCGATCGGGTTTCAGAACGCCGCGCGCTATGCGCTGGTCGTCTGGGTGCCGGTGCATTTTCTCGGTATGGACTGGAAGACCTCGACTACGCTCATCGATCCGAAGTGGATCACGGTGGCGTTGCCGATCGGCATGGCGCTCGGCTCGCTGTCGAACAGCTGGATCTCCGACGTGCTGTTCCGAGGCAAGCGCTACGTCGCGATCGTCTGCTACATGGTGCTCGCCTCGGTCACGGCGATGTGCATGATGCTCGTTCCGCACGGCAGCATGACCGGCGTCGTCCTGCTGTTTCTGTGCGGATTCTTCGTGTTCGGTCCCGCGTCATCGTTCTGGGCGCTGTGCCCCGATCTGTTCGGGCGGCGTGCGGCAGGCACCGCGACAGGCGTGCTCAACACGATGTCGTATGCGTTCGCGGGCATCGGTGAACCGGTGATCGGACATGTCATCGACGCGACGGGGCAGACCACGATCATCTTTCCTATCGTCGCGGGGCTCTGCGCGGCGAGCGCGCTTATGTCGATGCTGATCAAGCGTTGAGGTCAGGTCGACAAACGCAAAAACCCCACCTTTGCGGGGTGGGGTTTTTGTTTTACGGCATGAGGAGCCTGACGATTACCTACTTTCACACGGGAACCCGCACTATCATCGGCGTGGAGTCGTTTCACGGTCCTGTTCGGGATGGGAAGGGGTGGGAC
>Ga0160447_100822_pt1 | contig 13369 bp, 11 predicted proteins | sample HID1973K_E1MG_FD_108222 | JGI IMG/M metagenome (GOLD analysis project Ga0160447, IMG submission 108222) | Enriched mosquito-associated microbial communities from UW Madison campus, WI, USA - HID1973K_E1 MG | ecosystem: Host-associated > Arthropoda: Insects > Digestive system > Unclassified ...
ATGCCACTCACCACCCTTCCAGACTCCTTCGCTGCACTGCGCAGCCACAACACCGACGGACGCGTGCAGTCGCGCGTCGAGCGCCTGAAACTGGACGACCTCTCCGCCGGCGAGGTGCTGGTGCGAACGCGCTACGCCGGCATCAACTACAAGGATTGCCTGTCGATCCTGGGGCAGGCGAAGATCATCTCTTCGTTCCCGCGCATTGCGGGCATCGAGGCGGTGGGCGAGGTGATCGCTTCCGAGTCCGACGAATTCAGCGTAGGCGACCCGGTGATGGTCCATGGCTTCCAGACCGGCATCGCGTTCGACGGCGGTTTCTCGGAAGTCCTGCGTGTGCCGCAAGATCACCTGCAGCGGATTCCGCAAGGGCTTTCGCCCTATGAGGCGGCGGTCCTGGGGGTGCCCGCATTCACCGTGGCCATGGCGCTGGAATGCTTCGAGGAACTGGGGCTCACGCCGGACCTTGGACCGATCGCGGTGTCGGGCGCCGGCGGCGCGGTCGGCCTGCTGGCGATGGCGATCCTCTCGAAGGCGGGCTACCGCGTCGCGGCGATCACCAGGCGTACGGAACATGCCGATGCGCTGCGGGCACTGGGCGCGAGCGAGGTGGTCGACGCGCGGGTGCTGGGCGAGCCGCAACGCCCCCTGGAAGAAGCCCGCTTCGCCGCGGCGATCGACAACGTGGGCGGGCCCATGCTTTCCTGGTTGCTGCGCTCCATGCAGGACGCGGGCATCGTTGCGTCGGTGGGCAATGCCTCGGGCAATGGGTTCGAGGGCAGCGTGCTGCCATTCATCATGCGGCGGGTGCAGATGTTCGGCGTGGTGGCCAACGCGCCCTGGGCCCAGCGCCGCCGGCTGTGGGGTCGGCTGGCCGGCCCGCTCAAGCCCGATCTTGAAGCACTTGCGCCGCATGTGCATTCGATTGCGCTCGATCAACTGTTGTCGCATGCCCAGCGACAACTGGACGGCGCGACGGCTGGTCGCACCTTGTTGAATCTCGGCGGGGCCCGATGAGCAGGCCACTCACGGGCTTGCGGGTGCTGGAGATGCAAGCCATCGGCCCGGTGCCCTGGGCTGGGATGATGCTGGCCGACATGGGCGCAGACGTGTTGCGCATCGACCGGCCCACGCCAGCCGACGCGAGCCTCGCCCATCGAGAAGAGCGATTCGAGATCACCGCGCGCGGCAAGCGCTTCATGATGGCCGACGTGAAGACTGCCCAAGGCCGGGAAGCAGTGCTGGACGAGGCGTCGCGCGCCGACGTGCTGCTCGAAGGACTGCGCCCAGGCGTGATGGAGCGCATAGGCCTGGGCCCGCACGAGTGCTTGCAGCGTAATCCGCGGCTGGTCTATGGACGCATGACAGGATGGGGACAGACCGGTCCCTTGGCGCAGGATGCGGGGCACGACATCAACTACTTGGCCCGCAGCGGCGCCCTGCACGCGATCGGGCCCGCGGACGGACCACCTTCCGTTCCATTGAACCTCGTCGCGGACTTCGGGGGTGGCGGCATGCTGCTGCTAACGGGGATCCTGGCTGCGCTGTTCGAGTCCAGGTCGAGCGGGCAAGGGCAAGTGGTGGATGCAGCGATGGTCGATGGTGTGCTCGCAATGATGGCGCCTACGCTGGGGCGCTTCCAAGCGGGCCAATGGCAGGATCGGCGCGGCGCCAACCTGCTGGACGGAGGGGCCCCTTTCTACCGTGCCTATGCCACTGCCGATGGGCGTGCCGTGGCGGTGGGGGCCATCGAGCCGCGCTTCTATGCGGCGCTCCTGCGAGGGCTGGAACTCGATGCGTCGCAATTGCCCGAGCAGCTCGATCGATCCGGCTGGCCCGCGATGCACGATCGCTTCGCCGCCATCTTCAAATCACGATCGCGCGCCGAATGGGAAACCGTGTTCGAAGGCACGGATGCGTGCGTCTCACCAGTGCTGTCATTGGCCGAGCTGGCCTCGTGTCCGCATATGGTTCATCGAGCCAACTTCGCAGAAATCGATGGCGTTTTGCATCCGGCGCCTGCGCCTCGATTCTTGCGAACGTCGTCGGCTTAAAAGGCAATGCTGTGATTGTTCGAATTTCTCATCCCACTGCAGTTCTGAGTACTCGCGTGGGGTGATTCTCCGACGGTACTGTAAGGAGACGGGAATGACCGCAGAGATGCCCCTTGCAGTCATTTGGGGCGCTGCAGCTCTAGGACTGATTTCGCTGCGGAGTACTCCATGGGGGTCAGCGGCGCAAGATTGGTTGCGGCCGGCGAACTATCCAGTTCGGACGATTGCTTCGCATCAGTTCCGGACTCAGGCTAACCAAGTCGACCGCGAAGCCTTCTAAAGACTGAAGCCGACCGCGTCCAATACGCGCCTCAGCGGCGCACAGACACGCCCGCATCGATGGTCCCGAAAACCTCGACGCCCGACTTTCGGGTTTCGGTGCCGAGCGAGACTCCCGAAGAAGAGGCACAAGCGCTCAGCGTGCAGAGGGCGAGCGCACAAAAAATCCATCTCAATCTGTTCTCCCAGACTTTGACACTGGGCGTTTGGGACTCAGCGATGAGACAAAGGTTCCAGATCCCCGCCGATGGGTCCAGAACTTCCGGAAACAGGCATCCGGGATTTATTGCGGATTCAACGCTCCGCGGCCGCGAATCGGCAGGTTGAGTTCTCGTTCTGCCTGTGCGTTGCCAATGGCTGCTGGGCGGTAGGTTGCCGCCATCCGTGTGGTGTCGTCGTCCCCACCGCCAGCGCGGCTGGGCACGACGATCGTCAGTCCCTTGCTCGGGAACGGCGGTGCGGCATCGCACTGACGCATGTGCGGGAAGACATAGTCGGGCAGATGCAGTTCGCCTTGCATGATCTGCGCGCCGTGCGCACCAGTGCCGCGCCTTCCACGGTTGCATCCTGACCGCGTCCCGCCAGGTCGACCTCAATGTCGATCCGCCCCGCGGGATGCAGCACCGTCAGTCCGTGCCGCCCCGGCACACGCAGAGCATCACTTGCAACCGTGCCCGGAAGGGCAAAGGCACTGGCCACACCAATGGCGCCAGTCACCGCATGGGATGCGTGGCACTTGCGCGGCGTGAAGTAGCGCGACGTGATGCTGTTTTCCGACGTGCCGGGGCCCACCAGCACGGGCTTGGGGATGGCACTGTCCGAGACATCGCCCAGGCCCATCCTGCGGCCGGCTTCCAGTCTGAGGCTCTCGAGGCGATCGAGCAGTTCAGCGTTCGCATCCAGCGCGGCCGGCTTCTCGGTCCCTGTCACGCCCAGATCGGCCGGCGCACGATCATCAGCGGCATCGCCGCATCGATCCAGGTCACCTCGACACCGTCGATGAGGTCGATGCGGTTGCCGGTCGGAAACACACTTCCGGTGACCGCGCCCCACGCATCGAGGAAGTTCAGCAGGATCGGGGCGCCCGTTTCGGCCACGCCGTCGATGCGCGCATCGCCTTCATACGTGACGCGCCCCCCGGGCGTTCGCACGGCCACATCGATGCGCGATCCCGTGTTGACGTTGTAGACCCGGACCTTCGTCGTCCCGTCGTGCGCATCGACCAGGCCTTGTTCGAGCGCAAAAGTCGCGACCTCGGAGAGCATGTTTCCACAGTTGGGGCGCGTGTCCACAGAGCGGTCGCCGACGCCCACCTGCGCGAAGAGATAGTCCACGTCGCAGCCCGGCTGCGAAGAGCGCGACACGATCGCCACCTTGCTGTTGAGCGTGCTGCCGCCGCCTACACCGTCGAGCTGCAGCGGATCGGAAGCACCCATGGCACCGATGAGTGCCTGATCCCGCGCCTCGTCCCCTGGGGCAGCCACTCGCGAAGGAAGAACGGGCCGCGCGAGGTGCCGGCGCGCATGAGGACGCAGGGAATCGACCTGTTCATGTCGATGCCGCCCGGCCGCCCGAAGTCATTGACGCCCCCCCGGAGGGCCGCGATACGCGAAGCGATGAGCGTGGGAGCCATGTCAGTCCGCAGTGATCTTGGCGGCCTGGACCACCTTCTTCGACTTGACCTGTTCCTGGGCCACGTACGTGCGCATCTGCTCGGTCGTCATGGTCGACACCTCGGCGCCGTGGTCTGGGGCCGACAACCTTCGGAATCTTTGATGCTTTTCCGGATGACGCAGGCCGGCAAGCGCATCTGTCCGGCAAGGTTGCGGCGGCCTTGATGGCACAGGCCAGTGAGCTGTTCTCGGAGCCGCCGTCCATTCAGAAAGTCGACGTCCTTGCGGCCAAGCTACCCGGATGAACCGCTGCAGTCCGCCGCGGCCAACACGAATTCATAAGCGACCGCCCCTTCAATAGAAGCGCATTGCCAGCGACGCCACCATCTATGCGTGGCGCCAGCACTTCGGCCAGACGGACGCGGCCGACATCAAACGCCTCATGAGTAGCTGCGGGCATCAAGCGAGCTCGTGGCGTGATGACGAAAACCGAGTCGTTCACGACGAAAAATATGTCATTTTCGTCATCTCCACTACATGTCGCGTTTTTACATTCACTGCCTCTTCTAGCAGGTGGATTGAATGTTGCCCTCTCCCTTCTTGACCCGAACTGAGTCCCGACGTTGGCCGATCCGGTTATCTTGTGCTGTGACGCTGCCGCTCATCCTGGCAGCCGCTCTGGTCGGGTGCGGCGGCGGTGCCCGAGAACAGCAGCAGGATGTCGCGTCGATCGAGGCACCCTCGAATGCCCCGACACCGACCGATACGACTTCCGTCACATCTCCGTCTGTTCCTGGTCCGCATGCTCTGATCATCGGGCTCGATGGCGTCACGTACGGTGCTGTCCGGGCCGGCATGGCCGATGGCACGCTGCCAAACATCGCCAAGCTGAAGGTTTCGCTGGCCTATAGCGGTGGCACGCCCGGGGAACAGACTCAGCAAGCCAACTTGCCAACGCCTGGCTGGGCCACGCTGCTTTCGGGCAATTGGGCCAACCTGCACCATGTGACCTCCGACGTCAGTGCGCAGGCGATTCAAGGAGGCAGTGTGTTCGACGCGCTCAGGTCCAAGGGCACCGGGCTCAACGGCGCCGTCCTCGCCTCGTCGAACATCGCAAGTCTGCTTGCGACCCAGCGCGATGCTGGCGCGCTCGACGCGCTGATCGACTGTTCAAACGATGCCTTGGCCGACGATTGCGTGACCAGGCAAGCCTTGTCATTGATCGACAAGTCCTACGGTACGGTCGTCGCCCAGTACCACGCGGCCACCAACGTGGCACAAAGCAAAGGCACGGGATCGTCGGCTTACGCGAAGACGGTTCGCAATCTCGACCAGGTCATCGGCACGCTGCTGAGCGAGATTGCCAGGAAACCCGATGAGAGATGGCTGGTAATACTGACGTCGGCCCATGGATTGAGCATTGCAGGCGGCACCGATGGGCTGCCTCTCGTGCCCGAATCCACGACCTTCATCGGGCTCAATCAGGATTTCAACGATACGTCAGGCATCGGCGCGGCCGCTCCTGCCACGGTGGACGAGTTGCGCGCCTATCCCAGCATTGCCGACGTCACACCCATGGTGCTGTCGCATTTCAGCGCCACGCCCGCCGTGCAAGCCTACGGCATGTACGGCAGCCAACTGATCGGCACGCCGCCGGTGTCCAACCTGAGCGTGGGCGTGAACACCACCAACGCCAACAGCGCGAACCTGCAGGCCACGCTGGACTGGATCGCGCCTGCCGGCGACAAGCCGATCTACGTATTGCGCGACGGTCAGGTGGTGGCGTCTTTGCCCGCCAGAACCACCAGCTATATCGACTACGGCCTTCGCGCCTACATCCTGGGCCGGTATTCAACAGGGGGCACGAGCACCGTCCGCTACACCGTGCAAGTCGGTGAAACGGGCGCCGCGCGCAGCGTGCAGACCATGCCCCTGTCGTATACACCCATGCTCGCTTCGCTGGCCGACGGCTTGTATGTGTACTACCCGTTCAGCAGCACTTTGCCGGCCGTTGATGTGAAGGGCAGCAGCACGCTGGCGCCTTCGGCCAGCGACCTGGACGCAAAAGTCGGGACGATCGTTTCCGGCCCCTTCGGCGACGGCAGCTACGGCCTGAAGGTCGACCTGAACTACACCGACGCCAACAAGTACGAAGGCTATGCGCTGACCTTCAATTCGCCCACGCTGGACCCGACCTACACCACCGATGCCGCAACGGCGCCGCCCGTATTCACCGTGGGGTACTGGTTCCAGTACCCGACCGCAGCTTGCATCACGAGCGGCGACTTTGTCGCGATCGGCAACAAGAACTTCGGCTCCGGCGGCAACCCGGGATTCGCCATGGCGGTCTATAGCGCCAGTTCGGGCACGGGCTGCACGCTGCGTACCAATGCGTCCGATGGCAGCAGCCGCGTGGATTACGGCGCGGGCAGTGCCAGCAACCAGCAGTGGGCCTATGCGATTTCGGTCATTGACGGGAGAAGCAGGAAGATCACGGCTTACGTGTGGGATCCGGTTCTGGGCCTGCGCCAAGGAACGCTCGCACTCACAAGCCAGAACCTGGCCAAGCTCTACACCGGGCCAGGTGCCACCTGTGGCGATGCCAACAAATGCGGCGCTGCCTTCGCGTCGTGGGGGCTGGGCACGGACGGCTCCCGCAGGTATCGGGTCACGGGCAACGGCAATCAGCCATACGGCGGGACGTCGACCAACTACGCGTTGGCCTTCTCCGACCTGGCGATCTGGAATCGCGCTTTGACCGCTGCCGAAATCGCATCGATCTATCAATCCGGCATGCCGATCTCCTCCGTGCTGCCGCAGTAAAGAAGAAGTGACCATGATCCTGACCACTACTCTTGCGCGCCGCACGTGCCGACTGGGCGCGGGCGCGGCCTGTCTCGCTGTGTTGCTGGCCGCCTGCGGCGGCGGCTCCTCTGGCTCGGACGCACCCGACGTCGCCGGGCAACCAGTTGCAAGCGCGCAAACCCCCATCACGAGTCCGCCCACTGCGCCCACGCAGCAAGAGCAGCCTGCCTGCGCCTGCGATGCGTCCACCAGCACGCAGCGCTCCTGCGCACCTTGAACAGCTTCCGGCCTACTCAACATGATCAAGACCAATCGACGCAATTTCCTTCGCAGCGCCGCTGGTGCTGCGGCACTGACCGCCTTTCCGCCCGCGATCCAGCGTGCACTGGCCATCCCCGCCAACAACGCCACGGGCACCATCCGCGACGTTGAGCACGTGATCATCCTTATGCAGGAGAACCGTTCCTTCGAGCACTACTACGGGACCTTCCCCGGCATTCGCGGCTACAGTGACCGCCACACCATCCCGCAAGCCTCGGGCAACCCGATCTGGCTGCAAAGCGGCAGCAGCGGGGTCATCCAGCCCTACCACCTCGACTACACCCAGGGCAAGGCGCTGCGCGCCGGCCTGCCGCACAGTTGGAGCGACCAGCAAAGCGGCTGGAACCATGGCCGGATGAACAACTGGCCGGCTGCCAAGGGCAACGCCACGATGGGCTACCTGGAAGACGTGGAACACGAGATGCAGTTCCATCGTGCACTGGCCAATGCCTTCACCATCTGCGACAACTACTACACGTCATGCTTCACCGGCACCTTCCCCAATCGCCTGTTTCTCTGGAGCGGTACCAACGGCGCGAATATCAGTGACTACGTCGTGAACTCCAACGCGTCCTGGGGATACACCGTCACCGGCGGCACGATTCAGTCGTCGGCCAACGGCCTCACCTGGACGACGTATCCCGAGCGCCTGGAAGCCGCCGGAGTCACGTGGAAGGTCTACCAGGGATACAACAACAACAGCAACAACAATCAACTGGGCGCCTTCGCCAAGTACCGCGCGGCTGTGGAGCGCCTGAATGCCCAAGGCATGCCCGTCAGCACGAATTTCTCGCCGGAGCTCGCCGCTCTCGAGCCGCTCATCAAGGGCGTTGGCAATACGTTGCCCGACCCCGTCAACCTGAAGGCATTCGGCGACGACGTGGCCGCAGGGCTCCTGCCCCAGGTCAGCTGGATCGTCGCGCCAGGCGCGTACAGCGAACACCCAAGCATGGGCACGCCAGAGCAAGGGGGTTGGTATATCCAGAAGATCCTGGACTACCTGACAGCCTACCCGGAGGTGTGGAGCAAGACCGTACTCATCCTCAACTACGACGAGAACGACGGCTATTTCGACCATATGCCGCCGCCGGTTCCGCCCTCGCGAAATAGCGACGGAAGCTCTGCCGGGAAGTCCACAGTGGATGTTTCGCGGGAGTACTTCACCATGTCGCACTTCCCCTACGACTCCGATCAGTCGCTCGCGCCTGATGGGCGCCCTTTCGGTGCGTGCGTGCGCCTTCCGACCCTGGTGATTTCGCCGTGGAGCGTGGGCGGCTGGGTCAACTCGCAGGTCTTCGACCATACCTCCACGCTGCGCTTCCTGGAGCAGCGCTTCGGCATAGCGGAACCGAACATCAGCCCATGGCGTCGCAGCGTATTTGGCGACATGACCACGTGCTTCAACTTCCGCTCGCCCAACGAAGAATTTCCTGCCATCGTCAGGCTGCCCGCCGACAAGACCAGCATCGATGCGTTGAACTCGAGCCAAAGCAGCGCCAGTGCCGTGCCTATTCCCACCGTAGGCTCCGTGCCGCTGCCTACCCAGGCGAGGTTCGCCAGGCCGTCGCGTGCCATTCCCTACGAACTGCATGCCAGTGCGAACGTGGATACGGCGACCGGTCAGGTGTGGCTCACTTTCAGCAACACGGGCGCGCAAGGCGCTGTGTTCCACGTCTACGACCAGTACAACCTGAACGCCATCCCGCGTCGCTACACGGTGGAAGCCGGCAAGATGATCTCCGATGCATGGAACCCTGCCGCCAATGCCGCGCCCCACGCCAACATGTACAGCCTGTGGGTGCTCGGCCCCAATGGATTTCACCGGCTGTTTGAAGGCGACGTCACGCGGGCCATTGGTGGCACCAACGTCGAGGTCCGCATATGCTACGAGCCCACGAAGAACAGCATCTCGGCTCAGATCATGAATATCGGCCATTCGCATGTCAGCGTGAACGTTGCGGTTCCACCGGACGCTGAAAGTTATGGTCTGGGTGGTCCGTGGACGTACGCTATCGATCCAGGCATGCAGGTCGAGCCTTCATGGAATCTCGACAACTCCCAGGGTTGGTACGACTTCAACCTGACGATGGATGGCGGCTATGCCCGGCGTTTCGCGGGACGCGTGGAAACCGGCAAGGATGGCGTCAGCGATCCGGCGATGGGGGTTTCAAAATCAGCGTAACACTCAGTCAGATCCGTGCGTTCGTGGCGCTGGCCGAGCACGGCGGGTCCGCCGCAGCAGCCCGCGTGCTGGGTACGCGCCACACCTCCGTCAATTCCCAGATTCAGGCGCTGGAGCAGGCGTACGGTGTTGAACTGCTGATACGCAACGGCCGGCGCTTGGAGGTGTCGGCCATCGGCCAGCAACTCCTGCCGCTGGCCCGGCGCATGGTTTCACTCGAAAGCGACATTGGCCTGGTTCTCGCGGAGGGCGGGGCCCTGCGCCGCGGCTTCCTGCGGGTGGCTGCGGTCGGTCCGTTTCACGTGACAGAGATGATCGAGTCCCATCACAAGCTATACCCTGGAATAAGGCTGGCGCTGACGTTGGGAAATTCCGAGACCGTGCTGGAGAACCTCGACAAGTATTCTTGCGATGTGGGTGTGCTGGCGAGCTACCTTCCGGAGCCCCGCTATTGGATGAAGCCTTATGCGCGCTATCCCGTCATCGCATTTGTCAACGTCAACCATCCCTATGCCGGTCGCGCGGTCATCAGTCTGAAGGAGTTGGCCAGCCAGCCGCTGCTCATGCGCGAGCCGGGTTCCACGACGCGAAAGGCACTTGAAGATGCCTTTCGCGAGCACGGTCTGAATGCCTGTGTCAGCATGGAGATAGGCAGCCGGGAAGCTCTGCGCGAGGCAGTCGCCCGTGGCCTCGGGGTCGGCACGGTGTCGCGCTCGGAATATGTTCCTGACCCGAGATTGCGTCCGCTTCGCATCAAGGATGACGTTGTCTCGACGCATATCCATCTTTGCTGCTTGCAGGAGCGAAAGGATAGTCGCCTGATTGCCTCGTTCTTCGAGGCAGCGGATCGCTGCCTGGCACAGTCGAAGGAAGGCCTCCACCGCGAAATCTCGCGCAACTCGCACAAGTCCGTGACAGGCCAAAACATGCATAAGCGGCCAACCCCTCTATAGGTTGAACAACCGCCTGGCATTCTGGCCCAGCACAGCGGCCTGCTCAGCTTCCTGCGCCCCGGGCAGGAGCCTGACCAACTCTTGCGGCTCATCATGTCCCATGTCATAGGGATAGTCCGTGCCGAGAAGCACCTGGCTCGCGCCGACGTTGTCGATCAGTTGGCGCAACGCACCTGGCTCATACACCAGCGAGTCGAAATGTATTTCCCTGAGGTATTCGCTTGGTCGCCGGACGGTCTTCGCGGCCTCTGGCCGCGCCTTGAAGGCGTGGTCCGATCGGCCGCTGTACATCGGCAGGTAGCCACCACCGTGCGCAGCCAGCAGGCGCAGGCCCGGATAGCGGTCCAGCGTTCCGCTGAAGATCAGCCGGGACAACGCCAGCGTTGTCTCCAGGGGCTGGCCGATGGTGTTGCTCAGGTAGTGTGAGCGCGTCCGTTCGCCCAGCGTTGTGCCGAATGGATGGATGAAGACGACCGCACCCGTGGATTGCGCGGCCGCCCAGAATGGCGCCAGCGCCGCGTCGTCCAGCTCGCGCCCTTCGACGCTCGTTGAAATCTCCACGCCCTTGAGGCCAAGGACGTTGACGGCATCGAGCAGTTGCCGTGCCGCTAGTTCCGGATGCTGCAGCGCCACCGTTCCCAGGCCCGCAAGGCGCGCCGGGTGTTTCGCACACACATCGGCAATGTGTTGGTTCTGCAACCGGACGATTTCGCTCGCCAGTTCCGGCTCGGCCCAGTAGTAGTACTGGTTCGGCGACGGGCTGATGACCTGCATGTCGACGCCCATGGCATCCATGTCACGCAGGCGCTGCTCGATCGACGTGAGGCCTGCAAACGCCTTGGGCAGCATTGCGGACTGGTTGTGGGCCACCGATTCCTCGCCCATGGATGCCAGCATCGCTGCGGGTTCGGCCAGTCGGCGTGGATGCGTGGCCACCAACTGCTCCACAGCCAAGGTCAGCACATGGCAGTGCACGTCGATAGTGAAATGCCGTGGCCGCGCGCGACCGCGACCGCCACTGCCCGTGCCCTCGCCTGGCCCTTCGGCAACGGCGGCGCAGCAGCGGCGATGACCGCACAGGTGAAGCCACGCACTCATGGCGCGGCACGCAGCAAGCGGTCGTCGAAAATCGCCACCGCACGTGTCCATCCAGCCGAGGCAGCACGGATCTTGTGGGGAAAGCACGAGATGTGAAAGCCAGTCGCGGGGAGCTGCTCGAGGTTGTGAAGTTTCTCGAGATGGCAGTACCCAATGTCTCGCCCTGCCTTGTGGCCCTCCCAGATCAGCGATTTGTCGCCCGTGGCGGCGACACGCTCGGCGGTGTAGGAGAAAGGGGCATCCCAGCTCCATGCGTCGGTGCCGGTCAGGCGGACGCCGCGTTCCAGGAGATACATCGTTGCCTCGTACCCCATGCCGCAACCCGCGCTCACGAAATCGCTGTGCCCATAGCGCGAGCCGGCGCGGGTGTTGACCACGACGATCTCCAGCGGGGACAGCGTGTGCCCGATCCGCAGGAGCTCTGCTTCCACCTCCGCTGCCGAGACCACGTGGCCGTCCGGGCGGTCGCGGAAGTCAAGTTTCACGCCTGGCTGGAAGCACCATTCGAGCGGCACCTCGTCGATCGTGATCGAGGGGCGCGACCCTCCATTCCTGGCATCCTGCGTCGAATGGAAATGCCAGGGCGCATCCAGGTGCGTTCCGCTGTGGGTGGTGAGCGTGACCCACTCGGCCGCAGCGGCCTCGCCGTCGGGATAGTCTTCGGGTCGGGTGCCCGGGATCATCGCCATGAACTCGGGCAGTGTCTCCGCGTGCTTCTGATAGGTGATCCTCGGCGCGAGCGGCGGAGGATCCGAGAGAACATCGTTCTCAAGATAGATGGAAAGGTCGACGAACTTGGTGGTCATGGCGGTGGAGCGTTGAAACAGTCAAGGGTGTTGCCAGCGCAGAAGCCGGCGCTCGGCAAGGCCGAGCAGAAAGTTGGTGACCAATCCGATCAGGCCCAGAAGGACCACGCCTGCGAAAAGGTCGGCCGAGCGGAAGCTGCGCGCGGCCAGCATGACGGCCGTGCCGAGCCCGTCTTGCGAGGCCAGCATCTCGGCCACGATGGCCAGGATCAGCGACACGGTGAGCGACAGCCGCAAGCCGCCCAGCATGTCGGGCAAGGCATGCGGAAGGCCCACCTTCCAGATGAAGCCCGGGCGGGAGATACGCATGACGCGGCCCACCTCGAGAAGCCGAGGCTCGATGGTGGCAAAGCCATGGATCGTGGCCAGCAGAACCGGCCAGACCGCGCCGAAGGCAATGACGAAGAGCACCATCGCCGGCGACAGCCCCATCAGTGCGATGGCCACCGGCATGATGGCGGACGCCGGCAAGGGGCGCATGAACTCCAGCGTGGGCTGAACCCATGCCCGCAGTCGCGGCGAAGTGCCGATCAGCGCGCCCAGTGCGATGCCGACGATTGCCGCCACGCCCCACCCATAGGTCATGCGCATCAGCGTCTGCCCCAGCAAGGCTGCCAGGTCACCGTCGCGAAGGCCGTCGACCAGCGCAGACCAGGTCGCGCCTGGCCCGGGCAGGAAAACGGGCGACACCCATTCGAATCGAGCCACAAGAGCCCACAGCCCGATGAAGGCCAGCACCACGGCCACAGCGCCAACGGCGTGCAAGCGTCGAAGATTCGCGAGCATCGGCCTACTCCTTGTCAAGCTGGGCGTTGAACCAGCGCTGCTCCAGTTGCAGCAGCAGGTTGTTGATGCCCCACCCGAGCACGCCGATCCAAAGCAGGATCGCCAGCATCAGATCCGGCGCCAGGCTTTGCTGGGCAGACAGCAGCGCAAAGCCCAGTCCCTGGGGGTTGCTGGCAATCTCGGTGGTGACGGCAACCACCAGTGCAATGCCCACGCACAGCCGCAAAGCCACGAACAGCCGCGGCAGCGCCGCCGGGAGCATGACCTTCCTGACCCGCGACCATGCACTGATCCGCAGGATGACGCTGACCTCGACCAGCCGCTGGGGAACGGCCCGTACGGCCGCCGTGGCCAGCAGCAGCATTGGAAAGAAGACGGCGAACCCGATGACCGCGATCTCCAGCCGATATCCGAATCCGAACACGAGCAGGGCGACGGGAATCAGGGCGACCGAGGGCAAGGGCCTGAGCAG
>Ga0160447_100824_pt1 | contig 13363 bp, 11 predicted proteins | sample HID1973K_E1MG_FD_108222 | JGI IMG/M metagenome (GOLD analysis project Ga0160447, IMG submission 108222) | Enriched mosquito-associated microbial communities from UW Madison campus, WI, USA - HID1973K_E1 MG | ecosystem: Host-associated > Arthropoda: Insects > Digestive system > Unclassified ...
ACGGTCGTGTTCGTCACGCACGGCATCGCCGAGGCGGTGTTCCTGGCCGATCGCGTCGCCGTCTTCTCGCCGCGCCCGGGCCGCATCGTGGAGGTGCTGGACATCGACCTGCCGCGTCCGCGCCGGCTGGCGGTGCGCGAGACGCAGGCCTTCGGCGCCTACACCGGCCGCATCCGGGCGCTGTTCCGCGACATGGGGCTGATCGACGAGGGCGCCGCCGACGCTGCTGCTGCGCCTGCCACCCACGAAAGGAGTGCCGTCGCATGATGAAGACCCGGTTTCCCAAGGCCCGGCAGTTCGCGCTCGGGCTGGCGTCGATCGTCGGCTTCCTCCTGCTGTGGGAGCTGCTGGTGCGCGCCCTCGGCGTGCGCCCCGTGTCGCTGCCGGCGCCCAGTGTGGTGCTGGCCGAACTGGGCGGCGAGTGGCGCTGGTACCTGGAGCAGACCTTCTACACGCTGTGGACGACGCTGGGCGGCTTCGCGCTGTCGATCGTCATCGGCGTGCTGCTGGCCATGCTGCTGGTGGGCTCGCGCGCCTTCGAGCATGCGGTCTATCCGCTCATCGTGGCGCTCAACAGCGTGCCCAAGGTGGCGGTGGCGCCGCTGTTCGTGATCTGGATGGGCACCGGCGCGGCGCCGAAGGTGGCCATCGCCTTCCTCATCGCCGTGTTCGCGATCATCGTCGACGCTGTGCACGGGCTGCGCTCGGTGCCGCAGGACGTGATGGACCTGGGCCGCGTGCTCAAGGGCAAGCCGCTGGACTTCTTCCTCAAGGTGCGCCTGCCGTGCGCGCTGCCGTCCATCCTGGCCGGCACCAAGGTGGCGATCTCGCTGTCGCTGGTGGGCGCCATCGTCGGCGAGTTCGTCGCCTCGCAGCGCGGCCTGGGCTACGTGATCCTGAGCGCGCAGGGCACCTTCGACACGCCGCGCGTGTTCGCGGCCGTGTTCATGCTGGCGCTGATGGGCATCATGCTGTTTTCGGCGGTGGCGTGGTGCGAGCGCCGGCTGGTGCCGTGGCATCGGCCGCAGTGAAGACCGCCCGCTGCGCCTCGAAGGCGCGCTGATACGCCGGCCGCGCCTCGCCACGCGCGATGTAGGCCGGCAGGGCCGGGAACTCGTCCAGCAGGCCCGAGCTGCCCAGCCGGCGCAGCACCGTCACCATCAGCAGGTCGGCGGCGCTGAAGTCGCCGTCCAGCCAGCCGGCGCCCTGACGCAGGTGGTCGGCCAGCTCGCCCAGCCGCACGCGCACGCGCGCGTCGACCAGCGGCAGGCGCTCGGCGTGCCAGGGCCTGTCGCGCTCCAGCAGCACGGCGTTGGCGCGCTCCAGGATCGGCGGCTCGATGGTGTTGAGCGCGGCGAACATCCAGGCGATGGCGCGGGCGCGCGCGGCCGGCGCGGCCGACGCGTCGGGCAGCAGGCCGGGGCGCGACTGCGCCAGGTGCAGCACGATGGCGCCGGATTCGAACAGCGCCAACTCGTCATCCTGGTAGGTCGGGATCTGCCCGAAGGGATGCAGCGCGCGGTGCGCCGGCGCCTTCATCTCGGCGAAGCTGACCAGCCGCACGTCGTACGGCTGGCCGACTTCTTCCAGCGCCCAGCGCACGCGCATGTCGCGCGCCAGGCCGCGGCCGCCGTCGGGCGACCGGGCAAAGGCGGTGAGGGTGGGGATCGTCATGCGACGGGCTCCGGCCGGTGGCGAGGGCGCCGATTGTCCGCCTTTGCGCCCTCGCCGGCCCGGCCGGGCCGCCGCGATCGCCCGCTCAGGCGCGCTTGAGGTCCGGGTAGCGCACGTGGTCCACCAGGTCCTGCGTCTCCTTGCGCGGCTCGCCGGTCAGCAGGCTGACGATGATGATCACCGCGAAGCCCACCGGCACGCCGAACAGCCCGGCCGAGATCGGCTGGATGTCCCACCACAGCTGCACCGGGCTGGTCACGCCGAAGATGCCGCGCATCCAGGGCTGGGTGGTGGCCATGTAGTAGAAGGTCACGCCCAGCCCGGCCAGCATGCCGAGCGAGGCGCCCCATCGATTGGCCCGTTTCCAGAAGATGCCCAGCACCAGCGCCGGGAAGAAGGCCGCCGCCGCGAAGGAGAAGGCGGCCGAGACCAGGAACAGGATGTCCGCCGGTTTCTGCACCGCCACCGCCGCCGCGCACACCGCCACCACCAGCAGCAGCGCCTTCGATATCGCCACCCGGCGCGAGGCGGGGGCGTTCGGGTCGATCATCTTGTAGTACAGGTCATGGCTGAGCGCGTTGGCGATGGTCAGCAGCAGCCCGTCCGCGGTGGACAGCGCCGCCGCCAGGCCACCGGCCGCGACCATGCCGGAGATGACGTACGGCAGCCCGCCGATTTCCGGCGTGGCCAGCACGATGATGTCGCCGCCGATCTTCATCTCGCTGAGCTGGAAGATGCCGTCCTTGTTCACGTCACTGACCGACAGCAGCGTCGGGTCCACCGCCGCCCAGTTGGCGATCCAGGCCGGCAGCTTGTCGAACGGGGTGCCCACCAGCACGTTGAACACTTCGAACTTCACCAGCACCGCCAGCGCCGGCGCCGTGAAGTACAGCAGGAAGATGAAGAACAGCGACCAGGTCACCGACTCGCGCGCCTCGCGCACCGACGGCGTGGTGTAGTAGCGCATCAGGATGTGCGGCAAGGCCGCCGTGCCGACCATCAGGCAGAACACCAGCGCCAGGAAGTTGCGGCGCGAGGTGTCGAAGGCCTTCTGCGCCGCCGCGTCGCCGTTCGGGTCGCCCGCGTAGATCTGCGCATGGTTGGGCATGCCCGCCAGCGGCCGGGCCTGCGCCTCGTTGGCCGCCCGCGCCGCGCCCCAGGCCTTGCGCGCCGCCGCCTCGTCGGCCGGCACCGCCGCCAGTGCCTTGCGCGCCGCGTCGAGCTGTTCGCTGGTGGTCCCTGCGGTCGATTGCAGCTCGGTGACCTTGCGCTGGGCCGCCTCGCGCTCGGCCGCGAGCGAGCCGGGCAGGGCCTTGAGCTTGGCGTCGTACTCGGCCGCGCGGGCCTTGAAGATGCCCACCACCTCCAGCTCCTTCGGGTCCTTGCGCAGCTCGTCGCCGCGCTTGGAGACCTTCTCCAGCTGGTAGCCGTAGACCGCCTGCGGCACCGGCACGCCGGTCTGCTTCACCGACAGCCAGACCACCGGGATCATGTAGGCAATGATCAGGATGATGTACTGCGCCACCTGCGTCCAGGTCACGGCGCGCATGCCGCCGAGGAAGGAGCACACCAGGATGCCGGCCAGCCCGACGAAAATGCCGACCTCGAAGGCCAGCCCCGACAGCCGCGCCGTGATCAGCCCCACGCCGTAGATCTGCGCCACCACGTAGGTGAACGAGCACAGGATGGCCGCCCCGATGCCGATCAGCCGCGGCAGGTTGCCCTCGTAGCGCGCGCCCAGGAAGTCGGGAATGGTGAACTGCCCGAACTTGCGCAGGTACGGCGCCAGCAGCAGCGCCACCAGGCAGTAGCCGCCGGTCCATCCGAGGATGAAGGCCAGCCCGCCGTAGCCGGTCAGGTACAGCGTGCCGGCCATGCCGATGAAGGAGGCCGCGCTCATCCAGTCGGCGCCGGTGGCCATGCCGTTGTACATGGCCGGCACGCGGCGGCCGGCCACGTAGTACTCGGCCGCGTCGGTGGTGCGGCTCATGATGCCGATGCCCGCGTACAGCAGCACCGTGGCCAGCAGGAAGATGAAGCCGATCCAGTTGCGCGGCAGCCCCATTTGCTCGAGCACGGCCAGGACCACGATGAAGGCGATGAAGCCCCCCGTGTACCAGCCGTACACCTTGTGCAGCTGCTGGCGGAAGGCGCGCTGCTCGCCGCCGCGGGCGCCCGGGCCCGTCGCGTAGGTGGTGTCGGCCATGTCAGCCCTCCTCCGCCACGCCGTGCGCGTGGTCGAGCTTGCCCATGTAGTGGGCATAGAAGCCGATGATCAGCACGTACACCACCAGTGCACCCTGGGCGGCCACCCAGAAGCTGAAGGGCCAGCCGAAGAAGCTGAAATTGAGATCGCGCGCGAAGTAGCCGATCACGAAGGTCACGAAGAACCAGATCGCCAGCAGGATGCCGGTGATGCGCAGGTTCTTGCGCCAGTACGCGCGCTGGTCTTCCGTCAAGTCATTCATGCTTGTCTCCTGCGCCGCGCGGCGGCGCATTTTCTTCCGACTTGCACAACACGCACGCCCACGCCGGCCGGATGCCGGCCGGGCGTGCTTCCGCGTTCCGCGCTGTCTTGACGTTGTTCTTCGCGGGCCCCGTCGACCGCGCCGCCCTGCAGCGGCGGCGACATCCTCGTCAGGAAGCGAGCAGGCCGGTCTCGCGTTCCAGTTGCTCGGCCACGCGCGGCTCGAAGCCACGCAGGTGCCGGATGATCTTGCGTGCCTCTTCCGGGTGCTGGCAGTCGGCGTGCGCGCGCGCCAGCTGGTACCAGCCGTAGGGGCTCATCGGTTGCAGTTCGGTGTTGCGCTTCAGGGCCTTGAGCGCGTCGTCGTGCCGGCCCAGGCGCAGCAGCGCCAGGCCCAGGCCGTACCAGGCGCGGTCGAGCCGGCCGTCCAGCGCCACGGCGCGCTCGAATGCCGCCACCGCCTCGGCGTGGCGCCGCTGCGCATCGAGCAGGTAGCCCAGGTTGAACCAGTCGGCCGCGCTGCGCTGCGGGTGCGCGTGCACCAGCCGCTGCGCGTCCTCGATCGCGGCGTCCGGCCGGCCCGCCTGGGCCCGCACGAAGCTGCGGCTGGCCAGCGCATAGGCGTCGTCCGGCCATAGCGCGAGCATGCGGCCGAACACCGCCTCGGCCTGGCCGTTGCGGCCCGCCAGCAGCCAGGCCATGGCGAGCAGGCGCAGCATCCAGTGCTTCATCTTCACCGGCATGCCTGCATCCCCATCTGAAGACAGAGGTTGACCTTGGAGACGGTGGCCACCAGCCAGACCACGGCCAGCAGCAGGAAGGTGGCCAGCGGCACGTGCCGGTCCAGCACGATGCGCGGCGTGATGGCGCGCACCACCCGCGTGAAGGGCTGCGTCAGGACCTGCAGCAGGCGGTAGAAGAAGTTCTGGTCGCGCCGCCGGCCGGCCAGCAGCCCCAGCAGCCATTGCCCGAGCAGCGCCAGCACGGCGATTTCGGCGACCAGCTTGACGGACGAGACGAGCAGCAGCACGGACCCTCCGGAGGTGAAAAAACACCTTCGGCCTGCATTGTTGCAACGGGCCTTACTGATTTCTTACTACGGCCGTGTACTGCGGGATTCCGACCTCGGGTAATACCCTCGCTCATGGTCGACGAACGCATCCGCATCCAGCGCCTGGGCTTTCGCAAGTGGTACGAGCGCGAGCTGCTGCGCAGCCACGGCCAGCTGGTGCTGCTGGTGCTGTGCCTGCTCGGCCTGCTGGGCGCGCTGGAGCTGATGGGCGAGCGCGAGGGCGCCGCGCGCCTGCTGCCGCTGGCCTGCGCGGCGATCAGCGGTGCCATCGGCCTGTGGGCCCTGCGGCGTTACCTGTGGCGCCTCGGCCATGCCCAGCAGGTGGCGGCCCAGGCCGCCTGCGATGCCTGCCAGGCCTGGGCCCGCTGGGACGTCGAGCCCGACGGCGCCCGCCCCGCCGACGCCGGGCGGCTGCGCGTGCGCTGCCGGGGCTGCGCGCATGTGTGGGACATCGCGATCGAGTGAGGTCCCGTGCTGCACGCGATGCGACAGCTTGGCGCCTTCGTGGCATCTAGTTCCTTCGAACTACCGTCCCCCTGCGCGGCTAGTCCGTAGGACGGATTTGCCCGGCGCGGCGCTCGCCGGACACTCGCAGGCTCCGGCACCCCAGCCGATGGACGGAGCGCGGATGAGCTGGCGAACTAAGGTGGTTTGGAGCGAGGGGATGCTGCTGCAGCCGCAGCATCTGCAGCAAAGCGAACGCCACGCCGACCACGCCCGTCATTTGTTGCTGCGCAGCACGACGCCGCATGGCTGGGGCTTCGCCGAGCTGGAGATCGACACCGCCGCGCTCGCGCTGGGCAAGCTGGCGCTGGTGCGCGCGGTCGGCGTGTTCGGCGACGGCACGCCCTTCGACATGCCGGCGGTGGACCCGCTGCCCGAGGCGCTGGAGATCGGCGCCAGCGCCCGCAACGAGGACATCGTGCTGGCGCTGCCGCTGCGCCGCGCCGGCGCGCGCGAGTCCGACGCCGAGGCGTACGAGGACCTGGTGCGCCATCGCGTGCTCGAAGCCGACGTGCCCGACGCCAACACCGCCGGCGAGCGCAGCGCCCTGTTGCAGCTGGGCGCGCTGCACACGCGCCTGATGCGCGCCGGCGATGCCACCGACGCCTGGAGCACCCTGCGCGTCGCGCGCGTGGTCGAGCGCCGGGTCGACAACCAGGTCACGCTCGAGCGCAGCGTCGTGCCGCCGATGCTGGACGTGGCCGGCCACGCGCTGCTGCGCAGCTGGCTGGACGAGTTGCTCGGCCTGCTGCGCCAGCGCGGCGACGAGCTGGCCGGTTCGCTCACCGCCGGCGGCACCGGCGGCGTGGCGGAGATCGCCGACTTCCTGATGCTGCAGACGGTCAACCGCAGCGAGGCCGTGTTCGCGCACCTGGCGCAGCCCGGGCTGCTGCATCCCGAGCGCTTCTTCGAGCACGCGCTGGCGCTGGCGGGCGACCTGGTGAGCTTTCGCGATTCGCGCCGCACCACCCGCTTCGGCCCGTACGTGCACGACGACCTGGCGGCCTGCTTCCGGCCGGTGCTGGACGACCTGCGCCGCAGCTTCTCGATGGTGATCGACCGCGCCGCCGTGCGCATCGAGCTGCACGAGCGCAAGAACAACGTGCACGTGGCGCTGATCAAGGACGTGGAGCTGCAGCGCAAGGCCACCTTCGTGCTGGCCGCCAACGCGCAGATGCCGGGCGAGGCGCTGCGCGCGCGCTTCCCGACGCAGGTCACCATCGGCCCGGTCGAGCGCATCCGCGACCTGGTCACCCTGGCGCTGCCCGGCGTCGCGCTGGTGGCGATGCCGGTGGCGCCGCGGCAGATCCCCTTCCATGCCGGCTTCAGCTATTTCGAGCTGGAGACGCGCAACAGCGACCTGTGGCGGCAGCTGGAGCAGTCCGGCGGCATGGCGATGCACGTCGCCGGCGACTTCCCCGGACTCGAGCTCTCCTTCTGGGCGGTGAGATGAGCACGCCGGACCCCTTCGCCGGCCACGAATCGGGGCGCACCGTGATCAAGCCGCGGCCGCGGCAGGCGGGCGGGGCGGCCACACCGGCGGCGTCGGCGATGACCGGCGCCGCGCCGCTGGACGCGGGTGCACCTGCGCCGGACGTGGGCGCGCTCGGCCTGGTCAATCCGCTGGTGTCGGCGGCGGGGCGGCTGCTGGTGCTGACGGCCCGGCTGCGCCACCTGGTGCAGCCGCGCGACGTGGCGGCGCTGCGCGCCTCGGCCGCGGATGCGGTCAACCAGTTCGATGCCGATGCGCGGCGCGCCGGTATCGGCAACGAGACGGTGCTGGCCGCGCGCTACGTGCTGTGCACGGCGCTGGACGAGGCGGTGGCCAACACGCCGTGGGGCGCGCAGGCCGGCTGGAACCAGCAGAGCCTGCTGGTGCAGTTCCACAACGAGGCCTGGGGCGGCGAAAAGGTGTTCCAGCTGCTGGCCCGGCTGGCGCAGGACGTGCCGAAGCACCGCGACCTGCTGGAGCTCATCTACTGCGTGCTGGCGCTCGGCTTCGAGGGCCGCTACCGGGTGCAGGACAACGGCCGCGCGCAGCTGGACAACGTGCGCCAGCGGCTGGCCGACCTGATCGCCAAGGACCGCCCGGCGCTGGAGCCGGCCCTGTCGACGCACTGGCAGGGCGAGGGGCCGGGGCGGGTGCGCCTGCGCGACGCGCTGCCGCTGTGGGTGGTGGGCGCGCTGTTCCTTTCGCTGCTGGCGCTGTCGTGGTTCGGCATGCGGCTGTGGGTCAACAACCGCTCCGACCAGACCTATGCCCAGGTCGCCGGGCTGCGCGTGCCGCAGTTGCAGATCGCGCCGCCGGCGGTGGTCATCCCGGCCAGGGCGCCGCGCCTGGCGAAGTTCCTCGAGCCCGAGGTCAAGCAGGGGCTGGTGACCGTCACCGACGAGGCCGACCGCAGTACGGTGCGCCTGCGCGGCGACAGCTTCTTCGGCTCCGGCAGCGCCGATCCGCGCCCCGCCGCGCTGCCGGTGCTGGCGCGCATCGGCGAGGCGCTGGCCGAGGTGAAGGGCGACGTGCTCATCACCGGCCATTCCGACAACGTGCCGATCCGCTCGCTGCGCTATCCGTCCAACTGGAACCTGTCGGCCGCGCGCGCTGATGCGGTCAAGGGCGCGCTGTCGAGCCGGGTCGATCCGGCCCGCATGCGCGCCGAAGGGCGGGCCGATTCCGAGCCGGTGGCCTCCAACGACACGCCGGCCGACCGGGCGAAGAACCGCCGCGTCGAGGTCGTGCTGCTGATGCCGCCGGACCAGGTGGCGGCGCAGCTGAACCCGGCGGGCAAGCGCTGACGGGACGACGACGATGTTCAAGAAGCTGCTGCGCATCCTTTTCCATCCGCTGCTGCTCACGCTGCTGGCGCTGGTGGTGCTGGGCCTGCTGGTGTGGTGGGTCGGCCCGATCATCCGCGTGGGCGAGCACGTGCCGCTGCAGGGCGAGACGGCGCGCGCCATCGTCATCGGCGCCATCGCCGCGCTGGTGCTGGTGCGCGCACTGTGGCGCCGGCTCAAGCTGCGCAGCGCCAGCCGCCAGCTCAACGACACGCTGATGCAGGCGCCGCCGGCGCGCCCGGCCGAGGCGCCGAACCCCGAGCAGAAGGTGCTGGACGAGCGCTTCACCGCCGCCGTCGCCACCCTGAAGCAGATGCGCCTGTCGGCGGCCGGCAGGAAGCCGGGCCTGCGCGACTGGCTGTCGCTGTCCGGCGGCAGCTACCTGTACGACCTGCCGTGGTACGTGTTCATCGGCGCGCCGGGCGCGGGCAAGACCACCGCGCTGATCAACTCGGGCCTGTCCTTCCCGCTGGCCGAGAAGTTCGGCCCCGGCGCCATCCGCGGCGTGGGCGGCACGCGCAACTGCGACTGGTGGTTCACCGACGACGCGGTGCTGATCGACACCGCCGGGCGCTACACCACGCAGGACAGCCACCAGGCCGAGGACAAGGGCGCGTGGGAGGGCTTCCTGGGCCTGCTCAAGAAGGTGCGGCCGCGCCGGCCGCTCAATGGCGTGTTCCTCAGCATCAGCGTGGGCGACCTGCTCGCGCACGGGCCCGAGCAGCGCGCCAGCCTCGCCGCCGCATTGCGCGCGCGGCTGCTGGAGCTGGACACGCAGCTGGCCACGCGGCTGCCGGTCTATGTGCTGGTCACCAAGACCGACCTGCTGTATGGCTTTGCCGACTACTTCGGCGACCTCAACCGCGAGCAGCGCGCGCAGGTGTTCGGCTTCACGCTGTCGCTGGCCGAAGGCGAGCAGGTGGCGCAGCAGGGGCAGCAGGGGCAGCACGGCATCGCCGCGGCCTTCCAGCGCGAGTTCGCGCTGCTGCACCGGCGCGTCGACGACGGCGTGCTCGAACGCATGCAGCGCGAGACCGACGGCGCGCGCCGCGCCGCCATCTTCGGCTTTCCGGCGCAGCTGGGGGCCATCGGCCCGCTGGTGGCGGACCTGCTCGAACAGGTGTTCACCGGCTCGCGCTTCGCCCGCACGCCGTGGGTGCGCGGCGTGTACTTCACCAGCGGCACGCAGGAAGGCAGCCCGATCGACCGCATCATGGGCAGCATGTCGCGCGCCTTCGGCATCGAGCGCGCGATGCTGCCGCCGCAGAAGAACAGCGGCCTGAGCTACTTCATCACCAGCCTGCTCAAGCAGGTGGTGTTCCCCGAGAAGGACCTGGCCGGCGCCGACGTGAAGCTCGAGCGCAAGCGCCATGTGCTGCGCTTCGCGGCCGTCTCGGCGATGGCGCTGGTCACGCTCGGCCTGCTGGCCGCCTGGGGCTTCAGCGGCTGGCGCAACCTCGACTACCTGAAGTCGGTGGAAGCGCGCGTGGCGCCGGCGCGCGACACGCTGGCGGCGCTGCCCAAGAGTGCCATCAACCTGGTGCAGGTGGCGCCGCTGCTCGACGGGCTGCGCAACATCTGGCGCACCCCCGCCAACCGCGAGGGCGACCCGCCGCTGGGCATGACGCTGGGCCTGTACCAGGGCGACAAGCTCGACGCCGCCGCCATGCTGGCGCACCAGCGCGCACTGAACGAGGCCTTCCTGCCGCAGATCGCCAAGCGCATCGAGGACCAGCTGCGCACCGCGCAGAAGGACAACCTCGAATTCACCTACGAGGCGCTCAAGGCCTACCTCATGCTGCACCAGCCGGAGCACTTCGACGCCACCGCCCTCAAGGCCTGGGTCACGCTCGACTGGGCGCGCAACCTGGACCGCGGCATCGCCGAGGGCCAGCGCCGCCAGCTGGAGGACCAGCTCGACGTGCTGATCGCGCAGGGCCCGCCGCGCTCGCCGCTGCCGACCGACGAGGCGCTGGTGCGCAACGTGCGCGCGCTGCTCGCCAGCTACCCGCTGGAGCAGCGCGTGTTCAGCCGCCTGAAGCGCCAGCAGCTCGGGCAGGACATCGCGCCCTTCACCGTGGCGCAGGCCGCCGGCCCGTCGGCGCCGCTGGTGTTCGAGCGCATCAGCGGCAAGCCGCTCACCGAAGGCGTGCCGGGGCTGTTCACCTTCGACGGCTACCACAAGCGCTTCCAGGCCGAGGTGGTGAAGGTGACGGCGCTGCTGTCGCAGGAAGACCCGTGGGTGCTGGGCCTGCAGGTCAGCACCACCGACCGCCTGCGCGAGGCCGGCGCGCTCGACGCGCTGACCGACCGGGTGCGGCGCCTGTACCTGCTGGAATACGTCAAGGTGTGGGACGCCTTCCTGGCCGACGTGCGGCTGATCCGCGCGCCCACGCTGGACAAGAGCATCGAGGAGGCGCGCATCCTGTCCGGCGCGGTCTCGCCGCTGGCCGGCTTCCTGCGCGGCGTGGTCAAGGAAACCACGCTGGTGCCGCCGCAGAACAAGGACGTGGTGACCCAGGCCACCGACACGGTGCGCGGCGCGCGCCAGAGCCTGGAGGCGCTGCTCGGCGGCAGCGGCGCGCCGGCGGCCGTGGCCCCGCCGGGCAAGCGCATCGAGAACATCGTGGACGACCACTTCGAATCGCTGCGCCGGCTGGTGACGCCGCCTGCGCCCGGCGCGCCGGCGCCGATCGACGAGGCGCTCAAGCTGTTCAACGAGGTGTACGTCTACCTGACGGCGGTGGACACGGCGGTGAAGGCGCGCAGCTCGCCTCCGCCGGGCGACGTGGCGGGCAAGCTCAAGTCGGACGCGGGCCGTCTGCCCGAGCCGGTGCGCGCGATGATCGAGGACCTGAGCCAGGCCGGCGCCACCCAGGCCAGCGCGGCCGAGCGCGGCAACCTCAACCAGGACCTCAAGCCGGTCACCGAGTTCTGCCAGCGCGGCATTGCCGGGCGCTACCCCTTCGTGCAGAAGTCCAAGCGTGACGTGCTGCCGGAGGACTTCGGCCAGTTCTTCGGCCCGGGCGGGCTGATGGACGAGTTCTTCCAGAAGCGGCTGGCCGCGCTGGTCGACACCAGCACCCACCCGTGGCGCTACAAGCCGGTGGCCGAGCGCGCCGGCGTCACCACGCAGGCGCTGGCGCAGTTCGAGCGCGCCGCGCGCATCAAGGACATCTTCTTCCGTGGCGGCGGGCGCGGCCCGTCGATGCGGCTGGACTTCCGGCCGATGGAGATGGACGCCGGCATCTCCCAGTTCGTGCTCGATGTGGACGGCCAGCTGGTGAAGTACGCGCACGGGCCGGTGGTGCCGATGGCGGTGCAGTGGCCCGGCCCGAAGGGCAGCAACCAGGTGCGGCTGGAGCTGAGCCCGCCGTCGGCCTCCGGCCCGTCCGGCGCCACCACCGACGGGCCCTGGGCGCTGTTCCGCCTGCTCGACGACGGCCAGCTGGAGGCCGGCGACGCGCCCGAGAAGTTCTTCATCACCTTCCAGGTCGGCGCGCGCCGCGCCCGCTTCGAGGTGACCACCAACAGCGTGCAGCACCCGATCCGGCTCAAGGAGCTGCGCGAGTTCGGCTGCCCGGACAACCTATGACTTCGCAGACCACCGATCCGCCGCCATCCGACGACACCTTCGCCGGCGCCTACCCGCTGCCCGGCTGGTGGGGCAAGCTGCCCGGCATGGGCGACTTCGCGCACCGGCGGCTGCCCGACGCCTTCCGGCTGGTGTGGGACCGATGGCTGCAGGCCGGCCTGACGCAGATGCGCAACCGCCATCCCGACTGGCAGACGCGCTACCTGTCGGCGCCGCTGTGGTGCTTCGTGCTGGGCGAGGGCGTGATCGGCGAGGGCGCCTGGATGGGCGTTCTGATGCCCTCGGTCGACGCCGTCGGGCGTTACTTCCCGTTCACCGTGGTCGGTGCCATGGCGCCGTCGCCACCCGAGCTGGAAGGGCAGCTGCTCACCCATGCGCGCTACTGGATGGCGCTGGCCGCGCAATGCGCCATCGAGGGGTTGGAGCAGGACCTGGACGCGCCGCGCTTCGAGGCGCTGCTGGCGCATCACTTCGGCGAGGCCGCGCCGGATGCGCTGCAGGAGGACGACGGCGGCGAAGACGCGGCGGCGGCCACGGACGACACGCCCGGCGTGCTGGTGCTGCCCGAATTCGGCCAGTCGCTGTGGTTCACCGACCTGACCGGACTGGGCGGCCAGGGCATGAGCACGCTGGGCCTGCCGCAGGACGAGCAGTTCGAGGCGCTCTTCGGCTTCGGCGCCGGCGTGGCCGGGGCGGACGAGTGAGGTGACCGGCAATGCGCCCGCACGACGAAGACGACGAGCTGCAGGCGACGCGCGTCGTGGGCGGCGCCGCCGCTGCGGCGGCGCCGTCCGCGCAGGACGCGACGGTGGTGCTCGGCGGCGTCGCGCCCGGTCCCGGCACGCCCGACGGGCCGGCCGGCGGTGACGCCGGCCTGCTGCCGCTGGGCAGCCGCGTGGCCGAGTTCGAGCTGACGCGCGTGCTGGGCCAGGGCGGATTCGGCGTCGTCTACGAGGCCTGGGACACCGACCTGGAGCGCGTGGTCGCGATCAAGGAATACCTGCCCGTGTCGCTGTCCACCCGCCAGCCGGGCGGCACGGTGATGCCGCTGTCCGAGCGCACCCGCGAGACCTTCGAGCTGGGCCTGCGCAGCTTCATCAACGAGGCGCGCCTGCTGGCCCAGTTCGACCATCCGTCGCTGCTCAAGGTGCTGCGCTTCTGGCAGGAAAAAGGCACCGCCTACATGGCGATGCCCTTCTACCGCGGCCAGACCCTG
>Ga0160447_100825_pt1 | contig 13357 bp, 14 predicted proteins | sample HID1973K_E1MG_FD_108222 | JGI IMG/M metagenome (GOLD analysis project Ga0160447, IMG submission 108222) | Enriched mosquito-associated microbial communities from UW Madison campus, WI, USA - HID1973K_E1 MG | ecosystem: Host-associated > Arthropoda: Insects > Digestive system > Unclassified ...
GATAGGCAAGGTCGTAGCGGGGCCCGCGGTTTTGCGCAGCACAACCGTGGGGGCACAGCCCGCGCAGCGGGATGGGTCACGCCCCCTTTGTTAAGGGGGCGCGGCGACAGCCGCGGGGATAGGCAAGGTCGTAGCGGGGCCCGCGGTTTTGCGCAGCACAACCGTGGGGGCACAGCCCGCGAAGCGGGATGGGCTACGACAAGCGCCACGCACGATGGATGCGCGCATTGCGCTCGAAATCCGGATCGATCGTGCGGGCGCTGATTTCCTCGCAATCGGCGAACGCGGCGATCTCCGCTTCGTCCAGCTTGAAGCGGCGGAAATTGTTGGAGAAGTACAGCACGCCGCCCGGCGCCAGGCGCGCCATCACCGCACGCAGCAGGCGCACGTGCTCGCGCTGTACGTCGAAGTCCTCTGCCCGCGCGGAGTTGGAGAATGTCGGCGGGTCGCAGAAGATCACGTCGAACAGGCCGCGCTCGGCTTCCAGCCAGGCCATCACATCGGCCTGCACGAGCTGGTGGCGCGCGCCGGCCAGGCCGTTGAGCGCCAGGTTCTCCGCGCACCATTGCAGATAGGTGCCGGACAAATCGACCGTGGTCGTCGAGGCCGCACCCGCCACCGCCGCTTCCACGCTGGCCACGCCGGTATAGCCGAACAGATTGAGGAACCGTCGACCCTTCGATTGCGCAGCCATCATCCCGCGCAGCGGGCGATGATCCAGGAACAGGCCGGTGTCGAGGTAATCGAACAGGTTCACCCGCAGCAACGCCCCGTGTTCGCGCACATGGATGAACTCGCCCCGCTGTTCGAAGCGCCCGTACTTGCTGCCGCCCTTGCCGCGTTCGCGCGATTTCAACGCAACCTGCTCGGCCGGCAGCTGGAACACTTCGCGCGCGGCCGCCAACAATTCGTTGCGGCGACGGCGCACATCGGCCTCGGGAATCGTCGCCGGTGCCGCGTATTCCTGCACATGGAGGAACGTGCGCGCCGCGCCATCGGCTTCTTGATAGACGTCGATGGCGGCCGCGTACTCGGGCAGGTCGGCGTCATAGGCGCGGAAACATTCGATCTGTTCGCGCGCGCGCCATTTCTTGAATTTCTGCAGATTCTTGCGCAGGCGATTGGCGACCATCTGGGCGCCTTCGCTGAGCACGCGCGGCTCGGCCGGCGTTTCGCGCTGCGGCGGTGCAATCGGATCGCAGACGATCAATGCGCATTCCAATGCACCGTTGAACAGCTGATAGCGCTTGGCCGCACGCAGGCCAGTGGCGCGGGCCAGTTCCTCGTCGCCGCACAGCAGCGCTGCGCGCCACTGCGGCACCGCGGCACGCAGCGCGTCGCCGAGCCGGCGGTACAGCGCGGCATCGGCGGCCAGGCGGGCGTCGTAAGGCGGGTTGCACACCACCACGCCCTGCGCCGGCGCAGGCGCCTGCAAGGCCGCGATGTCGCGCACTTCCCATTGGATCGCGGCGGCCACGCCGGCGGCTTCGGCATTGTCGCGGGCCGCGGCAATCGCGCGCGGATCCAGGTCACTGCCGAACAATGCCGGACGCAGGCCGGCACGACCGATGCGCTCGCGTCCGCGGGCCTCTTCGACCAGCACTTCCCAGGCGCCGCGATCGAAACCGCGCCAGCGACTGGGAACCGTCAAACCGTAGCGCTGCAGGCCGGGCGCGACATCGGCCGCCATCAGCGCACCTTCCACCAGCAAAGTGCCGCCGCCGCACATCGGATCGAGCAGGCCGCCGCCCTCGTGGTACGCGCGCGGCCAGCCGCCGCGCAGCAGGACGGCCGCGGCCAGGTTTTCCTTCAACGGCGCTTCGTTCTGCGCGCGCCGCCAGCCGCGCCGGTGCAACGGGCCGCCGCCCAGGTCCACCGACAGCACCGCGCGCCCCTTGCGCAGCGACAGGTTCAGGCGCAGGTCCGGGTGTTCCACATCCACCGAGGGACGGGCCAGGCCGGCGCCGCGCATCGTGTCCACGACCGCGTCCTTGATCCGCTGCGCGGCGAAGCGCGCGTGGGTGATCGCCGTGCCGGACACGTGCGCGTCCACCGCCAGGGTCGCGTCGGCCTCCAAGTGGTCGGGCCACGGCAGTTTCGCCACGCCGTCGTACAACGCCGCCTCGTCGGGGCACTCGAAATCGGTCAGCGGCCACAGCACGCGGCTGGCCAGGCGCGACCACAGCACTGCACGCTGCGCGTCACGCAGCTCGCCTTCGGCGTTGACGCCGGCGATGGTCGCGGTGGCCCGGGGCACGCCCAGCGCCAACAGCTCGTCGGCGAGCAGGTACTCCAGGCCCTTGGCGCAGGAAGCGAAGAATTTCACGGGATGACAGCCGGTCGAGGCCGGTGGCCACGGGCACCGGCGAAACGGGATACCGCACCCGGCCGATGCCGGCGCGCGGAAGGGAGGGCATGTTCGGCCATCAGACCCGGCATTACCAGCCCGGCGGCCGGGCCCTGTTCAGCGCGCTCAGTCCGTGCGCAGGGCTGGATGGGGCTGCGCCTCGGCCAGCGGCGGCATCCGGTCGCCGAACGGGCGAGCCAGCAGCACCCCGCCACCGGCAACCGTCAGGCCCGGCTCGGGCGCAAAGCCCAGCCGCGTGAACAGCCGGCCTTCCGCACCGCGCTCATACACAGCGGCCACGCAACCCGCCGCGCGACACCCCTCCAGTTCGACCAACGCCGCCTGCAGCAAGGCGGTGGCGATCCCCTGGCCGCGATGGCCCGGCCCGACCGCCAGGGGTCCGATCACGTACCAACCGGGGCTGCCATCGGACAGCGTCAACGGCGATGCGGCCAGGTGCCCGACCACATAACCTTCGTGCTCGGCCACCAGCGACAGGCTTAGCAAGCCTTCCCTGCGCAACGCGGCGATCGCGGCGTGTTCATCCTGGCGACTGCCTTCGACCTGGAAGTACGACACCAAGGTCAGGATCTCGATGACGTCCTCATCGGCCGGCGTCGCCGCGCGCAGGCTCACGTCCATGCCGGCATCGCCACTCACAGCGACTGCAACAGTTCGGCGAAAGCGCGCGCGGAGGTCGCCACGTGCGCGCTCAAGCGATGCGTGTCATCGACCAACAGCAACCGCGCCGAACGCACCCGTGCCCACGCGATCACGCCATCGGCCGGGATCAGCTCGTCGTGCCAGGCATGCACGACGGAAGTGGGCACGTCCGCCGCGTCCAGCGCCGGCAACGGCCCCATCTGCAACGGCGGCACCATCAGGAACAGCGCGCGTGTGGGCACTTCCAACGACACCCGCGCCGAAATGTAGGCGCCCAGGCTGGAACCGACCAGCACCAGCGGCCCCCGCGCGGCGGCGGCCTGCGCAAGCGCGTGCAGTCGGCGCTGCCGGCCGACCACGTCGCCGACGCTGCTGATTTCGCGCTGCGCATCCAGGTCGGTGTAATCGGGCCGCTCATGCGTCCAGCCCAGTTGCCCGGCAACGTCCGCCAGTGCGGTGACCTTGGTCGCGTCGGGCCCACTTTCGAAACCATGCGAAAGAATGCAGTGACCGCGGCTCACAACGCCACCACCTCATCGCCGAGCCGTATCGTGCCGCCCTGCACGACGCGCGCGCACAAGCCGCCATGACCGCGCATCGCGTTGTAGCCGCCGGGGCCGAGCGCGTCTTCCATGCGCGAGCACGGGTCGCACGATTCGGTGCCTTCCAGTTCGACCTCGCCGATGCGGAACCGCCGGCCCTTCAATGCCACCAATGGGATGCCCGACACCACGAGGTTGCGCCGCAATGTGACCGGCGCGACGGCCGCATGGCCGGCCAGCGCCGCGATCGCCGGCAGGTGCTCGGCCTGGATCAGGGTCACGCCGCGTTCGCCGTTGCGGCCACGATACCGGTCGCCGGACAGGCCGCCACCGGTGGCCGCTTCGACGGCCTCCAGCGCGATCATCGTTTCACTGCGGGACGGCCGCACGCCGATCCAGTCCAGCCGACCGGGTCGCGGCAGGGTCGCCATCAGCCGGGCGAGTGGGCTTTCGGGGTTCAAGGGCATGGCGCGATGTTAGCATCCGCCCATGCTCAGCCCCCCCGTGATCCACCTCGCTCCGCTTCCGTACGAGGCGCGCCTGCAGACGCGCGCACGCGCGGCCATCAACCAGGTGGTGATCCACTGCACCGAATTGCCCGACCTGGCCATGGCGCGCAGCTACGGCGAGCGCGTGCTCTACGATTCGGGCACTGGCAACAGCGGCCACTACTACATCGATCGCGACGGCCGCATCGAGCAATACGTGGCAGTGGAACGCATCGCCCATCACGTGCGCGGGTACAACAACGGCTCGGTCGGCATCGAGCTGGTCAACCGCGGGCGCTGGCCGCATTGGCTGGATTCACGCCACCAGACGATGCTCGAGGATTACCCCGAAGCGCAGCTGCAAGCGTTGGAATCGCTGCTGTGCTGGCTGCGCGCCGAGCTGCCGTCGCTGCGCACGATCGCCGGCCACGATGCGCTCGACACCTCGCTGGAAACCGCCAGCGACGATCCCTCGCAACAGGTGCGGCGCAAGCTCGACCCGGGTCCGCGCTTCCCGTGGCCGCGGATCGTCGCCGCATTCTCGCGGGCGAGCGCCGCCTGAGGCGGCGATGCCGCGCGCTACCGCGGCGCTATTTGGACAGGTAGGTCTTTTCGCCCGCGCTGATCGCCAGGTCCAGGCGGTTGCCTGGCGGTGCGATCGGGCACACCAGGTGCGGGGTCAGCGCGCACGGCGGGTTCTCGGCGCGATTGAAATCCAGCACCAGGCTGTCATCGCCCGGCGGATCGACGAACAGATAGCGCGCGCCGCCATAGGTCTCCTTGCCGCTGGTGCGGTCGGCGAAGACGAAGAACAGCTTCGGGTCGTTCGGCTGTGTCACCGCTTGCAGGCGATAAGTGTGGCCGTTGCGCTGGAACACCGCTTCGCCCGGCATGGAAGCCGCCAGCGGGGTGCCGATCGAAGTCAGCAGCGTGATCGGCCGCGGCCGCTCGTACGCATGCCACTTCGCCTGCAGTCTCCACGCCGGGTCGACCGGAAAATGTTCGATGCCGGAGAAATGTTGCCGCGCCGGCGCGTCGGGGTCGCGGAAGCGCCAGCCATAGACCGGCCCGGTGCGCACCGCATAGAACTGCTTGCCATTGATGTCCAGACGGTCGGCCTTGTGGCCGGCTTCCTCAGGCACGAGCGTGATGGCGCCGACCGGCTGGCCACGCAGGCGCACGTCCACCCCATGCGCGGCCTCGAAGGTGACCTGATCGTTATCGAGCGTGAGCAGCCCCAGCCGCGGCGGTCCCGAAGGCAGGGCGATGTCGTTGTCGGCCGCAGTGCCGACCCGATAGTGGCCGGGACGCAGCCGCCCGGAACCGGTATAGCTCAGCCAGCCGTCCGGCGCGCGCACAGCCGCCAGGCGGGCCTGCCGCCAATGCTCGATCCGCTGCAGATAAGTGCCGTCGGCAGCGCCGGTCAGCGCAGCGCCGCCCGTCGGCGAGCCCGCATCGCCCGAACAGGCGGCCACCCCGACCGCCAATCCGATCGCCCATCCGCCTGCCAGTAAGCACGGCACGCCACGCGCGCCCTTCCGCCGCCCCATCTGCTGCCGTCCCCCTGCCTGTCGTGCCCCGTGCCGACCACGGACACCGCCGTGCCGACATTGTGCCGCAGCGCCCTCAATCGGTGGCGATCGGCCGCCCGGGGTCGCTGATCCAGCCGCTCCAGGAGCCGGCATAAACGCGCGCGCCCGGCAGCCCGGCATGTTCCATCGCCAACAGCGTGTGGCAGGCGGTCACGCCGGAACCGCACATCAGCACCGCCTCGCGCGGATCGCGGCCATGCAGGTGCGGCAACAGGGTTCCGCGAAGGGTCTCGATGGGCAGGAAGCGGCCGTCGGCCAGGCTCTGCCCCAACGGTCGGTTGACTGCGCCGGGCACGTGGCCGGCCACCTTGTCGATCGGTTCGGCGCGACCGGCGAACCGATCGGGCGCGCGCACGTCGAGCAACCAGCCGGGCGCTTCGGAGAGCCGCGATTGCACCTGCGCCGCGTCGACGATCTGCGTCGTGTCCCAGCGTGCCGGGTATGGCGGCGCCTCGGGGTAGGTCTCGGCATCGCTGCTTTCCGGCAGACCGGCGGCGCGCCATGCCGCGATGCCGCCATCCAGCACCGCCACCGCGCGATGGCCCATCAGCCGCAGCAACCACCACGCACGCGCGGCAGCCATGCTGCCGTCGGCCGCGTCATACACCACGACCTGGGTCTGCGGGGTCACTCCCCAACCGCCGAGCGCGGCGGCGAAATCATCTTCGTGCGGCAGCGGGTGGCGCCCCAACCCCGTGCGGGTCAGATCCGACAAATCCCGATTGAGATCGGCATACATCGCGCCAGGCAGGTGCGATTGCGTCCAGGCGCGGCGCCCGAAATCGGGATCGTCCACCGTCGCCGGCGCAAACCGCGCATCGAGGATGCGCAGGTCCGCCCGCCCCAACGCGGCGGCAAGGGTCTGCGGTTCGACCAAGGTCTGCCAGGTTTCGCTCATGCGGTCTGCTCCAGTCGCCGACGCAGGTTGAGAAGGATGGCCGCGGTCGCGCCCCAGATGCGCTGCCCGGGCCAGGCATATTCGAGCACTCGGCGCGGCCGGCCGCGGAACTCGATCTCGACGCTGCGCAAGTTGTCCGGGTCCATCAGGAACGACAGCGGCACTTCGAATACGTCGGCCACTTCGTCCGGCTGCGGCACCGGCACGAAGGCCGGGTCGATCACCGCCACCACCGGGGTGACCCGGAAACCGCTGATCGTCACGAACGGATCCAGGTAGCCGATCACCCTTGCCTGGCGCGCGCCCAGCGCGATTTCCTCGCAACTCTCGCGCAACGCCGCGGCCGCCGCATCCAGATCGGCCGGTTCGATGCGCCCGCCCGGGAAGCTCACCTGGCCACCGTGGTGCCGCAGCGCATCGTTGCGGCGGGTCAGCAATACGCGCGTGCCATCTTCGCGCGGCACCAGTCCGGCCAGCACCGCCGCCTCGGCCGACACGCCGGTGCCGATGACATCGACCAGCTCTTCATGGTTCCAACCGGGGCCGGCCGGCGGCTTGTCCAGCGGATACAGCGCACGCAGCAAGCGCGGCCGTTCCGGAAGGGCGAGTTCGAATCGCCCGTTGGCCGCGCGCGCCGGCAACACGTCTTCGACCAGGTGGCGCCGTTGTTCCTCGCTCATGTGCGACCAGCGCGCGATCTCGTCGATGCTGCGCCCGCACCCATCGCAATGGCGGTCCGCATCCAACGAGCAGACACCCAGGCAGGGAGAGGGCACGACATGATCCACGCGATCCATTGGTCCAGACACCTTGTCAGCCTAACGCGAAACTTCGCACGCGCCCACGCTCATCGCCAAGGAACGAAAGCGGCAGAAACGAAAACGCCGGCCCTGGGGCCGGCGTTTCCGCGATACAGCGCAGGCAGCCGCGAAGCCGCTTACTTCACGCTGACCAGCTTGATTTCGAACTGCACTGCCACGTTCGGCGGGAACGGCGTGCGCGGATCGGCGCCATAGGCCTTTTCCGGCGGCAGGGTCACTTCCCACTTCGAACCGGCCGGCATCTGCAGCAGCGTTTCGCGCATGGCCGGCATTTCGACCTGGCTCAACTTCATCGCCGGGATCTGCTGCGCCGGACGCGGCTGCGCCGGACGCTGGCCGTACGGGAACGGACCGGACACTTCCAGCTGCACGGTGCTGGCCTGGGTCGGCTTGGCGCCGGTGCCCTTCTCGATCACCTTGTACTGGACGCCGCTGGGCAGCGTCTGCACGCCGGCGGCAGCCTTGTTCTGGCCCAGGAACTGGTCGCTCTTGGTCTTGTTCTCGGCGGCGGCCTTGTCGTACTCGGCCTTGGCCTGCGTCGCGCGAGCCTGCTCACGCTTCTGGAACGCCTCGACGGCCGGCTTCAGCTGGTCGGCGGTGATCGCCGGCTGCTTCTTGGCGTAGGCGTCCTGCAGGCCCTTTACCACCGAGTTGATGTCCAACTGCTCGCCGCGGCCGGTGAGTTCGGCAAGGTTGTTGCCGTAGTCGTAGCCGAAGTAGTAGCTCAGCTTGCCCTTGTCGGACGTGGTGTCCTGGGCCAGCGCATTGCCCGTCAGGGCCAGGGCCGCCACAGCGACCGCGATAGAACGCAACTTCATCAAGAATATCTCCAGGGTGGTGGCACAGGACGGGGCTACCGTCTGAGATGACGCGCTAGGATAACGGCCGGCACAGCGGTCCGCCAGCATTGTCGGGGGTTATGACCGGCCCGCCGGGATTAAGTTCAATCCCGGGTCAAACTTCACTTTTTCTTTACTTTCTCAGGGGTTTATCAATGCCCGACGTCGTCCTCGCCGCCGCCACCGGCCGGGTTCTCACCCTCACCGTGAACCGGCCGGACAAGTTGAATGCGCTCAACCGCGAGACCCTGATCGCCTTGGATGCCGCCTTCGCGCAGGCGGCCGCCGACCCGGAAATAGGCGTGGTAGTACTCACGGGCGCCGGGCCGAAGGCCTTCGTCGCCGGCGCCGACATCGCCGAAATGGCCGATCTGCCCGCCATCGCCGGCCGCGATTTCGGCCAGATCGGGCAACGCCTGATGCGGCGCATCGAGCGCATGCCCAAGCCGGTCATCGCGATGGTCAATGGTTATGCGCTGGGCGGCGGGCTGGAATTGGCGATGGCCTGCCATCTGCGCATCGCCGCCGACACCGCGCGCGTCGGCCAACCGGAAATCAACCTCGGGCTGATTCCCGGTTTCGGCGGCACCCAACGCTTGCTGCGCCTGGCCGGGCGTGGCGCCGCGCTGGAACTCTGCCTGCTCGGCGAACCCATCGACGCGGCGCGCGCGCACCAGCTCGGCGTGGTCAACCGCGTCGTACCTGCGGACGAACTGCAAGCGGCCACGCGCCAGATCGCCGAGCGCCTGGCCCACTCCGCGCCGCTGGCGTTGCGCGCGGTGCTCGACACGATCGTGGTCGGCGGCGAATGTGGGCTCGACGAAGGTCTGGAACTGGAGTCCACGCAGTTCGGCCTGATGTTCGCCACCGATGACATGCGCGAAGGTACGCGCGCCTTCCTCGATCGCCGCAAGCCGGCCTTCGAAGGACGTTGAACCATGGCCGATGCGATGCCGCCGCTGCCGCTGCGACTGCTCGCCTGCGTGCTCGACGACGACCTGGATGCAGCGATCGCGCTCGGCCTGATGGACTACCTCCCCTCGCCTTCCGACGCGTTGCTCGATCCTGCGCATCCCGACCTGCCGATGCGTCTGCTCGATGCCCAGTCGCGTTTGCGCGAAGCCTGGCAGGCACGTGAGCGCTACCGTCAACGCAATGCCCGGCTGGCCCGTCGCGCCGCCGAGCGCGAGGCGCGCCGTGCGCCCCCGCCGCCGCCCGACCGTCCCGCCGTGCCGGCGCTGCCGGCCAGCGCCGCGGCGATCCTCGCACGCGCCAAGGCCAAGGCCGCCGGGCGCAGCGATCCGTGAGCCCGCTTCCGAAATAACCGCAGCAAGACGGTGACCGTGAACAAACCCATCGCAAAAAAGGCGACCGCCCGACCCACCAAAGTCGCGGCATCGAAAGCCAAACCGCGCGCCACTGCCGGATCCGCCGCGCCGAAGAAGACCGCCAGCGCGACGCGCCGCACCAGCCTGCTGAGCGCGGGGCAGATCCACGAATTGTTTTCGCGCCTGCGCGAGCTCAACCCGCGCCCGACCACCGAGCTGGAATACCGCACGCCCTTCGAGCTGCTGGTGGCGGTCACGCTGTCGGCGCAGGCAACCGATGTGGGCGTCAACAAGGCCACCCGCAAGCTGTTCCCGGTGGCCAACACGCCGCAGGCGATCCTCGCGCTGGGCGAAGCAGGGCTCAAGCGCTACATCGCCACGATCGGCCTGTTCAACGCCAAGGCGAAGAATGTCATCGCCGCCTGCCGGATCCTGGTCGATCAATACGATGGCGAGGTGCCGCGTGATCGGGCCGCGCTGGAATCGCTGCCCGGCGTGGGGCGCAAGACCGCCAACGTGGTGCTCAACACCGCCTTCGGCGAGCCGACCATTGCGGTGGACACGCACATCTTCCGCGTCGCCAACCGCACGGGCCTGGCGCCCGGCAAGGACGTGCGCACGGTGGAGGACAAGCTGCTGAAGGTGGTGCCGGCGGAATTCATGCAGGATGCGCACCACTGGCTGATCCTGCATGGGCGCTATGTATGCAAGGCGCGCACGCCGGATTGCCCGCAGTGCGTGATCCGCGACCTGTGCCGCTATCCGGACAAGACGCCGCCGCGAACTGCGCGTTGAGCGTGCATCCCGCAGCGAACCGCGGCACATCCCCGCTGCGCGGGCTGCCCCCCTTAACAGTGGGCTCTCCAGCAGAAGCAATGTCGCCCTTCGTAGGAGCGGCTTCAGCCGCGACCCAGGGATCCGGCGGTCGCGGCTGAAGCCGCTCCTACAGGAGGCATTTCTCGAAGCCGGGATTGGTCGGACGCCGATGCGTCCGGCAGTGGGAGGGGGTGGCCAGCGGCCGCGCAGCGGTTTGCCAACCGAGCCGGGCCGCCCCCTGCCGTCAGGGTGGTGCCCGCACCGTAAGCCGACGCAACAAACCGCCCAACACACGCGCGCCCCCTGATCCCCCCAACCTCGCATGCCATAGAACCCACAGGCCCACGGCGATAGAAGCCAAAAAAAAAACGGCGGACCGAAGTCCGCCGTCGCACGTCACGCCTTACCTGTGTTGCTTAGAACGCCACGTCGCCCCACACGCCGAATTCCTTCGTGCGCTGGTCGATGTTGGTGTTGTTCTCGTTCTTGGTGTCCTTGTAGACCGCGGCCAGCTTGAAGCCCTTGATGACCGGGAACTCGACACCGATGTTCCAGTACGTGTTCTCCAAGCTCGGGTCCAGCGTCTTGCTGGTGTCGGCCTTGTCGTAGCGGCCGAACGCGGTGATGCCACCGTCGGTCAGCGGCACCGAACCCCACACCGACCAGCCCTCGGCCTTATCGGTGGCCACGGTGAGCACGTTGTTGTAGTTCTTGGCCTGGAAGTACTCCGCACCCGCACGCCAGCCCTTGTTGGCGTAGGCGATCATCGCATCCCAACGGCTGGCATCGTTCTCGGCGTCGACCGTGCCGGTCTCCTTGCCCAAGGTGCCGCTGTAGCCACCCACCGCGATTGCCATGTTCTGCATCGGCACGAAGCCAACGCGGCCTTCGAAGTCCATGCCCTTGCCGCGGGTCGGATTCTTGTAACCCGCACCGGTTACCACCGAAGCAGCGTAGTTGGCGATGCCGCCGCCCAGGTCGCCGCCGGCGTGCAAGCCCCAGTCCGACGAGTTGCCGTACTTCAGGCGGTCGACCAAGGTGTTTTCGACGTAGCGCATGCCGTAGAAGCTTTCGGCATACGGGATCCACGGCATGTCGGCTGCACCGGCGCGGAACACGAACGCGTCGGAGAACTTGCCCTGCAAGTAGGCCTTCTTGACGAACACTTCGGTATTGCCGAGCGCCGAGGAATAGGTGAAGTCGGTGGTCAGGTTCGCCGACCAGATGTCGTTGAACTTGTGGTTGATGCCGATGTAGAAGCGCTTCATGTCGAAGCCAAAGCCGTCGGCAGCGGTATTCTTGCCGTTGCTGGTCGCGTCGATGTTGCTCAGGTTGAAGAACACGCGGCCGCTGATGGACGTGTCATTGACCAGCTTGTTGAGCTTGTCGACGGTCTTCTGCGTATCGGCGGTCGTTTCGATCGCCTTGGCCTGGGTGATGTTCACCTCCGACTGGGCATCGTTCTGCGCCTGCAGCTCGGTGACCTGCGCCTGCAGCGCGGCGATCTGTGCCTGCAGCTGCGCCAGCTGCTCGGCAGTGACGGCGGGAGGGGCCGCGAAAGCATTGCCGGCGGCGGTAAGAGCGGTGAGCCCGAGGCCAGTGGCAATGGCCGTTGCGAGCAAGCTGGAACGCATTGGAGTTTCTCCGGAGTGGTTTGAGGTTTGCGTAGGCGATCGGCGGATTACCGCGTTCGCTGACCTCGTTAAATTTCCGGAAAAAATGTGACGGCTGGACTACGCCAATGTGACAACTCGGCGACAGCGCCTCGAAACCTGCACGCGGCCTGCACAGAACGCACCGCCGCGCCGGCGTCATTCAACTGTCATCAAAACGTCGCCTAATCGCCACGGTCGACACCTTCAATGTCGCCGCCTGCCACGCCGTGTGGCGCCGTCTCCTACCGAGGATCCCAAAGTGACTTCCATTTCCAAGTTCCGCCTGCCGCTCGCGCTGGCCCTGGCTTCGCTGAGCATCGCCGCGAACGCGACCGACGTGACCGGTGCGGGCTCGAGCTTCGTGTTCCCCGTGCTGTCGAAGTGGTCGGCAGCCTATGCGGAAAAGAGCGGCACCCGCGTCAACTACCAGTCGATCGGTTCGGGCGGCGGCATCGCACAGATCCAGGCCGCCACGGTTGATTTCGGCGCTTCCGACAAGCCGCTGACCGGCCCCGAGTTGGCGAAGTTCGGCCTGGGCCAGTTCCCGGTCGTGATCGGCGGCATCGTGCCGGTGTTCAACGTGCCGGGCGTGGCACCGGGCGCGATGAAGCTCGACGGCCCGACCCTGGCGCGCATTTTCCAGGGCCAGGTCGCCAAGTGGAACGACCCGGCGATCGCCGCGCTCAATCCGGGCCTGGCGTTGCCGGACGTCAAGATCACCGTCGTGCATCGCTCCGACAGCTCGGGCACCACCTTCAACTTCACCAACTACCTCTCCAAGGTCAGCCCGGAGTGGAAGAGCGCCGTCGGTGAAGGCACCAGCGTCCAGTGGCCGGCCGGCATCGGCGGCAAGGGCAACGAAGGCGTGGCCGCCTACGTCAAGCAGATCCGTGGCGGCGTCGGCTACGTCGAGTACGCCTACGCGCTGCAGAACAAGCTGGCCTACGCCAGCCTGAAGAATGCCGCCGGCCGTTTCGTCCAGCCGGACGACACCACCTTCTCGGCCGCCGCTTCGACCGCGGACTGGAAGTCGGCCAAGGACTTCAACCTGATCATGACCAATGCACCGGGCGAGAACGCGTGGCCGATCACCGCTACCACCTGGGCGATCATGTACAAGAAGCCGAAGAAGGCCGCCTCGTCCAAGGCCGCGCTGGACTTCTTCAAGTGGTCGCTCAACAACGGCCAGGGCCAGGCCAAGCAGCTCGACTACGTGCCGCTGCCGGCCTCGCTGGTGCAGCAGATCGAAGGCTACTGGGCAAGCAACATGAAGTAAGCGCGCAAGCGCACGGAACAGGAAGGCGGGTGACCTCTCTCCCACTCGCCTTTCCCGGAACGCGGGCCTCATGGGCCCGCGTTTTTTTTTGC
>Ga0160447_100827_pt1 | contig 13344 bp, 7 predicted proteins | sample HID1973K_E1MG_FD_108222 | JGI IMG/M metagenome (GOLD analysis project Ga0160447, IMG submission 108222) | Enriched mosquito-associated microbial communities from UW Madison campus, WI, USA - HID1973K_E1 MG | ecosystem: Host-associated > Arthropoda: Insects > Digestive system > Unclassified ...
CTGGGAGGGCGGCGATCCCTTCGGCGGACGGACATTCCTGCGCCCCTGGTTCGAAGACACGATGAAGGCTGCGAAGCTGAAGGCCGACGTCGCGTTCGAACTCTTCCAGATCCTCGACGCACCGTTCTATTGCTTCCACGACGCCGACGTGCGGCCTGAAGGCAAGACTTTCGCCGAGAGCGCGGCTCGCCTCGACGAGATCGCCGACTATTTCGCCAAGAGGCAGAAGCAGACCGGCGTCAAGCTGCTCTGGGGCACGGCGAACCTCTTCTCGCACCGCCGCTTCATGGGCGGCGCCGCGACCAATCCCGATCCTGACGTGTTCGCCTACTCGGCCGCGACGGTTAAGTCCTGCATGGACGTCACCAAGCGCCTCGGCGGCGAGAACTACGTGTTGTGGGGCGGCCGCGAGGGCTACGAGACGCTGCTCAACACCGACCTCAAACGCGAGCGCGAACAGCTCGGACGCTTCATGCGCATGGTGGTCGAGCATAAGTACAAGATCGGCTTTCAGGGCGATCTGCTGATCGAGCCCAAGCCTCAGGAACCGACCAAGCATCAGTACGATTACGACAGCGCGACGGTGTTTGGCTTCCTGCATCAGTTCGGTCTGGAAAAGGAAATCAAGGTCAACATCGAAGCCAACCACGCGACCCTCGCCGGGCACAGTTTCCATCACGAGATCGCTACCGCCGCTTCTCTCGGTATTTTCGGCAGCATCGACGCCAACCGTGGCGATCCGCAGAACGGCTGGGACACCGACCAGTTCCCCAATAGCGTCGAAGAGATGACCCTGGCCACCTACGAAATCCTCAAGGCGGGCGGCTTCAAGAATGGCGGCTTCAACTTCGATTCCAAGGTCCGCCGTCAGAGCCTCGACGAAATCGACCTGTTCTACGGTCATGTCGCGGCCATGGACGTCCTCGCCCTGGCCCTCGAACGTGCGGCGGCGATGATCGAAAACGATCAGCTTCAGCAGTTCAAGGATCAGCGCTATGCCGGGTGGAATCAGCCGTTCGGACGCGCCGTGCTGTCCGGTGATTTCAGCCTGGAATCCCTGGCGCAGCACGCGATAAGCCACGAACTCAATCCGCAGGCGGTCAGCGGGCGTCAGGAGATGCTCGAAGGCGTGGTGAACAGATTCATCTATCGATAACCCGGAAACCGGCGCCGCGATCTGCGAAATAGGACGGTTACATTCTCGCGACAATTCGTTGCTCGCGGCACCCGGCGACTCACTACAGTTCTACCGGCAACACGTAATGCTCAGGAAGTGCCCCCAAACAAAAATAAAAGGACGCACCACAATGAAAAACCTGAAACGCACCTTGCTCGCCAGTGCCCTGGCCCTGCTCAGTCTCCCCGTCATGGCCGATTCGGCCCATCCTAAAATCGGCTTCTCCATCGACGACCTGCGCCTGGAACGCTGGTCCCGGGACCGTGATTACTTCGTCGCCGCTGCGGAAAAGATGGACGCCAAAGTCTTCGTCCAGTCGGCCGATGCCAACGAACAGAAGCAGATTTCCCAGATCGAAAACCTGATCTCCCGTGGCGTTGACGTGATCGTCATCGTGCCGTTCAACGCTACTGTCCTCACCAACGCCGTGGCCGAAGCCAAGAAGGCCGGGATCAAAGTGGTCTCCTATGACCGGTTGATCCTCAACGCCGATATCGATGCCTACATCTCCTTCGATAACGAGAAGGTCGGCGAGATGCAGGCATCGGGCGTGTTGAAGGCGCAGCCCAAGGGCAATTACTTTCTGCTCGGCGGCGCGCCCACCGACAACAACGCCAAGGTGCTGCGTGAAGGCCAGATGAAAGTGCTGCAACCGGCCATCGACAAGGGCGACATCAAGATTGTCGGCCAGCAGTGGGTCAAGGAATGGAACCCGACAGAAGCGCTGAGCATCGTCGAAAATGCCCTGACCAAGAACAGCAACAAGATAGACGGCATCGTCGCCTCCAACGACGCCACCGCCGGTGGCGCGATTCAGGCCCTGGCCGCGCAGAAACTCGCGGGCAAGGTGCCGATCTCCGGCCAGGACGCTGACCTCGCCGCGGTCAAACGGGTGATCGACGGCACTCAGACCATGACGGTCTACAAGCCGCTGAAACTCATCGCCTCGGAAGCGGCCAAGCTTTCGGTGCAACTGGCACGTAACGAGAAACCGGCCTTCAGTTCGCAATACGACAACGGCACGAAGAAGGTCGACACCATCTTGCTGACGCCGACACCGCTGACCAAGGACAACATCGACCTGCTCGAGAAAGACGGGTTCTACACCAAGGATCAGATCGCGGGGAAATAGCAGCAGCGCGAGTCTTGCCCTGTATCGGCCCGGCCGGGCCGCTACAGGTCGATTTACCCACTCTGACCGCTGTGTGAGTACCCCTGCAAATGTCCGATTACCTGCTGCAAATGAACGGCATCGTCAAAACCTTTGGCGGTGTCAAAGCCCTGAACGGCATCGATATCACGGTCCGGCCCGGCGAGTGCGTCGGGTTGTGCGGCGAGAACGGTGCCGGCAAATCGACGCTGATGAAAGTGCTGTCGGCGGTCTACCCCCACGGCACCTGGGAAGGGGAAATTCTCTGGGACGGACAGCCCCTCAAGGCGCAATCGATCAGCGAAACCGAAGCCGCCGGCATCGTCATCATCCACCAGGAACTGACCCTCGTCCCCGACCTGTCAGTGGCTGAAAACATCTTCATGGGGCACGAACTGACCCTCCCCGGCGGGCGCATGAACTACCCGGCCATGATCCATCGCGCCGAAGCCCTGATGCGTGAACTCAAAGTGCCTGACATGAACGTCTCGCTGGCGGTGTCGCAATATGGCGGCGGTTATCAGCAACTGGTTGAGATCGCCAAGGCGCTGAACAAACAGGCGCGACTGCTGATCCTCGACGAGCCCTCCTCGGCCCTGACCCGCTCGGAAATCGACGTGCTGCTGGACATCATCCGCGACCTCAAGGCCAAAGGCGTGGCCTGCGTCTATATCTCTCACAAGCTCGATGAAGTGGCGGCGGTATGCGACACGATTTCAGTGATCCGCGACGGCAAACACATCGCGACCACCGCCATGGCCGAGATGGACATCCCGAAGATCATCACCCAGATGGTTGGCCGCGAGATGAGCAACCTGTTTCCCACAGAGCCCCACGAGATTGGCGAGGTGATTTTCGAAGCCCGGCGCTTCACCTGCTTCGATGTCGATAACCCCAAACGCAAACGCGTCGACGACATCTCGTTCAGCCTCAAGCGCGGCGAGATTCTCGGGATTGCCGGGCTGGTCGGTGCCGGGCGCACGGAGCTGGTCTCGGCGCTGTTCGGCTCCTATCCCGGTCGCCACGAAGGCGAAGTGTGGCTGGAAGGCAAACGGATCGACACCCGCACGCCGCTGAAATCGATTCGCGCCGGTTTGTGCATGGTCCCTGAAGATCGCAAGCGCCAGGGCATCATTCCTGACCTGGGCGTCGGCCAAAACATCACCCTGGCCGTGCTCGACAGCTTCGCGCACCTGACCCGCATCGATGCCGAAAAGGAACTGGGCAGCATCGACAAGGAAATCGCCCGCATGCACCTCAAGACCGCGAGCCCCTTTCTGCCGATCACCAGCCTCTCGGGCGGCAATCAGCAGAAAGCCGTGCTGGCGAAAATGCTGCTGACCCAGCCCCGCGTGCTGATCCTCGACGAGCCCACGCGAGGGGTCGACGTGGGCGCCAAATACGAGATCTACAAACTGATGGGCGCGCTGGCGGCCACGGGGGTGTCGATCATCATGGTGTCGTCGGAGCTGGCCGAAGTGCTCGGCGTTTCCGACCGCGTGCTGGTGATCGGCGAAGGCCAGTTGCGCGGCGACTTCGTCAATCAGGACCTGACGCAGGAACAGGTACTCGCCGCTGCGCTCAGCCAAAACCAAGGACATAACACTAATGATCGGCCAGATGTTGTGGGGAGAAGCGCGTAAATGAATCAGGTCAAACAACTCTTCACCCGCTACAAGATGCTCGCGCTGGTCATCGCCATCGCGCTCATCTGGCTGTTCTTCAGTTGGCAGACCGAGGGCGGTTTCCTCACCCCGCGCAACCTGTCCAACCTGCTGCGGCAGATGTCGATCACCGGGATTCTCGCCTGCGGCATGGTGCTGGTGATCATCAGCGGCGAGATCGACCTGTCCGTGGGTTCGTTGCTCGGGTTGCTCGGCGGTGTCGCGGCGATTCTCGACGTGGTGTATCACGTGCCGCTGCCGGTGAACCTGGCGGTCGTTGCGCTGTGCGGGCTGTTGATCGGTCTCGCCAATGGCTGCATGACGGCTTACTTGCGCATTCCCTCCTTTATTGTCGGCCTTGGCGGGATGCTGGCGTTTCGCGGGATCTTGCTGGGCATCACCGGGGGCACCACCATCGCACCGGTTTCGCCGCAACTGGTGTACGTCGGCCAGGGTTATCTGCCGCCGTTGGCAGGCGTAACGCTTGGCGTTCTGCTGTTCGCCCTGACCCTGTTCCTCACCTGGCGCCAGCGCCACAATCGCGCGCTGCATGGCCTGGCCCCGCACTCGCTGGTCCGCGATGTGTTGCGGGTGGTGGCCATCGGCGCGGTGCTGGCCGGATTCGTCTACACCCTCAACAGCTACGATGGCATTCCGGTGCCGGTCCTGCTGCTGTTGGTGCTGCTCGGTGTGTTCAGCTACATCACCAGCCAGACCGTGTTCGGCCGCCGCATCTATTCGGTGGGCAGCAACATGGAAGCCACGCGGCTTTCCGGTATCAACGTGCAGGCGGTGAAGCTTTGGATCTTCGGCATCATGGGCGTGATGTGCGCCCTGGCCGGGCTGGTCAACACCGCGCGTCTGGCGGCAGGTTCCCCCTCGGCGGGCAACATGGGCGAACTCGACGCCATCGCCGCCTGTTTCATCGGCGGCACTTCGATGCGCGGCGGCTCGGGCACTGTTTATGGTGCACTGCTCGGCGCGCTGGTGATTACCAGCCTGGACAACGGCATGTCCATGCTCGACGTCGACAGCTACTGGCAGATGATCGTCAAGGGCAGCATTCTGGTGCTGGCGGTGTGGGTGGACGTGAGTACGCGCACCGGGCGGCGTTAATGGCAGGAGGCTGGGGTCCGATTGTCATTCGAGACATATCACGCGACGACCTGTCGGTTTCCAACGCCAGTCGCGGGTGTAAGATACTGGCCATTACTCCTCCGCGACCGAGGCTCTCAATGACCGGAATATCCCTGAACCTGCCGGAAGATCTGTCGAGCTCCCTGACCGAGCTTGCCAAAAATCACGGCCAGAGCGCGACCTACCTGGCTGTGGACGTCCTGCGAGATTATATCGAGCATGAAATGACCCTGACCGCCCATATCGAACAGGCAGTAAAAGAAGCGGATCAAGGTAAATTCGCCACTGATGAACAGGTCGCGGCAATGCGTGCGAGGCGCTGGAGCGGGCGTGAGGGTTGAGTGGCTGGAGACAGCCCTGAAAAATCTCGAAGACGAAGCCAGTTACATAGCGCTCGAAAATCCTCAAGCTGCCGACGATTTTTCTGATGCGATTTTCAGCAGCGTCGACAAGCTTGCCCAATTCCCCGCCATGGGTCGCGAAGGCAGGGTCAAAGATACTCGCGAATGGGCGGTGCCCAATTGGTCCTATCTGATTCCCTATCGAGTGCGCGGTGATCATTTGCAGATACTGGGGGTGTTCCACACTCGCCAACGTCCCCGTACCAGATGGTAGAAGCATGCAGTTTAGCGGTATCTCATCCCCTCCCGGCAGACCAGCCACTGTCCATGCTGGACTGGACCGATCAGCAATTGCTCCTCACCGCCCCTCCAACAATTCCCCCGCCTTATCCAGCAACCCCAGCGGATCGTCGGTCTTGTGAATATCCACCGACAGCAACTGACGAAACTTGCGAGCGCCGGGGAAGCCGGTGCCCAGGCCCAGGACGTGGCGGGTGATGTGGTGCATCGAGCCGCCGTCGCGCAGGTGGGCTTCGACGTATGGGCGTAGCTGTCCCAGGGCTTCTGCGCGGGTGATCTGCGGGGCACTGGCGCCGAACAGCTCGCGGTCGACTTCGGCCAACAGGTAAGGATTGTGGTAGGCCTCGCGGCCGAGCATGACGCCGTCGAACGTGTCGAGGTGTTCCCGGCATTGTTCCAGGGTCTTGATGCCGCCGTTGAGAATGAACTCCAGCTCGGGAAAGTCCTGCTTCAATCGCGCTGCCACTTCATAGCGCAGTGGCGGGATGTCGCGGTTTTCCTTGGGCGACAGGCCCTCGAGAATGGCGATCCGGGCGTGAACGGTGAAGCTGGTGCAGCCCGCATCGCGCACGGTCCCGACGAATTCGCAAAGCTGCTCGTAGCTGTCACGGCCGTTGATGCCGATACGGTGCTTGACGGTCACCGGGATCGAAACGGCATCGCGCATCGCTTTAACGCAATCGGCGACGAGTTGCGGGTGGCCCATCAGCACGGCACCGATCATGTTGTTCTGCACGCGATCACTCGGGCAGCCGACGTTGAGGTTGACCTCGTCGTATCCCGCCGCCTGCGCCAGACGCGCGCTCGCCGCCAGGTCCGCCGGATTGCTGCCCCCCAGTTGCAGGGCCAACGGATGCTCGGTCTCGTCGTGACGCAGAAAACGCTCACTGTCGCCGTGCAGCAAGGCGCCCGTGGTGACCATTTCGGTGTAGAGCAAGGCGTTTTTCGACAGCAGGCGCAGGAAGAACCGGCAGTGGCGATCTGTCCAGTCCATCATGGGCGCAACGGAAAACTTCCTGCTTACAACCATCTGATTTGAAACGTTTTTTTCTACGTCAGTGTTCACTAAGGGGCCTTCATGGATCGCGCGGTTGCACATACGGCGTGCGTAGGGTATGTGCCGAGCGCGGATTTTACCTGTTGGGCGCAGCTTTTCCCAATTCCCTCGACGGAGCTCACCCAATCCCTCGGATGGGCAGCCGGAAATGCATTCTGCAACCCGCCTGCGCGCTGCTTTCTACTGTCAGGCGGCCCGCATGCGCATCCAGAATCGATCTGCAGATCGCCAGACCCATGCCCATGCCACTGCCCTTGGTGGTGAAAAAGGGGTCGAAGATTTTCTCGACGTTCTCCTCGGCGATGCCAGGGCCATTGTCTTCAACGCTTGCGTGCAGCCATTGACCGTCACAGGCCGTGCGGATCACCAGCACCCGCCCCTGCTCGCGATGACTGGCCATGGCGTCCAGGGCATTGGTAATGAGGTTGAACAGCAGTTGCTGAACCTGAACCTGATCCCCGAAAACCCTCTGTGTGGCGGACAGATCCAGTTCGACGCGCACCCCAAGGCCGGAGATTTTGGGCAGCAGCAGGCGCAACACATCGCGCACGATGTCATTCACCGACAGTTCGGCGATCTGAATCGGCGCTTGCGACGCAAGCGACCTCACCGCACGCAGGATGCTGGCGGCCCGCTCACCGTCAGCCGATATGTCTTGCAGCCCGGCCCTCGCCTCCTGGACATTCGGGGTTTCGCGGCTCAACCAGCGCAGACTCGCCGCCGAGTTGGTCAGGATGCTCAGCAACGGCTGACTGATCTCGTGGGCGATGGAAGCTGCCAATTCGCCGAGAACCGCCAGATGGGAGCTTCGCGCCAGCTCGGCCTGGGAAGTACTGAGCTCGATTTCGGTCTTGGCCCGCAAGCGGCTTTCTTCCAGCGCATGGGCATAGATGCGGGCAGTGTGAAGCGAGACCGCCGCCTGCGACGCCAGCAATTCCAGCATCACCAGTTTCTTCTGGTCGAACAGCCGCGGGACCTGACGGTTTTCCAGATACAGCAGCGCCAGTAAAGTCCCCTGCCGTATCAGTGGCAGACAGAGCACGGAACGGGTCATCCGGTTGGCGAAGTCCGCCCGATGGGCCATCGGACATTGCCGGCTGGCATCGTCGATGACCAGCGGCCGGGACGCGCGAATCGTTGCGTACAGCACCGACATCGGCACTTCCTCGAACGCCGCATCGCAGCCTTGTGCCGACGAGATCACGGCGCCCCCTTCGAGTCTGGCGGATACGGCGATTTTCAGGCTGGCGCCGTCGACGGTGACCAGCACGCCACGGGCCGCGCCGGCGTAAAGAATCACTTGCGTCATCAAGGTTTCGACCAGCCGATCCAGGTGCACTTCCTCGGAGACCGCTTTCGCCGCCCCCATGCCCGCCTCCATGTCCAGTTTTTCCTGGAGGATGGTGCTCATCGAACGCTCCACGACCGTGTCGATGGAGAGGAAGGTATGCTCACGCTCCATCTGCTCGGCCTTGGCGGCAGCGCCCCAGAGGCGATAACAGTCTCGCGACACCCGCAGATGGAGATTGGCCCCCGATACCAGGCCCGTCAGCACGCAGGTCTGGGCCAGTTGTTCATGAGCGATGGCCTGCTCATGGATGAATCCCGTTGTTGCGGCCGCGATTCCGGCCTGATCGAAATTGCGGATGGCCACGACGTCCTGCCCTTCGAGCCGGGCAATCAAGCCGTCGATCAGCAGTAATTTGTGACGGAAGGTCGCCGGGTTCAATTTGGCCCAGAGCGCGAAATGGCTTCGGTGCTTCGACAGCAAGGCCAGCCGCGACTCAACGGAACCCGGCGCCTGCGGGCTGCCGAGCGCCAGGCTGTAGAACAGGTAAAAGGTCGACACATTGATATGCGCCGCGACCGACCAGAGCGAAGGCGCCGCGGCCTCGAACTGGCGGATGGCGAACTCGGCCTCGCCCAACAGGCACGCCGACATGCCCGAATACAGCAATGTCCAGAACCGCGCCGGCGCTGATAGCGCCTGGGAGGGGTCGTGAGTGGCGAGCACCTTCGACGCACGACCGACCTGCATGTCGATCGCGAACTGTTTCTGTGCCTCGACGATTCTCTCGACATCGAAGTAGTCGAATTTGCGAATGAAGGTCAGCCCGCGTTCCAGTTCTTCGAGCACTGAGCTCAAAGGCTCTCCCATCACGAACATGTCCGCGCCCAGATGCGTCACGGCGTAGCACGCCATGACCAGATCGCCACCCCGGCTACCGATCTCGAAGGCCTTTGACGCCTGCTCCCTGGCAAACGCCAGCGGCAGGGTCCACGGGCTGACTTGATCCATCGCCAGCAGCGTCGAGGTGCGACTGGCTTCGTAGCCGCGCTGCTCGCCGATATCCAGGGCCAACTGCACGAACGCGTGCCCGTCGACATACTCGTCGTAGCGCGAGGCGATCATCACCCCGAACCACGCAAGCCCATAGCAACTGGCCGGGGACGTGCCGTGCAGCAACGTCAATTCGACCATTTTTGCCAGGTGCAGAAAGCCCATGCCGTCGTGGGTGAAGAATGACGAAATCAGCGTGCTGAGCAGCTCCATCGCTGCTTCGGTGTCGGGCTGGTTCATCTGCGGCAGCGCAGCCAGTTCAGGGATCGGCCGCTGCCCGATCAACGCTCGGATGCGCTGATAAATGTCGTCCAGTTCCTGCTCGTCCGGCTTGCGGGTCAGGGGCGTCTGCAGCAATTGCAGTCCTGCCAGTGCGGCCGCGATAGCCCCTTCATGGTCGGAGCGCAGGGTCTTGAGCGTTGCCATCAACCGGTAGGTATCGGCCTGTTCGAGCGCGGTGTTCGCGTCTACGAAACACTGGCCGATGAGGGCCTCGGCGCTGTCGAGGTCGGCGAGCAAAAGGCTGCACTCCGCCGCCAGCCACCGTGCGCAAAATGCCTGCCGCTGGTGATCCGGCTGCGCGGTCATTTCCAGCAGCGCCTGGACGGTGACCAGGTAATCGCACGCCTGTTTCACTGCACCTGCGCTTTTTGCAAGCCTGGCGGCATCGATCAATACGCCAATGAAAGGCTCATGAGGGCCTTCCAGACACAGGTCTGGCATGCTGCGCTGAATCTGGTTGGCGATCTCGAAAACCGACTTGTCATGGACGGTATGCGCCCGCTGGACCATCAACTGCGCGATGCGACCGTGTACGGCGGGCCGTACCTCCAGCGGGGTCAGGCCATACGCCGCTTCATGAATCCGGTCGTGGGGGAAGATCAGCGACTGGCCTTCGTACATCAGCAAACCGGCATCGATCAGCGCCTTCATGACTTTGACGAACTCGATATCGCCCAGCCCGCTCAGCTCGCGCAAAAGGCCTTCGTCCACTTTTACCCCGACGCCGCTGGCAAGTCGCATCAAGTCGCGCTCGATCTCGGGCAGGCGATTGAGACGATGGACCATCAGGTCGGCGACGTTATCGGCGTAGCGATGACGCGCCACATCCTTAAGCGCCCAGGTCCACTTGCGGTGCTGTCCGTCGAAACGCAGGAGCTTGTCGTCGATCAGCGCGCGCAAGATCTGCACGATGAAAAACGGGTTACCCGCGGTTTTGGAATGAACGAGTTCGGCGATCTCGGCAACGTCCTGGGCACTCATGTTGAGGTATCTGGCCAGCAATTGCGCCACCGCCTCTACGGGAAACGGGCCCAGTGCGATGCTTTCTACAACGATGCTTTTGCCATGAACTGCATGGAGTAAACCGTCGGGAGCGCTTAGGCGTGAGGCGGCCGAAGCGCGATGCGCAAGGATCAGAAAGACGTTGGTGGGGGGCGCATCGAGAAAGGCCCGCAAAAGCGAGAGGGTTGAGTCGTCAGCCCATTGCACATCGTCGAAGAAAATCACCAGCGGCGTACCGAAGCTGCCAAACACTGCGAGGGTGTCAAGCAACGTCTGATTGGCACGCAGGATGGCATGGTAAGCAGGGACGCTCGGCTGTTCGCTTGTCGGGCCGAGGATGGCTTCGAATGCAGGGCACAGATCGGTGAGCAACCGACCTCGGCTCCCCAGCTGTCGGCTCAGCGAAGCCTTGAAGCGCTCGACCTCATCAAAGCTCCTGGCTGATAGAAATCTGACAAGGCTCGCGAGGATCTGGCGAAAGGGTGCGTAAGGAATTTCACGTTGCAACGACCGGCTTCTTCCGCGCGCCCAGTAATCCGGCGACACCGATGACAGCCAGTGCTGAACCAGCGTGGACTTGCCCTCCCCCGGTGAGCCGGACACCACCGCCACCGCGGACAACCCGGTTTCCACGACCTGCGCATAGGTAGCCGACAACTGCCGCTGCTCCGCTTCGCGCCCCACCAGCTGGGCGGACCTGGACCACTGAAACGTCTTGTCCAGCAGTGCGGTTTCAAACGGATCGATCCGGCCATGCCTGGCCAGTTGTTCACGGCAGTGCGCCAGATCTGCCGCCAGCGCCTCGGCCTTTTGGTACCGCTCGCCGGGATCCTTGGCCAGACACTTCAACACAATGCTGCTGACCACGGCAGGAACCTGCGGGTCCAGCTCGGAGGGAGATATCGGCTGCACCGCCGCATGGACGTGCAGCCATTGCACCAGCGTTCCGCCTTCCAGCGGCAAGCGCCCGGTCAGCACCTCATAAAGCACCACGGCGAGCGAGTACAGGTCGCTGCGCACCTCTCTGGAGGCGCGCTCACTGTGCAACTGCTCCGGGGCGAGGTATGGCCAGTGGGATGACGCGAACGCCGATTCCGGTGGCGCGGTGTCGTCGATGGACATGAAGCCGTTCAGCCTTGCGCCCTCTGCGCTGACGGCAATGTGTTCAGGGGTGAGATTACCGTGGATTACACCGCAGGCATGGGCACTCGCCAGAGCCCGGGCGGCTTCGGTCGCCAATGCGAGAAATCTCGACAAAGTGAATGTGCCCGGCTTGAGGGTTTCACGCAGATTCGGCACCCGGGGGTAGACGATCATCGGGCCTTCGACGGAACGAATGAACGCCACGGGCAGGATTGCCCAGGCCGGATCCAGGGGAATGCGGAAGTCTCGCTCCAGTCGCAAACAGGCCGCAGGACAGGTCAACGGGGCTCTGGCAGCGTCCCACTCGACGCCGGTTCCGGGTTCATGGATACGAAGGCAGGTCAGATACTCTTCATGGCGCAGTAACGTCAACGTACAGTGATCGAGCCATGCGTCTGCGTCTACGAAGCCTTGCCCGGCCAGCTCGTATTCAGTGTGAAACATCGGGGGTACTCGAATTGAGAATAGCGAAACTGTGGCGCGATCTTACTATCAAGATTTACCCGTCCCAAGCAGTTTGAAACCCGGGCCCGGCACCCTAGCGTGGCGCGCGGGCTGTTGCAGTCCGCTCGCCTTGAGGTTTGGTGCTAAATTCCCCTCCCATGACGACAGCCATCGCGCCCCGCGCCCCGAGGAACACCTGTGAACTGGGATGACACCCGCATACTGTTGGCGCTGAGCCGAACCGGCAGCCTGCGCGCCGCCGGCCGCAGCCTGAATATCGATCAGGCCACCGTCGGCCGGCGCCTGGCCCTGCTCGAGCACGCTCTGGGCGCCAAGCTGTTCCTGCGCACCTCCGAAGGTTTTGTATTGACCACGTCGGGGGAAGCGGCAATGACCTCGGCGGTCGCGATGGAGGAGTCGGCGCTGGAATTGCAGCGGCGCATCCAAGGCCTGGACAATCGATTGCAAGGTATCGTTCGGGTCACCGCCACCGACTCCATCGCACAGGATTTCGTGGTGCCCGCCCTCGCCCGGCTTCATCAAAAGCATCCTGACGTGCAGGTGCAATTGCATTCGTCAACGACGTTTCTCAGCCTGGTCCGGCGTGAAACGGACATCGCCATCCGCAACGTCAAACCCGACAACCCCGATCTGATCGTCCGCAGCCTGGCGAATTGGCCAGTGGGGCTTTTTGCATCCCCCGAGTACCTCGAACGGATGGGCGAACCGATGCGCGGCGGGGCATTCGCGGGGCATGATCTGGTGGTGTATCAGCCCTACCTCGACAACAACAAAGGCCTGCACCTGGTCGGCGAGCCCATCACCCATGGCCGGGTGGTCACGGCGGCAAGTTCGAGCCTGTTGGTACGCAGCGCGTTGCTGGCAGGCCTCGGGCTGGGGGAGTTACCGCTGGCTCTGGCGCAAGACCGGAATCTGGTTCGCGTCTGGCCGCATCTGGTCAATCCCAATCCATACGCCATGTGGTTGATCACCCATTCCGACTTGCGCCATACCGCCAGAGTGCGAGCGGTGATCGACGAGATCGTCGGGGTGTTCGAGTCATGACCTGTTGAATCCAACGCCGCTTATCCCAACGCATAAAAAAATCCCGGCCTCAGCGAGACCGGGATTTTCCTTAAAGCGCGTCGAGGATTATTTGCTGGCGATCAAACGGTCCAGGGAAATCCGCCCGGCGCCTTCGAATAGCACCGCAATCGCCCCGCCCAGCAGGGCCAGACCGAACTCGTAACCGTTGTTGGCCATGAACAGACCGTTGTGGATGTGAACCGACAGAATCGCCACCACC
>Ga0160447_100828_pt1 | contig 13341 bp, 17 predicted proteins | sample HID1973K_E1MG_FD_108222 | JGI IMG/M metagenome (GOLD analysis project Ga0160447, IMG submission 108222) | Enriched mosquito-associated microbial communities from UW Madison campus, WI, USA - HID1973K_E1 MG | ecosystem: Host-associated > Arthropoda: Insects > Digestive system > Unclassified ...
ATCATCGCGACCCTGATCCATACCTTCAACTACAAGCGCGACTATCACATCCCCGCGGACGAAGTCACGCGTACGGAAGAAGCGCGTACCCGTGCGCTGGCGGCTGCCCATGTCTGATCTTTCCCTTCATCCCGCCGCCACCGGCGCGGCAGCAGCCCACGGCGGCTCTGCCAACCACTTCTACCTGACGCACGAGCATCACCCCGAGAACGGCACGCTGCTCGGGTTCTGGCTCTACCTGATGAGCGACTGCCTCATCTTCGCCGTGCTGTTCGCCTGCTACGGCGTGCTCGGCCGCAGCTATGCGGCCGGCCCGTCGGGCGCGGAACTGTTCGAGCTGCCGCTGGTGGCCGTCAACACGGCCATGCTGCTGCTGTCGTCCATCACCTACGGCTTCGCCATGCTGGAGATGCAGCGGCGCCGCAAGGGCGCCGTGCTGATGTGGCTGTTCATCACCGGCCTGTTCGGCGCCGCATTCCTGGGCATCGAGCTGTACGAATTCGCGCACCTCATCCACGAGGGCGCGGGCCCGCAGCGCAGCGCGTTCCTGTCGTCCTTCTTCACGCTGGTCGGCACCCACGGCCTGCACGTCACGTTCGGCATGGTCTGGCTCATCACGCTGATGGTGCAGGTCAGCAAGTACGGCCTGATCCCGGCCAACCGCCGCCGGCTGATGTGCCTGTCGATGTTCTGGCACTTTCTGGACGTGGTCTGGATCGGCGTCTTCACCTTCGTCTACCTGATGGGAGTTCTGCCATGAGCGGACACGTCAACGACCCACACGCACATGGCCACGACGGCCACCATGGCCACGACGACGAGCATGGCGACAGCGGCATGCACGCCACCTTCCGTGGCTACATGACCGGCTTCATCCTGTCGGTCATCCTCACCGCCATCCCGTTTGCACTGGTGATGGGCAAGGTGTTCGACAAGTCGAGCACCACCGCCATGGTCATCCTCGCCCTGGGCGCCGTGCAGATCGTGGTGCACATGATCTACTTCCTGCACATGGACGCCAAGTCAGAAGGTGGCTGGAACATGCTGGCGCTGATCTTCACGCTGGTGCTGGTGGTGATCACGCTGACCGGATCGCTGTGGGTGATGTACCACCTCAACCACAACATGATGCCGGGCATGATCACGCCCGGCGAGGCGCGCATCGCGCCTTGACCGCGAGCGAGCAGCCGGGGCAGGGCGGCTCGCGCCGCAACGGCCGCCTGGCCGTTCTCGGCGTCTTCCTGCTGCTGGCCTGCGCCGGATTCGTCGCGCTGGGCATCTGGCAGGTCGAGCGCCGCGCGTGGAAGCTCGACCTGATCGCCCGTGTCGACGCGCGCGTGCATGCCGCGCCGGTCCCGGTGCCGGATGTCCAGGCGTGGCCCCGCTTCGACGCGGCGGCCTCCGAATACCGCCGCGTAGCACTGCGCGGCCATTTCCTCCACGACCGCGAAACGCTGGTGCAGGCGCTGTCCGAGCGCGGCGCCGGCTTCTGGGTACTGACGCCGCTCGTGCAGCCCGACGGCAGCATCGTCCTGGTGAACCGGGGCTTCGTGCCGCCCGGGCTGCGCGACCGGGCCGCGCGCGCCGCGGGCGAGCCGGCCGGCAATGTGCAACTGACGGGCTTGCTCCGGCTGAGCGAACCGGCCGGCGGGTTTCTTCGCCGCAACGACGCGAGCGCCAACCGCTGGTACTCGCGCGACGTCGCCGCCATTTCGGCGGCGCGGGGCCTGTCCTCGATCGGGCCGGTGGCACCGTTCTTCGTAGACGCCGGCGCGCAGGCCGACGCCGCGCCCGCCCAGCCTGAAGGCGGCCTGACCGTCATCCGGTTCCGCAACAGCCACCTGGTCTACGCGTTGACCTGGTTTGCGCTGGCCCTGGGCGCGGGTGCCGCCTTGTGGTGGCTGCTGCTGGACCGCCGGCGCCAGGCCAGACGCGGACGCCGCGGCTGACTCGCCCGCGGCCCCTTCACAGGCGCCGCGCGCGACTGCAGGCAGACTCGGGGGATGGAGAGTCCGAATTCCACTGCCGTCCCGGCAGTTCCTGCGCCACCCGCGACCGATGCGCCCGTGGGCGGCGCCGCCGTCCCGCACCTGCCGACCGGCGCGGCGCAGGGTGGGCGACTGCAGGTCGCCACCGGCATGCGCAACATGCAGCAGTTGATCCAACTGCGCTGGATCGCCGTCGTCGGGCAGGTCATGACCATCCTGGCCGTTCACTACGGCCTGGGCATTTCGCTTCCACTGCACCAGATGCTCGTGGTGCTCGCCTGCCTGGCGGCGTTCAATGCCGCAAGCCAGCTGCGCTGGCGCGCCCACCACGTGGTGACCAATGCCGAACTGTTCATCGCGCTGCTGGTTGACGTGGGCATGCTCACGGCGCAGCTCTACCTGAGCGGTGGCGCCACCAACCCCTTCGTCTTCGTGTTCCTGCTGCAGGTGATCCTGGGTGCCGTGCTGCTCGACGCCTGGTCGACCTGGACCATGGTCGGCGTCACCACCGCCTGCTTCGCCATGCTGGCGCTGTCGGCGCCGCCGCTGCACCTGCCGGCGGGGCCGGGCCAGGCATTGTCGAGCCCCTACATGCTCGGACTGCTGGTGTGTTTTGCGCTCATTGCGTCGCTGCTGGTCATCTTCATCACACGCATCAACCGCAACCTGCGCCGACGAGACACGCGCCTGGCCGAATTGCGACAACGGGACGCCGAGGAGGAGCACATCGTGCGAATGGGCCTGCTGGCCTCGGGCGCCGCGCATGAGCTGGGCACGCCGCTGGCCACCATGTCGGTGATCCTCAACGACTGGCAGCACATGCCGCTGGTCAAGGCGGACGAGGACATTCGGGCGGAGGTCTCGGAAATGGAGGCCCAGGTGCAGCGCTGCAAGGCCATTCTCAGCGGCATCCTGCTGTCGGCCGGCGAGGCGCGCGGCGAATCGTCCGAGCGCACGACGGTGGTCACGTTCTTCAACCAGGTGGTGGCCCAATGGCGCGCCACCCGGCCGGTGAAGGCCTTCGTCTACGAGAATCGCTTCGGCCACGACCTGCCGATCGTGTCCGACGCGGCCATCAAGCAGATGATCCACAACGTGTTGGACAATGCACTTGAAGCCTCGCCCCACTGGCTCATGTTCGAGGTGACCCGGCACGGGCACGACCTCGTGCTGACCTGCACCGACGCCGGCCCCGGCTTCGCGCCGAGAATCCTTGCCCAGCTCGGCAAGCCCTACCAGTCGACCAAGGGCCGGCCGGGCGCCGGGCTCGGCCTGTTCCTGGTGACGAACGTGGCGCGAACCCTCGGCGGCGGCGTGCAGGCGCGCAACAAGACCGAGGGCGGGGCGCTGGTGACGATCAACCTGCCCCTGGCCGCGCTGGTGCTGCAAGAGGAAGAAGACGAGCAACTGGAAGATGACGACGACTGAAGATGGATCCACGGCCGAGCAGGAGCAGCGTCACCTGCTGATCGTGGAGGATGACGCCGCCTTCGCGCGCACCCTGAAGCGGTCGTTCGAGCGTCGCGGCTACACCGTGGCCCTGGCCGCCACGCTGGACGAGATGCGCGAGCGCCTGGCGCAGTGCTCGCCCGGTTACGCGGTCGTCGACCTCAAGCTCAACGGCGAGGCGTCCGGGCTGGCCTGCGTGCAGGCCCTCAACGCGCACGACGAGTCGATGCTGATCGTCGTGCTCACCGGGTTCGCCAGCATCGCCACCGCGGTCGAGGCGATCAAGCTTGGCGCCTGCCACTACCTGGCCAAGCCGTCCAACACCGACGACATCGAGGCCGCCTTCAGCCGCGCCGAGGGCACCACCGAGGTCAGCCTGACGAACCGGCCCACATCGATCAAGACGCTGGAATGGGAGCGCATCCACGAGACGCTGGCCGAAACCGGCTTCAACATCTCCGAGACGGCCCGTCGCCTGGGCATGCACCGGCGCACGCTGGCGCGAAAGCTGGAAAAGCAGCGCGTCAAGTGAAGCTGGCGGCCGCGGTCGTGCCGGCGGCTTGCGCAACGGCGGGGCCGGCCCTTCCGATGAGCTCGAGCGCCAGGTCGTCCGTGTGGCGCGTCAGGCGCTCGACCGCGTAGCTGCCGAGGTCGTGGCCGTCGAGGCTGACGCGCACTTCTCGGAAGTACCCCTCCAGCGAGTCGCCCGCATCGTTGAGGCACCGCGCCAGCGAATCCATCGGATCCTCGATCCACGAGGCCGGTCCCCGGCCGGCGTGCACGCTGTAGGTGAAGACGTCGGTTGCGACATGGCGGATCTCGAGGTGCGGCTGCATTTTGTATGTCCTGTAACAGCACGTACGCTACGACGCGGGTCGCGCTGCGTCCATACGCCATTCGGCAGACGCGATAATCCCGCCCATGAGCGGCAACACATTGGGTACTCTTTTCGCGGTGACGAACTTCGGCGAGTCGCACGGACCGGCGATCGGCTGCGTCATCGACGGCTGCCCGCCGGGCATGGCGCTGTCCGAGGCGGACATCCAGCCCGACCTGGATCGCCGGCGCCCGGGTACCAGCCGCCACGTCACCCAGCGCAACGAGGCCGACCAGGTGCAGATCCTGAGCGGCGTGTACGAGGGGCGCACCACCGGCACGCCCATCGCGCTGCTGATCCAAAACACCGACCAGCGCAGCAAGGACTACGGCGCGATTGCCCGCCAGTTCCGGCCGGGCCACGCGGATTACACCTATTGGACGAAGTACGGCATCCGCGACCCGCGCGGCGGCGGCCGTTCGTCTGCGCGGCTGACCGCGCCCATGGTCGCCGCCGGTGCCGTCGCCAAGAAATGGCTCGCCGAGCGTTTCGGCATGCAGTTCCGCGGGTGCATGACGCAGATCGGCGACATGCCGATCGCCTTCGAAAGCTGGGACCACGTGCCGAACAACCCGTTCTTCGCCCCGGTGGCCGACGTGTCCGCACTGGAGGCCTACATGGATGCGCTGCGCAAGTCCGGCGACTCCTGCGGCGCACGCCTGCGGGTCACCGCGCAGAAGGTGCCGGCGGGGCTGGGCGAGCCGCTGTTCGACCGGCTGGACGCCGACATCGCGCACGCGATGATGGGCATCAACGCCGTCAAGGGAGTCGAGATCGGCGCCGGTTTCGCCAGCGTGGCGCAGCGCGGCAGCACCCACGGCGACTCGATGACGCCGTCCGGCTTCGCCAGCAACAACGCCGGTGGCGTGCTCGGCGGCATCAGCACCGGGCAGGACCTCGAAGTGAGCCTGGCCATCAAGCCGACCAGTTCCATCATCACGCCGCGCCAGTCGATCGACATCGACGGCAATCCGGTCGAGGTGGTCACCAAGGGGCGCCACGACCCGTGCGTGGGCATCCGCGCCACCCCCATCGCCGAGGCAATGCTCGCATTGGTGGTGATGGAGCATGCGCTGCGGCACCGCGCCCAGTGCGGCGATGTGGGCGCCAAGGCCAGCGCCGCGCCGCCCGAGGCGTCGTTCCTCTGAAGCGGCTGCCTGCCTAGGCGGCAGGCGCCGGGTCCGGCAGGATCTCGAGCAGCGTCTGGGGCGGTCGGCAAAGGCGCGTGCCCAGCGGCGTCACCACGATCGGCCGGTTGATCAGGATCGGGTGCGCGAGCATGGCGTCGATCAACTGGTCGTCGCTGAGGCTCGGATCCGCCAGGCCCGCCGCCTCGAACGCGGGCTCCTTGCTGCGCATCAGCGCGCGCACCGGCAGGCCGGTGCCTTTGACCAGCGACACCAGCGTCTGCCGGTCCGGCGGCGTAGCGAGGTACTCGACGACCTGCGGCTCGAAGCCGCGTTCGCGCAGCAGCGCCAGCGCGCCCCGGGAGTTGCTGCAGGCCGGGTTGTGGTAGATCGTGATCTTGCTCATGGCGTCCGATTGTGCGGCGGATTCGGCACCCGCCGTCCGACACGCAGCGGCGACACGCCCTGTCACGGACGGGTCGCGGCATTGAAACATCATGGCACCACCGCCATTGCCAACGCCGCCTACGCCGGATTGCCCGCCATGACCCTCCCGAGCCTGCCGACCGACCGCCCAGACGTGCTCGAGCGCATTGCGCACGACCTGATCGACAGCTTCGACGAGCGTCACGAACCTCCTCTGTGACTCGCGGCAAATCCCATATGCATCAACGACTTACGGTGTTTCTGAGCGCAAGCTTGAGCTAGTCAAAACCAGGGAAAACCAGGCTGATATAGCACGCTTTCGGTAAAATAGCAAGGGGTGCAAATGACTTTTTTGTAACCCTCGCTGAAAGGAACCGACGCCGTGCGAACCGTCAACTACGCGCTCACCGACGCAAAGCTGAAATCACTCAAGTTCTCCGATAGACCGCCGCAGAAACCCAAGAAGGACGGGACGATGCCGAAGGAGAGCGCATCGTTCAAGGTGACCGATGGAGGCGGCATGTTCGTCCGCATCTCGGCCAAGGGGCAGAAGACCTTTGCCTATGCCTATAACTTCAAAGGCAGGCCACGCGAACTCACCATCGGCAACTTCCCAGAGATCAAACTCAAGCGAGCACGCGAACTTCATGAAGCCGCGCGCACCGCCGTCGCAGAAGGCCGCGACCCTGCGGCTGAGAAGATCGAGAACAAGCGCAAGCAACGCGAAGTCAAGTTGACGTTCCGCATGGCGTCTGAGGACTGGCTGAAGAAGAACAGCGTCAAATGGATCGAGCGCACGCGGGCACGCAAGGAGGAGTTGCTGACGCTGTACGCATACCCGAAGTTCGGCAACGTTCCGCTGGCCGAGGTCAAACCTCATCATGTTCATGCGCGGCTGCCCGACAACAGCGACAACCGGCGCAGCATCGTGAGGCTGGTCCTGCTTCGTTGGTCTGCCCCAAGGACTGCGCGGCCGTCACGCTCGTACAGGAGGTTCCGCTGATTCCATTGTTGCGGCTGGTCCTCAAGGAGCCGGATGTTCAGGCGGAGATGCGCAGGCATGGTTTGACCCGCGAAGTCGCTGTTGAGCGACTTGTTCGCCGCCTCCTTGCGCCGGAGCCGTTCCAGCACAGACCGCCCTACGGGAAGGGCAAGAACGGTCGCCGTGGCGAGTGGCACCGGAAGTGAACACGCGTTCCCGTATCGAACCTATGAGCCCACCTGACGCAACGAAACGTTCGCCAATCTAACCTCCTGAACCCCCTCCGCTGCCGGCCCACAACGCCCACTGCGGGCCGATTCCGTACCAATCCGGCGTACAAGGAGTGGGGAACAGTACGAGGCCGGCTACTACTGCGAACAGTCGCGTCGCAGCCAGATCAAATCGATGTGACGTTTGCCGCTATGGTTCTCCCGATGTGGCTTGTTCACGACTTCGAAACCGTCCATACCCAGTTCCCAGCTAGATGCCAACGCGTCGAATGCCTCGGCACTTAGTTCGAGGTTGTATGCGCGCACCGCGAAAGTGGTGCCGGGCGGTTGCTTGAGCAGAAATTCATATTGGGTGTTCATGTCAGCAGGCTATCACCCCGAAAGCCACCTAGCCATAGCTGCTAGACGTTCGGAACCTCTTCGCCGTACCACCAGACGAGATAGGCACGCATCGCTGCACGCAAGGGTGTATCCGCTTGCGCCCGAGGCAGATCTTCTTCTGCCATACGCTGCGGAGTAGCGGTCAACGTTGCCGTCCATGGATCGGTCCAAAAATAGCCGGAGACCAAGTTGATCGACAGGCCTTCGATGATCGGTCCGCCATCTCCCCAGTTGCGAGAAGGTTGGAACGGAATCCAAGTTTCTTCCCTGAATACCTGAACGGTCTCATCGACTATGCGTGTCGGCAAATCGTTTGTTCTAGCAACGTATAGATCAATGTTCAGGTCCGAAAGCTCACGGGTCTTGAAGTTCATGTCTTGATTGTGCTTCGCCAAGCAGCTGCTGACCCGATGTCGCCTACTTGGCCGGGCAACTGTTGACGCACACTTGATAGGCGTCGTGGCAGGCTTGGAACACCACGCGCTCGCGCACGGTGGATACGCAGCTCGAGTAGCTGGCTGTGCATTGCCGGACGCAATCGGGCTGCGCTTTGGACGTATCGACGTCCTTAATATTGGGGAGGGCACACCCGCCTAGCGCGAGCGCGGCGGCACAGAGGACGACGGCAAGCTTCATCGGATTCCCCTCGCATCGTTGTGCCGCGCATTCTGCACCAACGGTTTCGAACAGCGTCAGCGGTGATGACACCGATTCGACCTCTGGATGCCGCACGGCGACAAACTGCTCCGCTAGTCACCGAAGCGGCAGGAAATCAGTGCTTCTTGGTCTTGGTGAACACGACCAGCTCATACATCATCTTGCGATAGGCCATCAGCCGCTGATTCACTGCCAACAGATCAGCTTGCAGGTCGTCGTACTTCGGATACCTTTGCTGAATCTCTTGTGGCGACTGCTCAACAAAGTCGGAGTGCTCGGTTGCTTTCCCGTACCAACGTCTAAAACGCGCTTGCCATTTCGTCAGGTGTGGGCGAAGTCCATCGTTCAGAACACCAATCGACATGCGCACAATCTCTTCAGTCTCTTTGCGTCTGAACTTGTTGACGGGCACGTCCTTGACGAGTTCACGAGTGACAGTGAAGAACGTGTGCCATGAGTCGTAGACCTCTGAGATCACATCGTGTTCAAGGTCGATGGGAAGGCCGATCTTCCGTGTGCTGAGTTCGACCCAGATCTTGTACGCGATCTGCCGGTCAGTCTCGTTGATCAAGAGCTTTAGCTTGTTCGTGCCTATGCCGACTTCAGCTTGATCGATCTCGAACTTCTGGAACAGGTTGCGATACCGGATTCCTTGCCAGACAAGCAGTAACAAGACAACCAACAGAACTGCGCCCGTCACCCAACTACTCATCACGAAGCGAACTTCGAGCGGGCGCAGGAGGGTTAGCTGTAGCAGTGTGTCGGGTGTGGCGGCAGCTTGTACGGCATCGACCATGATGCTTAGGCCCTGTTGTAGCCGAAGCGGGCGCGTGTGTTATTGATCAAATGACTCTGGTTCTGACGACGCTGGTGGGCGCCTTCGATTGCTGAGCGGAGTTCGACTGAGTTTGCAGGGTACGGAATGCAGCGGGCATAGCATGGCGTGCCATTTGCGGCACCTGGCGCGTTCAAGTTGTCGTTCAGTCTGTCTGGGTACTGCTGGATGCCGTACGCGTAGGAAGGGAGCTTGATGCCGAGAAGCGCGTTTGCGGGGTTGGCGAATCCGTTCCTGAGCGATGCAGCAATCTCCCAGTCAACGTACCGGCGCTTCCACGTGTTCTGACCGACCATGACGATTGTGACCGACGTGTTCTGCATGTACTGCTCGCGAATGCGACGCATCACGTAGTCCGTGTCGTTGCTGTTCACGATGTCGTTTGCCATGTCCAGCCCAAGTGCTCGATGGGTGAAGACTTCAGCATTCGAGTATGTGTCGAGGAACGTTTGAACCTCGCCCTCGTCAGCGTGATGGTAGGAGATGAAGCAGCGTCGCTTTGGCGCCGGCTGTTCTTCATACAGCAATGAGGCGAGAAGACCGTAGTTAGTCGTTGCCATCGTGTTGTCTCAGTCTCGGTGAGCGGCAACCATGAACTCCGTGAAGGCGATCATGTTCGCGGCCGTTTGGTAGACGTTCATCTGCCCATCGACCATCGCCGGGCCTTCATACTTGAGAGCGGGTTGTGTCCACATACGGGCGATTGTGACATCGTGTTTCAGTCGAGAGCGTTAGGGTTTGCGGAGCATCGAGGCGTCCTTTGCTGCCGGTGTCGTTGTCGCCTCACAACGCCCAATGTGGCGGCGGCAGCAACTATCAGGCAGGAGCAAAAGGGCAGAAGACGCCGTGCGCGATTGGGATTTCTCTGGGGTGAACTGGGCGAAATCTACGCAGAGATCAAGTTTGGGCTTCGCCGCCATGCGACCCACGCGCCCGGCTCGGACGGCACGATCGACGGCAAGCGGGTGGAGCTCAAGACCATCTCGCCCGAGAAGACCAGTGACCACGTACTGGTCAAGAGGCAGGGCGACTTTGAGCAGTTCCTGATCGTCCGCATCGATCAAGACTTCCAGTTTCAAGGAAAGCTCATCGACCGCAGCGACCTGAGCGGCGGCGCGGGCAAGTACCTCAAGGGACGGCTTCCATGACGGCCCATCGGGCGTTTGCCGCGTCAGAGGCCTAACTGGCCTGCTGCGGCACTACCAGCTGCCTAATTTGCGGAGGGTCCACAGGTCGCCCCGGAACCAAGTTGAAGTTGCAATCCTCCGGCGCGAGCCCGTTTAGCTTCAGCAGCGTGATCGACGCGCCCTTTTGGGCGATATCGTCAAGCATGCGTTGCTCCAAATCTTCCAGGTGCGAGAGCATGTGGATGTAGCGGGTGAGGAAGCCGTCGCAATCCCTGGCAAGTTGGGCCTTGGATTCCGTGGCAGTGCGGATGTTGGGCATCTGAATGTCCGAATGGGCCGCCTCGTTGTTTCGTTGGGTATTGACCAGAGCCATGTCGCCCATCGCGCAATGCTCAAATTCAAGGCACAGATGGAAGGGATGCGCCAGCGAGCCCACCATAGAAACGCTATGCGGCTTCTTGCCGTTCTCCTTTTTGCAGCTAGGGCATGGCGATTCGAGCAATGCTCCAAGCGCCATGCCTTTGAACCGCTTTTCTGGAACTTGCGTGCAGTGAAGGAGTTGCTTGATGACTACTTCACAGAACCGAGCTGCGTACAGGACCACCTCGTTGTAGATGCGCAGCCGCTCGACCTCGGCGTCAACCTCCGCATCGACCTCTCTGCTTCCATCGGATTCTGCGGTGATGAAGTCGTGCCACGAGTTGACGACACGCGCAAAGATCAGGCCCAGCGCCGCACCGCTAAAAGAATAGGGGTTGGCGTAGCCGCCTTTTCCACCCTTGCCAGCTTCGGGCGCAAGCGATAGCTGCCCTTGTTGCCGGAGCCACGCCCGCATGTCCGTTGCAAGTGGAAGAAAGTTGACCCCGACGATGTCGGCGCCCATCCATCGAAAGCACTGAGGGCCATACGACCATTCATGGTGCGCACCGTGCCATTCGCGGCTAGGAGTTTCTTGCGTCATGCCGATCTTTCTTTTCTAGCTCTGCTCCGCGACTGAGCGCACGATGATGAATAGCAACAGCATCGCGAGGGCGAACAGTACCTTCCAAACCGGGGAGGAGTACTGGCGGTGGCTGGGCGGCGGGCCGGAGTAGGGGCCATCTGCGTTGTCGGGCAGGTAGAACGTGCCGCCACGCTCAACCGTTTCGGCGTCCTTGCCCGTTCGCCGCTTCCACCACGCGTCCTGTTCTTCTGGCGTCATCCGGACAATATACAAGGGTGGCGGCGCCATCCACGCTGCTACCAGTTGCCGGGATCGTCGAGTTCCTTGCGGAATTCGGCGGGCCTGCGCGGCTCGTGCCAGAGTCGTTTTCTTCGGGCGGGTAGGGTAGGCCCGACCCGCGCCGGAACGGCCCGGAGGACACTGTTTCGCGCCGCGCTGCACACGCCTAGCTCCGCCCGCTCGCCGCCCGGCTTTTCGACCGTAGCCGTGTTCGTTTCAGGGAAAAGCTAACCTCAGCTAGCGCAGAATCAGAGAAAGTACCGGAGGTTTGCGCGGCAACGTCTGTCACGGCCCGGTCACCGCCGCGCCACAAGATCGAGGGCTTTTCAGGGCAGAACCATGACGATTCCCGACCTAAATGACCGGATATTTTCAGACCTGATCGACAGCTACGACGAAGAACTCGAGCTGGAATTCGAGGACCGTGAATTCGACGCCGAAGGCCAGGTGATCGGTGGCGAGGACAAGGCTGCGCGCCGCACCTATTTCCGCGAGCTGTTCCGCCTGCAGGGCGAGCTCGTCAAGCTGCAGGACTGGGTGCAGAGCACCGGCGAGCGTGTGGTCATCCTGTTCGAGGGGCGCGACGCGGCCGGCAAGGGCGGCGTGATCAAGCGCATCACGCAGAGGCTCAATCCGCGCGTGGTGCGGGTCGCCGCGCTGCCGGCGCCGAACGACCGGGAGCGGACGCAATGGTATTTCCAGCGCTACGTGGCGCACCTGCCCGCGGCCGGCGAGATGGTGCTGTTCGATCGCAGCTGGTACAACCGCGCGGGCGTCGAGCGCGTGATGGGCTTCTGCACCGACGACCAGTACGAGGAGTTCTTTCGCAGCGTGCCGGAGTTCGAGCGCATGCTGGTGCGCTCGGGCATCCGCGTCATCAAGTACTGGTTCTCGATCACCGACGAGGAGCAGCACATGCGCTTCCTCGGCCGCATCCATGATCCGCTCAAGCAATGGAAGCTCAGCCCCATGGACCTGGAAAGTCGCCGCCGCTGGGAGGAATACACCAAGGCCAAGGAGATCATGCTCGAGCGCACCCACATTCCCGAGGCGCCGTGGTGGGTCGTGCAGGCGGTGGACAAGAAGAAGGCGCGGCTCAACTGCATCCACCACCTGCTGCAGCAGATGCCCTATGCGGAGGTGGACCACCCGACGATCGAGTTGCCCGCCCGCGTGCGCAATCCCGACTACCTGCGCCAGCCGGTGCCCGAACAGATGATGGTGCCGGAGGTCTACTGAACCGGCACGCGCGCGCTGTCGGCAACGTCGGTGCGTGGCGGCGCGAAGCTGTGGCGCCTGACCACGGGCTCGGGCCGGAACAGGTCCGGCGCCGCAGCGGCGGTCGTGCCTGTCGCCGATGGCGTGTGTGCGACAGCTTTGGACGCCCGTGCCGGCGCCGCCCGGACCTTGGAGGCGATCGCTATGCCAAGCGGGCGCACCGATGGCGCCGGCGCGCCGACAGCCATGGCTGCATCATGATGCAGCGTGCCGGACGGCGGCGCGTCTTCGGTGACGGGCACGGGCACGGGGGCGGGGCCCATGGCCGATTCCCGGTCCGGTGCAGGCGCGGCAGCCGGCGCAGCATGCTGCCGGGCCGTGGCCATCTGCCCCGGCGCGGCGGGGGCCGACCGCAAGACGGGAGGTTCCCGTGGCGCTTCCTGCCTGACGCGCTGCAGCGCCATGATGGCGGTGCTCAGTGCGACCGCCACCACGAGTGCGGGAATCAGCACGATCAGTCCCATCCCGCCCCTGGCATGCAGGGGTTGCCCGCGCACGTCGGGTTCGGCGGCGAAGCGTTCGCCGCCCGGGTCGCCCGCATCGTGTTGTGCTGGAACGCAGCTCAGCAGCTCGTCGTCATGCCGGGCGCGGCGAACCGGATCGGACAGCGTGGCATAGGCTTCGCCGATCTCCTTGAAATGGCGATCCGCTTCCAGCGGCCTGTCCCGGTTCCGGTCCGGGTGCCAGAGCATCGCGGCGCGCCGGAAGGCCTCCTTGACCTCGTGCGCCGATGCCGAAACATCGACGCCGAGGACGTCGTAG
>Ga0160447_100829_pt1 | contig 13332 bp, 14 predicted proteins | sample HID1973K_E1MG_FD_108222 | JGI IMG/M metagenome (GOLD analysis project Ga0160447, IMG submission 108222) | Enriched mosquito-associated microbial communities from UW Madison campus, WI, USA - HID1973K_E1 MG | ecosystem: Host-associated > Arthropoda: Insects > Digestive system > Unclassified ...
AGTCCGGGTTGGCGCAGGCCTTCAGCCGCGCCCACTCGCCCGTCCGGGTCGCCTCGAGCACGGCGACGAGCACCGGCCCGACGACGTCGTCGGGCACCGTCGAGATCAGCGCCGGGTCGTCGCCCACGAACGTGACGCGCACCGGGTGCGCCGAAGCCAGCTCGTCGATCCGCGCGTGTTCTCCGCTGACCGCGTACGCGCGCACCGCGTCCCGCAGCTCCCGCACGAGCGCGGGCGCGTCCGCGAGGCGGTCGACGCCGTGGAACCGGTCGTCGGTGTTGAGCAGTGCCCGTAGGCCCTCGAGGTGCGCCGGAGCGACACCCGGCTCCTCGCCCAGCGTGATCCACGGGTCCAGCGGGTTCTTGACGGCCGGCATGCTCTCCAGGATAGTCGTCACCAGTGTTTCTTGTTTACTGGTGACGAAGGAGTGATCGATGACCGCCCTCGACGCACGGCCCGGCTGTGACACGTCGGACATGCTGACCATCCACGCGCTGTTCCGTCGGGCGTTCGCGGATGCGCCCGGCCTCGTGCGAGACGTCGCCGACGGGGACGCCGTGCGCGCCCGGATCGTCGGCGCGCACGTCCGGGAGGTCGCCGGCGCGCTGCACACCCACCACTCGGGCGAGGACGAGCTGCTGTGGGACACGCTCGAGCAGCGCGCACCCGCGTGCGCCCTGCACGTCGGGCTCATGCGCGCGCAGCACCAGCAGACCGCGGTGCTGCTCGACGCGCTCCTCGCGGACCTTCCCGCGTGGGAGTCCTCCGGTGCGGCCGCCGACGCTGCGCCCGTGGCCGACACGCTCGACGCGCTGCGCGACCTGCTCCAGGCGCACCTCGGCCAGGAGGAGGCCGACATCCTGCCCACCGCCGCCACCGTCATGACCCAGCGCGAGTGGAGCGCCCTGCACGAGCACGGCATGGCGTCCATCCCCCGCGACCGCATGCTGCTGCAGCTCGGCTGGATCCTCGAGGTGGTCCCGCCCGACGAGCGCGCCGGCTGGATGCGGACCAACCTGCCCGCACCCGCGCGCGTGATGTGGCGCATCGTCGGCCGACGACAGTTCGCCGCCCACCGCGCCCGCGTCTACGGAGCGTGACGCGCGGCGTCAGCACGCGCGGACCACCAGCTTCACCTTCGTCGTCGACGACGTCACGGCGCTGCTGCCCGTGTACTCACCGTCAGCGAGTAGGTCTTGCGCTTCCACGACTTCGGCGTGCGCAGCGCCGGCCGCCCGTCCCGCCCTCGACCTTCCAGGCGCAGATCACAGCCGCGCAGGGCCCTGGTCACGGGCGCGACGCCGTGCCAAGGTGAGTTGTCCGGTTCGTCCGTCGATGCAGGGGATACCTCGTGCCCGTCGATGACCTCCGCACCACCCGTCCCGTCGACGGGCTCGTCCTCCTGGACGCCCAGTCGCGCTCCGCGCGCGCCGCGATCTCCCAGGCGAAGCTGCGTCCCGCCCTCAACCCCGCCTACCTCCTGCCTCGCCCCCGGCTGCACGCGCTCATGGACGCGTCCGTCGCGGCACCGCTCACTCTCGTCGTCGCGCACGCCGGCTCCGGCAAGACCTCGCTGCTGCGCAGCTGGGTGGCGGAGTCGAGCGCGCCGATCGCCTGGTTGTCCCTCGACGAGCACGACCGGGACCCCGCCCAGCTCTGGCGCGGCGTCCTGGCGGCGCTCGAGTCGATCGCCCCGGGGTGCTCGACGGCAGCCGCGACCCAGCTCCAGCGGCCCGGCGAGCTCCTCGATGCCGTCGGGGCGCTGCTCGACGACCTGGAGTCGCGGCAGGACGACCCACGCGTGCTCGTCGTCGACGACCTCCACCTGGTCGACGACGTCGAGGCCGTCGCGGCGTCCGTGGCCCTCTTCGTCCAGCACCTGCCGGCGTGGCTCCACGTCGTGATCGCGAGCCGGCGCTCGCCGCGGCTCCCGCTGCACCGGCTGCGAGCGCGCGGACAGCTGGGCGAGGTCCACTTCCCTGAGCTGCGGTTCTCGTTCGACGAGGCCACCGCGATGCTGGCCAGGATCGCGCCCGACCTGCCGCCCGAGGACGTCGCCGAGGTGGCGGCACGTGCCGGTGGGTGGGCCGCGAGCATCCAGCTGGCCGCGATCGCGGCCCGGTCGGCGCAGGCGCAGGGCCGCCGCTACGTCCCGAGCCGCGACCACGAGCAGAACTACCTCGAGGGGTACGTCTGGCACGAGGTGCTCGACCACGAGCGCGACGACGTCGTCGACGTGCTCCTCGCGACGTCCGTGGTCGAGCACATCGACGCGGGGCTCGCTCAGGTCCTGGCGGAGCGCGACGACGCCGCGGGGTTGCTGGCTCTCGCCGAGGACCGCGGGCTGTTCGTGTCCCGGACCGAGCACGCCGGCTTCGAGATGCACGCGCTCGTGCGCGAGGTGCTGCTCGCGGTGCTCGAGGAGCGGGCGCCCGAGCGCCTGACCCAGCTGCACGGCTGGGCCGCCGGCTGGTACGAGGCGCACCAGCAGACGCCCACCGCCCTCGAGCACCTCCTGCGGGCGGACCGCCCGCGCGAGGCCCTGCACCTGCTGGCCACGCAGGTGGCGGCGCTGTACGACGGCGGGCACGCGAGCACGATCCTGCAGGTCATCCGCTCCCTGCCGGCGTCCGTCGCCTCCGACGGCATCGAGGCGATGGTCGAGTTCGCCTGGTGCCACCTGCTCGTCGACCGCCGCCGGTTCGTCGAGCTCGTCCACGGCCTGCAGCGGGTCACCGCGGGACGCACCGACGTCGACCCGGTCTGGGCGGCCCGCCTGGACCTGCTCGGGTCGATCGCCGCGACGCTGCAGGGCGACTGGGCCGACGGCGCGACTCTCGCCCACACCTGCCTGCGCACCCTTGGCGACGCGTGGTGGCTCGACCCGCTCGGTCAGTTCTCGTGGAACATGGTCGCGCGCGACATCGCACTCTCCGAGCGCTGGGACGACGACGGCACGGAGGCCCACCAGGTGGTCCGCGCGCTCAGCCTGGTGCCGGAACGCAGCAGCGCGCTGACCGGCAGCGTCGCCATGGCCGAGGCGCTGGCCGGTCGCCCGGTCGATGCGCTGCGACTCGTCGCGGCGGCGCGCCAGGCCTCGGAGCACTCGAACATGACGATCTCGCGGACCGAGGCCATGACCGCCGCGGCCCTGGCGCACCGCGAGCTCGGCGACACCGCGGTCGCACTCCCGCTCCTCGTCGACCTCGCCGCGAGCCGTGTCGAACCGGCACCGCACTGCGAGCTGCTCGCGATGATCGAGCTCACGTACGCGCACCTGGGCGCGGGGCGCCAGGACGCGGCCGAGGCCGAGTTCGGGCGCGCTGCCGAGCTCGTCGACACCGAGATGCCGGGCCAGGGCGCACGCACGTGGCTCGGGCGGGCCGGTGTCACGCTCAGCCTGGCGGTCGGGGACGTCGAGGGCGCGCGCGGCTGGTCGAGCCAGGTGGTCGACCCGTTCTGGACGGGGGCCGTCCAGGCCCGCATCCACCTCGCCACGCACGACGTCGGGTCGGCCGTCGACGCCCTCAAGTCCGCGGAACCGCGGTGCCCACGGCACGAGGTGGTCGCGGGTCTCCTGCACTTCCGCGCGCGCGACGACCTCCAGCCCGCCGACGACCACCTCGAGCGTGCGGTGGAGGTCGCGGTGCGTCACGGTCTGGTGCAGACCGTGGCGGACGAGGGCCGCGACGTGGTCGACGCGGTCGAACGCCTCGCCTGGACGGTGCCCCCGGTGTGGCTCGACCGGCTGCGCCGGGCGGTGCCGACCACCGAGTCCGTCGGGACGCCGGCTCAGATGGTCGAGGAGCTGACCGAGCGCGAGCTCGAGGTCCTCCGGATCCTGCCGAGCCGGCTGCCCCTGCGCGAGATCGCGGACGAGCTCTTCATCTCGATCAACACCCTGAAGTTCCACCTCAAGGTCATCTACCGCAAGCTCGGGTGCTCGTCACGTGCCGAGGCGGCCGCCGTCGCGCGGTCGATGACCAGCCTGCACCGCGCCGCTCAGCCGCCGAGCACCCTGCGCCGCTGAACGTCGTACCGCTCGAGCGGCAGCAGCCCGCGGTCGACGAGGTGAGCGAGCTCGCGCACCTGCGCGACCTGGTCGATCTGCGGGGTCCCGCGGACGATGAGATCGGTCGAACGCCCGTCGACCGCGTCGGAGACCCGGTCCCGGGCGATCCGCTGACCGGCGACGAGGCGAGCGCCGCCCTTGCGCGCGGCGTCGGAGAGCCTGCCGGCCCACCTGTCCTCGACCAGCAGCAGCAGCGCCGTCTCGTCGGCCTCCAACGACACCGACGCGAGGGCGACGTCGTGCGCGCTCAGCAGCACCCGGCCGTCGAGTGCCGCCGTGAGCACCGCGAGCGGCGCATGGTCGGCGGGATCGCTCGGGACGACGCGCGTCGACGTCGCCTCGCGCTCCAGCGCGACCGCGTCCAGGAGCCGGATCGAGCCGGCGTCGACGAGCCCCACCAGCGCGTCCGCGACCGGGCCGAGCGCGCCGACGTCAGGCGCGCTGACCACGACGTACTCGAGCAGGTCGAGGTCCGGCGCCGTGCCGCCGTCACCGTCGTTCGCCATCGCCCCCTCCTACCTTCAGTGCAGCCCCACCTTGAGCAGGACCACGAGCAGCCCGACGCACGCACCGGCGACTGCGCACATCACGCGCGCGCCCCCGCTCAGCCCCCCGCGGGCCCCGGCCACATAGCTGTAGATCGTCAGCAGGGCGATCGTCGCGCCCAGGGCGATCCAGGCGGCTGTGCGCAGCTCCGCCCCGAAGACGGTCGACACGAGCAGCACCGCGAGCGGCACGACCGACGCACCGGCGATCGGGAGCGTCTCGCGGAACGCGTGCCGCAGGGCGACCATCGCGTGGTGCCCGTGCGCGAGCGCGCTCCCGATCGTGACGGCGTGCAGGTGCGCCACCCAGTACACGGCGACCGTGCCGAGGATGACGACACTGAGCTCGCCGACGGTCTCGCTGTGGCTCGTCCCGACGGCGATCGCCGCGGCGCAGACCACGGTGCCCGTGATCGCGCCCTCACCCCCTCGGACGAGGCCGAGGGGGTCGCGGCGGGGTTGCCCCTGAGGTCCGCGCGGTGCGCCGCCGGTCGGTGCGCCGTCAGTCGGTGCGCCCTCACGCACCGCCGAACGTCTCCAGCAGCGTCTCGCGCTCGGCCGGCGTCAGGTTGGTAGTGATGAGCCTCGCGTCGCGGGCCCGGAACCGCTCGCCCAGCCGGTCCAGGTCTGCGTTCTCGGTCACCATGAAGAGCGCGGACGTCCCGGGGGTGACCTCGGTACGGATCCGCTCCAGGTCACCCTTGGTGATCCCCGTGCCCTCCGTCGACTTCGCGAGCGCGCCGAGGCCGGCGCCGAGCACCGCACCGACGACCGGGACCGCGAACAGGGCCCCACCGAGGACGCCCCACAGCGCCCCCCACCCCGCACCGCGCTTGTTCCCGTCGTGCTTGTGGTGCAGCGTCGGGCTCTCCGCGTCCGCGGGCCACGTGATCACGGCGTGGTCGACGATGGTCACCAGGCCGTCGCGTACCGCGTCCTTCAGCACGGACTCGGCGTGGACCGCGCCCTCGGGGTCGTCGAACTTCCAGACGGTGAACGTCGTCATGCCCTTCTCCTTCTCGTGGGACGCCGCGGGCGGCGCGCGTGGTGCCGTGCTTTCCGGGTCATGCGGGTACTGCGTCGGACGGAACGCGGTCCGACCTGCGGAGGAACAGCTTGATCAGCTCCTCGACGACCACGAGCGAGGCGGCGATGCCCACGCAGATGCTCCACTGCGTGAACGTCATCCCGGTGGTCCCGAAGATCCGCTCGAGGAAGTCGAGCGCGGTGATCGCGACGATCGCGATCAGTGCGATGCCGTAGCGGCGCAGCTGGAGCCGGCCCGGGATCGCGTCGCGGTCGAAGATCGACCCGCGCTGGTCGCGCGACAGCAGCGCGCCCGCCAGGTGGAAGACGGACAGCGTCGTGAGCAGCATGGTCGATGCCAGGATCGCCTCGCCCTGGTGGTCGCCGATCTGGTAGGCGACCAGCGAGCCCACCGTCATCACAAACCCCTGCACGCACAGGCGCAGCCAGTTGCTGCGCGACAGCACGGGGTCGGACACCGGCCGTGGTGGCCGGGCCATCAGGCCCTTCGCGGGTTGGTCGAAGCCGAGCGCGACGGCCAGCGGGATGTCGATGACCATGTTGATCCACAGGATCTGCAGCGGGTTGAGCGGTGCACCCGCGGCGATCCCGAAGATGCCCGCGCCGATGAAGATCGCGATGTACGCCACGAGCGTGGACATCTGGAAGCGCAGGTACTTGAGCAGGTTGTCGTAGAGCGTGCGGCCGTAAGAGACGGCGCCGACGATGGTCGCGAAGTTGTCGTCGGTGAGGATCATGACGGCCGCCTCCTTGGAGACCTCCGTCCCGGTGATGCCCATCGCGACACCGATGTCGGCGGTCTTGAGCGCCGGCGCGTCGTTCACGCCGTCGCCCGTCATGGCGACGATGTTCGACTTCTCCTTGAGGATGCGGACCAGGCGGACCTTGTCCTCGGGGGCGACGCGCGCGATCACCCCGATGTCGTCGATCTCCCGCGTCAGCTCCTCGTCGTCCATCGCCGCGAACTGGGCACCCGTGACCGCGCGTCCCTCGATGCCGAGCTCGGTGGCGATCGCCGCCGCCGTCGTGGCGTGGTCACCCGTGATCATCCGCACGCGGATGCCGGCCTCGTGGCACTGGGCGATGGCGTCCCGGGCCTCGGGGCGCGGCGGGTCGACGATGCCCACCATCGCCAGCAGCGTGAGGTCCTGCACCACGCCGATCAGGTCGGCGTCGGCGTGCACCGTCCCGGGCTCGAGGTCACGCTGCGCGACGACCATGACCCGCTCGCCCGCGTTGGCGATCGCGTCGTTCGCGTCGAGCGCCAGCCGGCGGTTGTCGTCGGTGATCGGGGTCAGCGTGCCGTCGGGGTTGCGCAGCGTCGTCGCCCGCGCGACGAGGACGTCGGGCGCACCCTTGACGTAGCACCGGACCACCGGGCGCCCGTCGTCGGCCGTCATCTCGTGGAACGTGGCCATGAACTTGTACTCGGAGTCGAACGGCACCTCGGCCACGCGCGGGAGCGCGGCCCGCGTCTGCGCGATGTCCAGGCCGCCCTTGGCGCCGAGGACGATGAGCGCGCCCTCCGTCGGGTCGCCGATCAGGCTCTCGCCGTCCAGGACCGCGTCCGCGCACAGCACCATCGGCAGCAGGTAGGGGTCCAGGTCGACGTTCAGGCCGCCGACGTGGCTGATCGTCCCGACCGTGCTGTACCCCTCGCCCGAGACCGTGAACCGGTGCTGGCCGGGGATCACGAGCTCGCGCGCGGTCATCTTGTTGAGGGTCAGCGTGCCGGTCTTGTCCGAGCAGATCGCGGACGTCGAGCCGAGCGTCTCCACCGCCGGCAGGCGCTTGACGATGGCGTGCCGCCGCGCGATCTCGCGGGTGCCCATCGACAGCAGCGCGGTGACGACGGCCGGCAGGCCCGTCGGGATGGCCGCGACCGCCAGCGCGACGCCCGTGACGAACAGGGTGTCGAACGACTGCCCCTGCGCGAGGCCCAGCAGCACGACGACCACGAGCGCGACCGCCGCGATGCTCGCGATGATCTTCGACAGGGAGTCGAGCTGCCGCTGCAGGGGCGTCTTGCTGGCCTCGGTGTGGGCCAGCATGTCGGCGATGTGCCCGATCTCGGTGCCCATGCCCGTCGCCGTGACGACCATCTCGCCGCGGCCGCGCGTCACGGAGGTGTTCATGTACGCCATGCAGATGCGGTCTCCGAGGGGCACGTCCGTGCCGGCGACGGGCTCCGACGTCTTCGCGACCGGCAGGCTCTCGCCCGTCAGGGCCGCCTCCTCGATCTCGAGCGTCGCCGCGAGCGTGATGCGGGCGTCCGCGGGGACCCGGTTCCCGGCCTCGACGAGCACGACGTCGCCGGGCACCAGCTGCGACGCGTCGATCTCGACGGCCTGACCGTCCCTGCGCACCCGCGCGACGGTGCGCATCATCTGCGAGAGCGCCTTGACGCTCTCCTCGGCCTTCGCCTCCTGCCGCAGGCCGATCACCGCGTTGAACACGGTCAGGCCGGCCAGGACGACGGTCGTGCCCGTGTCGCCCGTGACGAGCTGGTTGACGAGCGCGGCCCCCAGCAGCACCAGCTGCATGAAGTCCTGGTACTGGCGCAACCAGGCGTGCCAGCCCGGCTCCGCCTTGCCGCCCGCGAGCTCGTTGGCTCCGTACGTCGTCAGGCGCGCCTGAGCCTCCGCCGACGTGAGCCCCTGGGTGAGATCCACCTCCAGGTCGGTGGCGACGTCGGCGGCGCTCGCCGAGACCGGGTCGAACCCGCGCGCACGCGTCGCGACCTGGGTGGTGTGGTTGTCGTCGTCGGCCATCCGGCACTCCCGCGAGGTAGGCATCAGGGCTTCCTCGCCGATCGTCGCCGCCCGGAGGGTGGTCGCACCTCACCCCTGCCGGGGTGGGGCGCGACCACCCGCCCGGGTGTGACCGTGTCCTGGCCAGACCTCATCGCGGACCAAACCTGGAGGAGGACCGATGCCTCAGCAAGACGTAGGACCCATCGACTATCTCGCCGTCGAGCTGCCGGGAGCGAAGCTCGACGGGAACGGCCTGCGCGCCCTGATCGACCTCGTCGACCGCGGGATCATCAAGATCCTGGACCTCGTGGTCGTCGTGGCCGACGGCGGCGGCGCCTCCGTGCTCCAGCTGACCGACCTCGACGGCGACGGCGAGCTCGACCTCACCTACTTCGAGGGCGTGCGGTCCGGGCTGCTCGACGACGACGACATCGAGCAGGCCGCGGCGCTCACCGAACCGGGCGACGCCGTCGCCCTGCTCGTCTACGAGAACACCTGGGCCGGCCCGTTCGTCACCGCGATGCGGAACGCCGGCGCCGAGGTCGTCGCCAGCGGCCGCATCCCGGCGGAGGACGTCATCGCCGCGCTGGACGCGCTCGAAGCAGCGGAAGCCTGAGAGGAAGGACGACCATGGGACTCATCGGAGGAATGGCCAGGACGGCCGTCGTCGCCGGGACCGCGACGGCGGTGTCGAACCGCGTCTCCCGACGCCAGGCCGGACGCTGGGCCGCTGACGGTCAGCAGCAGGCCGAGCACGACTACTACGAGCAGCAGCACCAGCAGCCGGTGTACGCGCAGCCCACCTACGCACCGCCGCCCCCGCCTCCCGCCCCGGCCGCCGCGTCGTCCGACGCGCTGATCGAGCAGCTGCAGAAGCTCGGCACGCTGCGCGACCAGGGGATCCTGACGCAGGCGGAGTTCGACGCGCAGAAGGCCAAGCTGCTGGCCGGCTGACACCGCACGACGAAGCGGCCCTCCCGTCATCGACGGGAGGGCCGCTTCGTGTCGTCAGGCGCTGTGTCGTCAGGTGCCTCAGGCGGCCAGCAGCTTGGCCTTCGCCTGCGCGAACTCCTCCTCCGACAGCGCTCCGCTCGCCCGCAGGTCCGCGAGCCCCTTGATCTCGGCCGCGGTGCTGGTCCCACCCGACGAGCCGGCGACGCTCTGCACGTAGGAGCGCATCTGCTCGTCGCGGCGCTGGGCCTCGCGGGCTGCGTGCTCCCCCATCTTCCGCCCGCGCGCGATCAGGTAGATCAGCACTCCGAGGTACGGCAGCACGATCACGAAGATCGTCCACAGCGCCTTGCTCCAGCCACCCATGTCGTCGCTGCGGAAGATGTCCGCGAAGACCGTGATGAGCAGCCAGATCCAGATGAAGAAGAGGAAGAACCACATCATCGCGAGGATGACGTCTCCGAGGTTGTTCACGATGTACCTCCAGATGGGTGGGAGTGTTCGCCGGTCAGCGGGGGTCGGTGCGCAGGAGCTGGATCAGGGCCCAGATGACGAAGACGTTGAAGCCGATGACGACCAGCGACCACAACGGGTAGTAGGGCAGGAACGCGAAGTTGGTCAGCACGGCCAGGCCGGCGATGAACAGGCCCACGGCGTACGCCCAGGACTGCTGCATGAGGATGCCGATCGCCACCAGCACCCCGATCACGCCCAGGATCAGGTGGATCCATCCCCAGGTGGTCAGGTCGAACGCGTAGACGTACCCGTTCGCGACCGCGTACAGCTCGTCCTTCGCCAGTGCCGAGATGCCCTGCAGCACGTCCATGGCCGAGGACATCAGCAGGAACACGCCGGCGATGATGGCCGCGGACTCCGCGGCGGTTCGGCGGGCGGAGCGGTCGGGGCGGTACGACGGTTCTGCGCTCATGGCTTGCCTCCTGGTTCGACGGGTGCGCTGATCGTCGAACGGCGGCGGGTGGCGCGACGCCACCCCACCCGGGGTGGTTGCCGGGTACGCCTGACGGCGGCTACGACAGCTCGAGGCTCACGCCGGCGTCGCACAGGACGCCGTCGAGACGCGTGGCGGTCGCGCCACGTCGGACGCCCACGGAGCCGAACCACACGTCGGTCAGATCCGTGTCGCGCAGGTCCGCCGCCGTCAGGTCGCACCCGGCGAACGACGCCCCGCGCAGGGACGCGCCCCGGAGGTTGGCGCCGGTCAGGTCGCACAGCTTGAAGTGCCAACCGTCGAGGGTGGCGTGACGAAGGTCGGCCGCCGCGAACGTGCAGCGGTCGAGCCACAGCAACCTCGGCCCGGACACGGACGTCAGCTCGGCTCCGGAGAAGTCGAGCCGGCGGACCGTCGCACCGGAGTAGGCGCTCGTCAGCGCGCTGCGAGCGGCCTTATCGCCTGCTCCCTCCGTGTTCATGCGGGGAGCGTACTCGTCGACCGGCGACGGTCCGGACGCTCGATCCGGTGCGGCACACGTAGCGGTGCGACGCGATCGACGAACGTCCCGTGGCGTGAATACAGCCGATGCGGCTTCGGCAGGGATGGACGACGTTGACCGTGGTGGAGGACCGCGCAGGGCTCACCTGACGGCGAGACCAGACTCACCCGAGCGGCCGCTGTCGCTCCGCCCCGTGTCGAAAAACCGTCACAGGTAGTCGTCGGGCTCCAGCGCGCTGTTGCGCATCAGCGAGAAGACCTCAGCCCCGTCGCTGGGAGTGTCGAAGAGCTCGTAGCGATCCCCACACCCCACGGGTGTGCCAGACAGCTGAAGATGGCCTCGCCCGCCGTCCCGTCACCAGGCGATCTGCGCGAGCTTCGCACCGAATCCCGCACTCAGGACGTGGGCGTGCTCGAGCGGTGTCCACCAGCACGTCCATCGTTGCGGCGCTCCTCCGTCGGACGGGACCGCCTCACCCGCCGCCCATCGCTCGGGAGCTTCTTCCTCGACGACATCCAGCTGGAAGTAGTGGCGCTCGTGTCCCGGCTCGACAGTCCCAGCAGGCACCTGGACGCCTGCGACCTCGATGGGCACGTCGTCGTGCGTGAAGACCAGCAGCTTCCCGTTCCGCACGACATATCCGACGACCTTGCGAACGAGTCGGCGTTGAGGCGCCATGTGCGCTCGATCCTCCATCGTCATGCAACGTGTAGAGGAACGATCGCATCGATCTGCTCGACAGGCGACAGCTCCGGCGTCATGGCGGGACCGACGCCGTCCCTGAGCGACCGTTCACAGCGCGTCTACGCTACCTTTCTCAGCCGTTGCACGATACGTCTGACAGCGAGGAGAGGCGCCACCGCCGAGACGCCCAATGGCTCGCACGAGCCACGCGTTCGTCGCCAATCCACAGTTGACGCTCGCCCGCACGTTCGTCATGACGAGTCTCCGCGAGGACAGCGGTCGGTGGTTCCGCTGCACCCGCGAAGGGGGGGACGCGATCGAGGCGCCCCTCGATCACACGTTGAAGCGGAACTCGACCACGTCGCCGTCGGCCATGACGTAGTCCTTGCCCTCGATGCGGGCCTTGCCGGCGGCGCGGGCGGCTGCGACGGAGCCGGCTTCGACGAGGTCGTCGAACGAGATGACCTCCGCCTTGATGAAGCCCTTCTGGAAGTCCGTGTGGATGACGCCCGCGGCCTGCGGTGCGGTCCAGCCCTGGTGGATGGTCCAGGCGCGGGACTCCTTGGGGCCGGCCGTGAGGTAGGACTGCAGGCCGAGCGTGTGGTAGCCGGCGCGGGCCAGCTGGTCCAGGCCTGCCTCGTCCTGGCCGTTCTCGGCGAGCATCTCGCGGGCCTCGTCGGGCTCGAGCTCGACGAGCTCGGACTCGAACTTGGCGTCCAGGAAGATGGCGTCCGCCGGGGCGACCAACGCGCGCAGCTCGTCCTGCATCGCGGTGTCGGCCAGGCCGGCGTCGTCGGTGTTGAAGACGTAGATGAACGGCTTGGCCGTCATGAGCTGGAGCTGGGCGAGCTGGTCGGCGTCGATCTTGCCGCCGCCGGCGAACAGCGTCTGGCCGGACTCGAGCACGGCCTGGGCCTCCTGCGCGGCGGCGAGCAGGGCCGCGTCGGCCTTCTTGGCGCGGACCTCCTTCTCGAGGCGCGGCACCGCCTTCTCGAGGGTCTGCAGGTCGGCGAGGATCAGCTCGGTCGCGATGATCTCGATGTCGTCCTTCGGGTTCACCTCACCGCTGACGTGCACCACGTCAGGGTCGGCGAACACGCGCGTGACCTGGCAGATCGCGTCGGCCTCGCGGATGTTGGCGAGGAACTTGTTGCCCAGGCCCTCACCCTCCGACGCGCCCTTGACGATGCCGGCGATGTCCACGAACGAGACCGTCGCGGGCAGGATGCGCTCGGAGCCGAACAGGTCGGCGAGCACCTGCAGGCGCGGGTCGGGCAGCGGGACCACGCCCACGTTGGGCTCGATCGTGGCGAACGGGTAGTTCGCCGCGAGCACCTGCGCGCGGGTCAGGGCGTTGAAGAGGGTGGACTTGCCGACGTTGGGCAGGCCGACGATGCCGATGGTGAGTGCCACGGGAGACGAGTCTACGGGCGGTTGCGGGCCCCACTCACGTGAACGCCATGATCCGCTGGAGCAGCACCGGCGCGTTCTTCTCCAGGGCGCGCCCGCCGTAGCGCACGCCCAGCAGCAGCGCCGTCACACCCAGGGCCAGCCCGACGACGAGCGTCACGAGTCCGACGATCGGCGAGCCGCCGCGCACCGCGACGACGGCGAGCACGGTCTCCGGCAGCGTCGCGACGACGAGCACGGCCCACCCGCCCAGCTGGGAGACCAGCGCTGCCGACGAGGCGCCCTGCCGGGTCTGGAACGGACTGTCGCCCGGCTGCTGCACGGGGTAGACGACGTACGCCGACACGACGCTCGCCAGCCCGAACCCCGTCAGGAGCAGGCCCAGGGCCGCGCCGAGCAGCGGGACGATCGTCGTCGGG
>Ga0160447_100841_pt1 | contig 13232 bp, 12 predicted proteins | sample HID1973K_E1MG_FD_108222 | JGI IMG/M metagenome (GOLD analysis project Ga0160447, IMG submission 108222) | Enriched mosquito-associated microbial communities from UW Madison campus, WI, USA - HID1973K_E1 MG | ecosystem: Host-associated > Arthropoda: Insects > Digestive system > Unclassified ...
ACGATGCGCTGTTGGTGACTTCCTCTTCCTTGACGCCAAGCTGTTCGACGACGATTTTCTTGACGCGTTCTTCGATGGTGCTCATTGGATATCGCTCCAGATGGAGTAGTGGTGGTTCAAAAACGCCATCGGGCTGCGATGGCCGCGTTGGATAGTGTAGTGGAAACCGCCGGGGCCTTGCATTGCAACATAAACCCCGTTCGTTCAACCACTTAGGCGCGTCCCTGCGCCGCACGCCTCAGGGCATGTACATGCCGCCGTTGACGTGCAGGGTCTCGCCGGTGATGTAGCTGGCCGAAGGTCCGGCCAGGAACGCCACCGCACGTGCGATGTCGGCCGGCTCGCCGAGGCGGCCGAGCGCGATCTGGTCCAGCAGCGCGGTGCGCGATTCTTCCGGCAGCGCGCGCGTCATGTCCGTATCGATGAAACCCGGCGCCACGACATTCACCGTGACCCCGCGCGAACCGATTTCCTTGGCCAGCGACTTGGAGAAGCCGATGATGCCGGCCTTGGCCGCGGCATAGTTGGCCTGGCCAGCATTGCCGGTCACGCCGATCACCGAAGCGATGTTGATGATGCGGCCCTTGCGCGCCTTCATCATCCCGCGCATCACCGCCTTGGACGTGCGGTAGACGCTGCTCAGGTTGGTATCCAGGATCGCCTGCCAGTCCTCTTCCTTCATCCGCATCAGCAGATTGTCGCGGGTGATGCCGGCGTTGTTGACCAGGATCGAAACCGGCCCGAATTCCTTGGCGATCGCCTCGACCAGCGCGTCGATGGCCGCTGGCTCGGTGACGTTGAGCTCGCGGCCGTGGCCGCCTGCGGCCGCCATGCGCTCGCCGATCGCCTGCGCGCCACTGGCCGAGGTTGCCGTGCCGACCACGGTCGCGCCCAGCGCGGCCAGCTCGTCGGCGATCGCCGCGCCGATGCCACGGCTGGCGCCGGTGACCAGCGCGATTTCTCCCTGCAGGGGCTTGCTCATCTTGATGTCCTCAATGGAGGCGGACGTCATGCCGCCACGGGCGACCGCCTCAGGCGGCCGCGAATGGTTTCAGGAGGTCCAGTCGGCCAGCGCGGACTCGAACTCGCCCGGCGTTGCCAGCGGCCGCGCCTCAAGCGACTTGTCGATGCGCTTGACCAGGCCGCTCAGCACCTTGCCGGGGCCACATTCGGCCACCCGCACCACGCCGCGCGCAGCCAGCGCCTGCACGCAGGCGGTCCACTGCACCGGCAGATAGAGCTGCTCGACCAGGGCCTGGCGGATCGCGCCGACGCCCTCATGCACGCGCGCGTCGACGTTCTGCACGACGGGAATCTGCGGCGTGCGCCAGTCCAGCCCGGCCATCGTTTCGGCCAAGCGATTGGCCGCTTCGCGCATCAACGGCGTGTGCGAGGGCACGCTGACCGCCAGCTTCACGGCCTTGCGCACGCCGCGCTCGGCCAACAGCGCGATCGCCCGGTCCACCGCGTCGGCATCGCCGCCGATCACGATCTGGCCCGGGGAATTGAAATTGGCCGGCACCACGACCTGGCTGCCGGCGGCCTGCGCGCAGACCTCGGCGACTACGGCATCTTCCGCGCCCAGCACCGCCGCCATGGCGCCGATACCGGCCGGCGCGGCCTCCTGCATCAGCTGCCCGCGCAGGCGCACCAGGTGCGCGCCCTCGCGCAGGCTCAGCGCGCCGGCGGCCACCAGGGCCGAATACTCGCCCAGGCTATGGCCGGCCAGCAGCGCCGGACGGGCGCCACCACGGGCGGCCCACAGCCGCCACAGCGCCACGCCCGCGGCCAGCAAGGCCGGCTGGGTGTACTCGGTGCGGTTGAGCATTTCTTCCGGGCCGCCTTGCGACAGCGCCCACAGATCCACGCCGGCGCCATCGGACGCTTCGGCGAAGGTCTCGCGGACCTGCGGATGCAGCTCGGCCAGTTCTGCCAGCATGCCCAGCGACTGCGAGCCCTGGCCTGGAAACACGAAAGCAAGTGTGGATTCGGTCACGAGCTGGAGGGGGATCTGCCAAAAACGAGCGGCGATGATACGGGTGAAAACGGCCCAGCGTCTGTACTGGCGCGTATGCAAAGGTATGGCCGGCGCTCCTGGCGGATCGGCAAACGCAGGCGATTGCGCGAACGCAATGCTTTCAGACGAAAAGGTCGAGCAGATCCAGTCGTCCGTCCGCGAACCAGTCCATGCACAACACCGCGACCGCCAGTACGCCGAAAGTGGTGGCTGCGTGGATGACCAGGATCGAATGCGCCAATGCCTGCGCCGTGCGCCCCAGGCGCAAGAACCGGGCCATCGGCTGCAGCCGGCCGGTCACCGCATGGGCATGCTCCAGCACCGGCATGCATTCGGATACCAAGGCCTCGCTCATCAAGGCCTGCAGCGCGGCCGGACGATGGCCGTAGTGCTTCGCGACGCCGTAGCCGAACATCAGCCAGTCGCGCGCCTGCGCTTGCGCCAGGTCCATCACCTCGAGCGGATCTTCCTCGAAGTCGATGAAGCCGATCGCTTGGCCGTCGTAGGTCATGTTGCGAGGCAAGGGCTGGCCGAAGTAGGCGCCCTGCGCATGGCCTTGTGCGATGGCCGCCAGCGCCAGGCGCACCAGGATGTCGCGTCCGCGATCATCGGCTTCGCGCAGGCACGTCGCCAGCGACTGGCCGTTGTCGCTGAGCACCAGCGCGGCGCGACCGCTGCCGATTACCTGCGGCACGTTGACCTGTTGGGCGCGCAGCTCGGCGATGCGCCGGGCTTCGATGTCGCGCGCGGCGTCACCGCCATGGTGCGGCGGCGGTCGCAGCGGAGCGAGCCGCAAGCGATGCGCGAGCACATTCAGGGCGCCCAGCGCCAGCACCCGGCTGTCGTCGCCGTATTGCTTGAGCCAGGCACGCCGCCCATCGATGACAATGGGTTCGGCCATGGGTGGAAACCTCCGTGGGGGAGCGGCGACGCGTCGTCGCCTGCCGGACACCGGGCGCGCTTGCGCCCGGCCGCGCATCAATAGCGCAGCAGCGCCGAACCCCATGTGAAGCCGCCGCCGAAAGCTTCCAGCAGCAGCAACTGGCCGCGCTGCACGCGACCGGAGCGGACCGCCACATCCAGCGCCAGTGGCACCGAGGCGGCCGACGTGTTGCCATGTTTGTCGACGGTGACCACGACCTGTTCCATCGACATGTCCAGCCGACGCGCGGTGGCTTCGATGATGCGCAGGTTCGCCTGGTGCGGGATCAGCCAGTCCAGGTCGTGCTTGTCCAGGCCATTGGCGGCCAGGGTCTCGTCCACGACCGAGTCCAACGCCTTGACGGCGTACTTGAACACGTCGTTGCCCTTCATCAGGATCTTGCCGCCCACGCCGTTCTCGCCGAACCCGGTCGATACACCCACCGGATCCCACAACAGCTCCTTCTTGCTGCCGTCGGCATGCAAGTGGGTGCTGAGGATGCCGGTCTCGTCATCGGCCTTGAGCACGACCGCGCCGGCGCCATCGCCGAACAGCACGCAGGTGGTGCGGTCGGTCCAGTCGACGATGCGGGTCAGGGTTTCGGCGCCGACCACCAGGACGGTGCGCGCATCGCCACAGCGGACGAATTTGTCGGCCACGCTCAGCGCATAGACGAAGCCCGAACAGGCGGCGTTGACATCCAGCGCCCCACAACCGGTCGCGCCCAGCCGGGCCTGCAACAGGCAGGCGGTGGACGGGAAGATCAGGTCAGGGGTCGTGGTGCCGACCACGATGAGGTCCAGGTCGGCGGCCGTGACGCCAGCCGCCTCCATCGCACGCATCGCGGCGAAATAGGCCAGATCGCTGGTGGTCTGGTCGTCGGCGGCGATATGCCGCTCGGTGATGCCGGTACGGGTTCGGATCCACTCGTCGCTGGTGTCGACGAGCTTGGCCAGATCGTCGTTGGTCAGCACCTTGTCGGGCAAATAGCTACCCGTGCCCGCGATTCTGGAGTAGATCCGCTTGCTCATACCGTTTCCTGTTGCGAAGGGCCGCGCAAGTATGCGCGGCCCTGGAAGAAAGCGTGCCGCCCGCCACGATGGCGGACATCACGGATCAATCTTCTTGGACCGCCGAGGCCTTGGTCGCGATGACCTTCTTGCCGCGGTAGTAGCCATCAGCGGTCACGTGGTGACGCAGATGGATTTCGCCGCTGGTCGGATCGGTCGACAGCTGCTTGGCCGTCAGGGCGTCGTGCGAACGGCGCTGGCCGCGGCGGGACGGGGTAACACGGGATTTCTGCACAGCCATGGGATTGCTCCAAACTCGGTTCGTTTACTTCGTCGTTTCGTCGCACAGGACGCTGCGCGTCCGCTTCGACTTTCTGTCGTCCGCCCCGACAGCGGCGGTCATTTCTTCTTCAACTTGGCCAGCCCCGCGAACGGGTTGGCCTTGTCCAATTCTTCCTCGGTCGCAGTCCAATCGGCCTGCACCGTTTCGCCACCCGGCGCCATCGGCACCACGGGCACCGCCAGCACCAACTCGTCCTCGACCAGATCCGACGGCCGCACGATGCCGTCTTCGGGCACCAGCAAGGCTTCGTAATCCGGCGGCAGCGCGTCCTCATCGGCCTCGCTGCGGATCAGCCCCAACCGTTGGGTCACGCGCACCGGCAGCAGGAAACGCTGCAGGCTGCGCTGGCATTCCAGCGGCAACGCGGTATCCAAGGTCAATTCGACGTACGGCACCTGCATCACGTCGTCGCGGTCGAACTGCAGCGAGTAATGAACCTCGCCGTCGGTATCGACCAGACTGGTGCGCAGCCGGCTCAAAGCCGACAGCGGCAGGCTGCCATCGAAGCGCCTGCGCGCCGCGACCATCCGCCAAGCATCCAGGGTTTCGGGCACGTTTGCGGACATAAGCCGCAGAATGTTAAGGACCGTCCCGCCCTCTGTCAAATGGCCGCGCCGGTCGTTGCCGGACCCGCCCCTGCGGCGCAGACTCTTCGCCTGCCTGAATGGAGCCCGTCGTGCCCCGCCTGATCCTCGCCTCGACCTCGCAGTATCGCCGCGAACTGCTGTCCCGCCTGGGCCTGCCCTTCGAGACCGGGCGTCCGGACGTCGATGAAACCCCGCGCCACGGCGAGTCGCCGGCGATGCTGGCGGTGCGGCTGGCCCGCGCCAAGGCCGCCGCCCTGGCGAGCCCGGAGGGCTGGGCGATCGGCTCGGACCAGGTCGCCGAGCTGGACGGCGCGCCGTTGGGCAAACCGGGCAACTTCGCTGCCGCACGAGGACAATTGTCGGCGATGTCGGGCCGGCAGGTGCGGTTCCATACCGCGGTCTGCCTGGCCGGGCCGAACGGTGGCGAGGCCGTCGATCTCACCGAAGTCAGGTTCCGCAAGCTCGACGCGGATGAAATCGAGCGCTACCTGCAGGCCGAGTCCCCGCTGGACTGCGCCGGCAGCTTCAAATGCGAGGGGCTGGGGATCAGCCTGTTCGAGGCCATCGACTCGAAGGATCCCACCGCGCTGATCGGCCTGCCGCTGATCGCCCTCGCGCGCCTGCTGCGCGACGCAGGTTTCCAGGTGCCCTGATGCGTGCCGCCGGCCCCGCTCAAGGGGCCGGGCGCAGCCGGCACCACTGATACGGATACAAGGTTTGCCCGATCCACGCCGGCCGACGCTCGCAGCTGGCTTCGTCCAACTGCCAGCCCAGCGGCGCCAATTGCGCCGTTGCCTCGGCGCGCAGCTGCGCATCGCCGGCAGGGATATCGATGCGCTTGTTCGGCCGCTGCAGCAGTACGCAACGGTCCGGCACGCTATCGTCCAGCAGCGCGCGCACGCCCCAGCGCACCGCGCGTCGCAACATCGCGCAATCGGCCTGTTGGTCCCAGCCGAACCGTCGTGCCCAATCATTCAGGCGGACGACCCGGTCGGCGCCGCGGTCGACGACCGCATCCAGCATCGCGTAGCGCTGCGGGCGCGACTCGAGCATTTGCCCCACGCGCTGGTAATAGGCGGGCGAAGCCGGAAAGTTGGAACCCACCGACAGATAGACGGCCTCGGCAGGCAGGAAGGGAATGCGCCAGCCCTGCGGATTGCCACCCATCATCACGACCGCGCTGTGCGCCGGCTCGGGCATCGTCGGCGCGGGTACTTCGAAGGCCTGCGCGCGCCACGGTTCATGCCCCCAGTCGCGAGCGCCGCCCAGTGCGCCCAGCACGCAGACCGCCAGCACCGGCCCACGGGCCCGCAACAGGCTGGCGGGCAGCAGTCGCGGCCACAGCCACCACAACAACAGCGGCACCAACACCTCGATGGCGACGAGATAGCGGTGGATGCTGAACACCGATTGCCACAACAGGTAGGCCACGCCGACGAACACGAACAACACCCGTCCCGCCGACGTCGTCGAACGCGGAGCGTTCGGCCCGCGGCGCAACAGCTTCAGCACCCCACCGGCGATGAGCAGCAGATAGAGCGTGGCCCAGAGCAGCTGCGGCAACGCGATCTCGCTCACTCGCCACGGCCGGATCGTGAACAGCAACGGCCAGGCCAGCCATTGGCCGAGACTCTTGGGCAGGAAGCGCGTATCGCTGACCGCGCCCGCGGTAGCCAGCGGCGCCTGGAACCAGGCGTTGAGTTGCGGAAACAGCGGATTGCCGAAGGCCTGCCACACCTTCCAGAACCAGACGCCACCGACCACGGCGAACACCAGGAGCGCGACCGCGGTCATGCTGGTGACCCCCAACAACCGGCGGCGCCAGGGACCGCCATCGACCAGTGCCGCCAGCCCCAGCGCAACCGCGTACAGGGCATTGGTGAGCTTCAGCGCCACCGCCAGGCCGATCAGCAAACCCGCCAACGACCAGGCCAGCAGCGCGCCCTGCGACTGCGCCCGCTGGCGCGCCTGCGCGCGCAACACCCAGGCCAGTGCAGCCAGCACCGGCAACGCGGTGGTGTTGTCGGCCATCGTGTTGCCCATTTCCGACACGAACGCGCCACTGGCCAGCGCCGCCAGCGCCAGCAACGGTGCGCGGGTGGCACGGCGCGGATCCTCCTCCAGCACGCGCCAGGCGATCGCTGCGACCAAGGCAAAGACGAGGCCGTGCAATGCGCCCAACGCGAAACCCGCCAAGGGCGCGGGCCAGCGTGTGAGCAGGCTGTACTGCAGGGTGTCCAGCAACGGATGGAAATAGGACTGCAGCTGCGCAGCCGCCAGATCCAGCGACAGGCGACCGCCCAACGCGGCGTAGCCGTTGTAGAGGTGGTAATTGCGCAGATCCCAGTTCGCGTCCTGGCCCCGCCATAGCGCCCACAATCCGCACAGCACACTGGCCGCGATGCAGGCCGCGACCACATTGCTGCGCGAGTCGAAAGCGAAGCGGTGCCGCAACCATTCGCCGATGCCAGTGATCGCACGACGCCAGCGCGGTGTCGCCACGACACTTGCCGGGCTGGCCGGCTTCGTCCCTGGACTCATCCCCATCCCCTTGCTCAAGACTTCGAGTGGAAGCGCAAACCCGACGTCATCGGTCCGCCGTTGCGCGCGGTATCGACAGATAGGCCAGATGCTTGGCTTCGATGCGGCCGCGGGTGACGGTGTCGAGGATCAACCCGCACGCCAACAGCAGGAACCCCAGCAACATGAGCGCGACGCACAACACCGCAGTCGGCAGCCTCGGTACCAGGCCGGTCTCCAGATAGGTCAACAGCAAGGGCGTGGCCAAGCCGAACGACAGCACCGCACAAAGGGCAAAACCGGCCGAAAAGAACAGCAGCGGCCGCTCGGCCTTGAACAGCTTGAAGATGGTGGTGAGGATCCGCCAGCCATCGCGCCAAGTGTTGAGCTTGCTCTGCGAACCGTCGGGTCGCGCGCCGTAGCGGGTCGGCACTTCAGCCACCGGCATGCGCAGCTGCAGTGCGTGCACCGCCAGTTCGGTTTCGGTCTCGAAGCCCTGCGCGTGCGCGGCGAAGGATTTCACGTAGCGGCGCGAAAACACCCGGTAGCCGGACAACATGTCGTCGAAGCTGCGGCCGAACAGCAGGCCGGCGCAACGGGTCAACAAGACGTTGCCGACGCGGTGGCCGGGACGATAGGCGGCCTGCTCCTGGTCGCGGCGGGCGCCGACCACCATGTCCAGCCCGTCGGCGACCAGCCGCTGCGCCAGCGCCGGCGCCGCGGCAGCCTCGTAGGTGTCGTCGCCATCGACCAGGACGTAGAGGTCGGCCTCCACGTCGGCGAAGGCACGCCGCACGACGTTGCCCTTGCCCTGCAGCGGGACCGTCAGCACGTGCGCGCCGGCGGCTTGTGCCAGGGCGGCGGTGTCGTCGCGGGAATTGTTGTCCAGCACGTGGATGGCCGCGCCCGGCAATACTGCGCCGAAATCGGCCACGACCTTGGCGATCGTCGCCGCTTCGTCGTGGCAGGGAACCAGCACGGCGATACGCAGGCCCTGCAGCGCAGCCGGAAGAACTTGGGTGGACGGATTCATGCCCGCCATTGTGAACGAAGCTTCAATCCCTGACGACGGTCAGCGGCTGCTCCCACCAATCCTCGACGCTGCCGTCGTGGCCATGCAGGCGCAGGCCCAGCCAATGCCGACCGGGCGCGAGCGCACGGGTGTCGATCCGGGCCTGGAATCCGACGCGCGGATGCTGGGGATCGGTGCTGATCTTCCAGTAGGGACGCACGTCCAGCGCCCGTCCGTATTCGGCCACCGCCAGTACGTGGCCATCGACAAGGATTTCCACTGCGCGCAGGCCAATGCCGTCCTTGAACGCCCAGCCGCGCACATCCAGTACGCCTTCGACTTTGGCGTCGGGCAGCGGTGCGTCGACCCAGGCCATCGCTGGCGTCACACACGGACCGCTCGCCCGTTGTGCCGGCAGGCGGAACAGCAGGAAGCGCTGGTAGCCGTGATCGGTCGACACCACGACCGGAGGCGGCAACGGCCCGACCATGTCGCAGACTTCGTGGTAGCGCTGCAGAAGATCGCGGTAGCGCTGGTCGCTGGGCGACAGCACCAGCAGACGTTCACCGCCGCGCGTTCCATCGCTCAGCAGCCCCCACTGCGCCAGCTGTGCACTGCGGCCATGCTTGTCGTTCAACGGCGCACGCAGTACTTCGATGTCCGGATCGCCGAGCTCGAAGCCCAGCTCGGCGCTGACCTTGAAATTGCCCGCCAGCACCCGGCTGCCCGGCGGCATCTGCGCCAGCTGGTACCGTACGCCTCCGCCAAGCGCGCCCCAGCCGGCGAAATTACGTGGATAGAATTTCTCGCCGGCGCTGCGCTCGCGCACGCTCGGCGTGGCGGCGGCAAGGTAATAACCGAACGCGCCGACCATCCCCACGATCGCCAGGACCCAGGTCGCGCGCCGCCACGAGCGCCGCCAGCGCATCAGGATCATCGGCACGGCGACCAGCAGCGCCAGGTAGCCCGGCAGCGGCCAATGGAAGCTGATCCGCTCGTTGTCGCTGAAAAAGCCCAGCGCGAAGATGGCCAGGGTCGATACACCGCCGAGCAGGCCGAAATAGCGCCACTGCACCCGCGAACCGCCGCCGGCACGGGTGCCGATGCCCGCCACGCGCACCATCGCCCAGGCCAGCAGGGGCGTGACCAGCAGCACCTGGATCAACACGAACCACAATCCATCCAGCTGGAACCGCCAGGGATGGCGATCGACGAGCTGGAAACGCAACCCGGCCTCGTCGTGGTCGGTGTTCCACATCAGCAGCGGTGCCCACGCCAACAGCCCCACGCTCAAGGCCATCCAGATCCGCGAATCGCGCAGCAGCGCCCGCCCCTGCGGCAGCGACATCAAGGCGATGAAGCCCACCCCGATCACGCCGAGGAAGCGATAGTGGCTCAGCGCGCCGATGACCAGCCCCAGCGCCAGCTGCAATGCACTGCCCGCTTCGATTTCGCGCAGCAGCCGTGCGACCGCATCCATGCACAGCACCGCCGCCAGCGCCATCGGCACGTCCGGCACCGCGAGGATGCCCAACGTCGCCGACAGCGGCATGACCAGGACCAGGCTGCCGGCTTGCCAACCGCAGGTACCGCCGAACCAGCGCCGCGCGGTGTGCGCCACCAGCCACGGCAGCAGCGAGGCGATGGCCAGGAACGGCAACCGCAGCGCCAACTTGTGCGCGCCGCCGATCTCCACGCCCAGCCGCGCCAGCCAAGCGGTCATCCCGGGCAGGTCGGAATACGCGGCCGCCAGGTGCTGGCCCTCCTGCCAATAGAAGGCCTCGTCGACGAACAAAGGCAGGCGCGCGGAAATGAGCACCTTGACTGCGGTGACCAGTGTCCACAGGATCACGAAGTCGCGATGCGCGCGCTGTTCTCCCTGCATTGCCCTGCCACCGCCTCCGTCAAACCCTGGGAATGTGATGTCCACACCACAACGTACTGTGGAAATGCTAACCGATGCGTTGCAAGAATCGCTGCGTCGCGCCCAGCAACAGGTCAATTCGCTGTTGCTCGGCAAGGTACACGAGGTCCGCCTGGCCTTTGTTGCGCTGCTGTCGGGCGGACATCTGCTGATCGAAGACCTCCCCGGGTTGGGCAAGACGACCCTCGCCCACGCAATGGCCTCCAGCCTGGGCCTGGGCTTCCAGCGCGTGCAATTCACCTCGGACCTGCTGCCCGCCGATGTGCTCGGCGTCTCGGTCTACGACGCGCAGTCGCGGCAGTTCCAGTTCCATCCCGGCCCGGTGTTCACCCAGGTGCTGCTGGCCGACGAGATCAACCGTGCCCCACCGCGCACCCAGAGTGCGCTGCTGGAAGCCATGGCCGAACACCAGGTCACCCTCGATGGGGTGACCCACGCGCTGCCCGAACCGTTCTTCGTGATCGCCACCCAGAACCCGGTCGACCTGTCCGGCACGTTCCCGTTGCCGGATTCGCAGCTGGACCGGTTCCTGTTGCGGCTCACCCTGGGTTATCCGAATGCCGAGTCCGAACGCGAACTGCTCAGTGGCACCGATCGGCGCCATCTGATCGCGCAAGCCGTGCCCTGCCTATCCGACAGCGAAGTGCTGCAGCTGCGCGAAGCGGTGGAGCGCGTGCATGCCAGCGAGGCGTTGATCAGCTACGTGCAGGCACTGCTGACGCGCAGCCGGCAATATGCGGGCGTGCGCGTGGGGTTGTCCCCGCGCGCCGGGCTGGCGCTGTTGCGCGCGGCCAAGGCCTATGCGCTGCTGCTGGGCCGCGTGCACGTGTTGCCGGAAGACATCCAGGCACTGTTCGAAGCGGTCGCCGGTCATCGGTTGGTGGCCGAAGCGGAGAGCGTCAGCGGTCCGGCCCTGGCCAAGAAGATCCTGCACAGCGTGCCGGTGGACTGAAGCGCGCCGGGGTTGGCGGACTTCATGGGGGAGTGAGTTGCGCAAGGCGATGAACCAGGGGATGTCCGATTCGAGTTCCGGCGGCGAAACCGCCTGGCGGGGCTGGCTGCGCCGTTTGTTCCTGCTGGCGCGGCCGCGCGCGCCCGAACCCCTGCCGGTGCAGCTGGACCGCCGCCGCATCTACGTGCTGCCCACCCGTTTCGGCGTGTTCGTGGGCGCCCTGCTGTTGGCGATGTTGCTGGGCGCGCTGAACTACAACAACAACCCCGCCCTCCTGCTGGCGCTGCTGCTCGGCACCGCGGCGGTCGCCAGCACGATCATGGCGCACCTGCAATTGTCCGGCCTGCGCCTGGAAGCGGTCGGAGCCGAGCCGGTCCCCGCCGGGCAGCCACTGCAGATGCATCTGTCGTTGGACAGCCGCGACGCGCGCACGCGGCGCGGCCTGCTCATCGAACTGGAGGACAGCAGCGTGTATTGCTCGCCGGGCAATCCGGATGCGCCGATGGCGGAACTGCGCCTGGCCACGCAACGGCGCGGTTGGCGCGATATCGGCCGGCTCCGCGTCTCGACCACCCAACCGCTGGGTCTGGTCCGTGCGTGGTCGTGGCTGTGGCCGGACATTCCCCTGCTGGTCTACCCGACGCCGGAAGCCGACGCGCCACCGCTGCCGGTCGCCCCAGGCACGCCGGCAGGCACACGCTTGCACGTACTCGGCGAAGAGCTGCACCAACTGCGGCCATACCGCATCGGCGATGCACGCCGCGCGATCGCGTGGAAGCATTCGGCGCGCCGCGACACCTTGTTGGTGCGCGAATACGAACAACCCGTGGGCGTGGACGTGCAACTGGACTGGCGCGCACTGGGCGGCCTGCCCTACGAACGCCGCGTCTCGCGCCTGGCCAGTTGGGTCGAGCAGGCCGAACGCGAAGGTCGGCGCTATCGCTTGAGCCTGCCCGGGCAGCCGCCGCTGGGACCTGCCAAAGGTCCGCAGCACCGTCACGAGTGCCTGCGCGCGTTGGCGCTGCTTCCGCATGTCTGAGCCGCTCACCCTTTCGCGCAGCAGCCGTGCCTGGGTCGGTGCGGCGACGTTGCTGTGTTTGTTGCCGTTGCTGTTGCAGTTGCCATCGGCATTGATGCTGGTGTTCGCGCTGTCGGCGCTGGCCACGATGGCGCTGTCGTGGCGGCATGCGATCCCGGCATCGCTGCGGCTGCTGCTGATCGCCGCGATGTTGGCCGCGGTGTACTGGCAGGCCGGCGCGCGGCTGGGCCGCGACACCGGCTGCGCATTGCTGGCGGCGATGCTGGCGATCAAGTCCTCGGAACTGCGCACCCTGCGCGACGCGCGCAGCCTGCTGGGTTTCGCCTTGTTCGCACCGTTCGCCGCCTTCCTGCTCGACCAAGGGCCGATCACCACCGTGCTGGCGCTGGCGGCGGTGCTGGTGTCGCTGTTGTGCATGCAACGCATGGCCGACGAGGAGACGCGCGCCGGGACACCCTCGTGGCGCGAGCAGGCACGCTCCATCCTTCGTCTGGCCGTCCTGGGCGTGCCACTGGCGTTGGTTGCGTTCTGGCTGTTTCCACGCCTGGGAACGCCGCTGTGGGGCATTCCCGAGCGCGCGATGTCGCGCCCCGGCCTGTCGGACACGATGTCACCGGGCGAGTGGATCGACCTGATGGCCGACGACACGCCGGTCTTGCGAGCGCAATTCTTCGGTGCCGTGCCGCCGCCGGAGCAGCGTTATTGGCGCGGCCCGGTGTTGTGGAATTTCGATGGCCGCACCTGGCGCGCGCCACGCGACACGCTGCCTGTGGATGCACTGCAGACCGAACCCGGGAATGCGCGTTGGGACTACCAGATCGATTACGAGCCGACCGACCGCCGTCAGCTGGTGGCGCTGGACCTGCCGCTGCAGGCGCCACCCGGCAGTGTGCTGTCGCGCGATTA